>SDBT01016934.1_pt1 | contig 11526 bp, 19 predicted proteins | sample 2277101 | NCBI WGS metagenome assembly SDBT01 (sample SAMN10404973, study PRJNA504765) | marine sediment metagenome | isolation source: marine sediment core GS10_PC15, 103 cmbsf | place: Arctic Ocean: Southern Knipovich Ridge | collected 2010
AATCTTCGCACAAGGAATCGAAGGTCAAAGCCAGAAATATTGTGACCGATAAAGTAAGGCTTGCTGACCTGGTTGTCAGTCCTCTTAAGACATTTAGAAACACTTTGAGTAAATGTTCTTAACACGGCTTCTTCATCCATCGATCCATAGCTATGCATTATATGCTCATGCATGAATGCGTAGCTGAAGACCTGTCCGCGACCACCATCAAATGACGTTTTACGATAATTTTCCTCGCCTACAGCTTCAGCCTTGATGGGGGCGAAATGCTCTTCCCATCGCTGGATGCATTCAGCTTTTGTTAAAAATTTGAATTCAGGGCCTTGAGGGTCAACCTCAAGTTCAGCGCAAGCTAATTTTTTAGACATATCAGAAGGGGCTTTAAAATTATTTACCGATTCCTCGATAAACGCATCCATAGCGCCTGGCGTTTGATCCGGTATAGTCTCCAGATCAAACGGAATCTTATTATCCATGCAGGGGATTTCCTTGTATTGCTTTGAGTGGGTGCTGCGGGTTTAGTTAAAAATCAAAAAGGAATATCATCGTCGAAGTCCGTCATACCGCCAGTTTCAGGACCGTAATCCATATCGTTGTCGGTGCCATGCGAAGCGGCCTGACCTTTACTTGCTTTTTTGCGATTGTCTTTGTCGGTTAATGTCGCGAGGGTTTTTTCCATTCGCTCAGCCGCCTTACCTTCCATTATTTCGTCGGCGGTCTGTTTTGAGTCGGCATTGAATGCGGAGTAATAGGCAACCTTATCAGACTCTTCGCCTGAAGTTTTCAGAAATAACTCTTTCTGAAGAATAAGTCCTACACGAGCATTGGTTAATTCAGAATAAAGAATTACTGCTTTCTTGATTTCGCTTTTAGCAGTAAAATCATACTCCTCTATAGTCGCATTGGTTGGGGTTAGTGCTTTAACCTTACAGCATGTCATTAGTGCGTTTACTTTATCTAAACCCCACAACTCTTCACCTTTAACATTATAAGTATACAGGGTGAGAAAGTTGGCCTCCAAGCCGTCGTCACTTTTAAACGCTAGCTCGATCCCTACCGATCCAGTAGTGGCGACAACTTCTTTTGCGTGGAGAATCTTACCTACGTATCCTCCAGTTTCTTTTATGAAACTACCGCCACCAATTTTACCGCCAGCGATCGCTTTATCTTTTTGGAGATTATAACTTCGTGCTTGTGTCATTTTGCGTATCCTTATTTTATATCGTAATAATCGCAGACTGCACGATCGACTTCCGCTAAATTGTTGGGAATCAATGATTCGCTAAACATTCCAGAGGGGGTTTTAACGGTATCACTACCGCTATTCTTGGTGGAAAAAGAATGATTTTGATCTGAGACTACAGCTCGAAGAACTATAGTAAACATACCTTCCACGGTAATTTTCTCGTCGAGCATCTTCCCGATGGTTTTGATTTTTACTTTTCCGGCTTCAGCTTCTTCAGTATGAGAGAGAATATAGATTCTAGAATCTCCGGGCATTGATTGTGCGGCCATGATAATAGACCATGCGTGATACCCAATCTCAGTAAACTTGTCGTAACCTCGCTCATCATGTCTTCGCATAAACTCGTTAGCCATAACATACTGGAAATCATCGATAATGATTTTATTTCGCTTGCGTCTGTGAGCCAGAACGAAAGCTTTTCTTATATGATCCCAATTATCAGTAGAGACTACCGATCCAGTCTTATCTTTATTATTATATCTAGTCCACCCTTTATTTCGAAAGGGGAGGGGCTTGTTTGCTGCTTTGATCAGGAGACATTCTTTTGGATCTAGGCTCTCCAGCGATGCCGATTTACCGGCTCCTGTGTCGCCTAGAATTAAAATTGGTATACCCATTCATTGATTCCTGTGGATGTTCGTTCACTGCTTAAAATTGACATCAACGATTGATCGCTAATCTATCAAGGGCGACATGGGGTATATTCGAGCATAAAGGAATTTCATCATTCTGACGACCACTCGACCTTCAGAGATGGTTTTCACGTTTCGAGTCTCAAGAGATTTCAGTCGTTCTTGCTGAAATTTCCTAACGGTTTGGTCTCGAAGTTTTTTGTCGGCAATATTAAATCTAGTGGCCATCGTAGCCATGAATCACTCCCTTTTTTCGTGCGTTTTGTTTGATGAGCCAAACATTAGTAGATTACTAATTTGATTGCAAAGAGTTTTTTAGGTTTTTTTGACAACAAGCAAAAAGTCAGATTGACATCAGCGTGAGATCAATTATCTCATCTTGCGCAATCTAAATTAGTGAATTACTATTTTGTCACTTTCAATTTTATGGATGTATTTAAAGCAATGACTCCCCGGCAATATTTTGACGAGTACGGACAAATCCACTGCGAAAAGATGGTGAGAGGGGCGGGAACGACTATCGCAAATTTCAAACTGATAGCGCTATATGGAGGGTCGTGCTCGCCTCGACTGGCAAAAAGTTTGTCTGAAGTGACTGATAATAAAATGACCAGAGATGAGATTTTATTTCCTGAAATCTACGAAAATGAAGAGCCCGCGTAAAGGAGTTTGACTTGCTAATTTTGACGAGAAGACCGAAAGAATCCATTTTAATCGGAGACGATATTGTCGTGACTTGCTTGGGTCGCGACGAGAAATTTCCTGACCAAATTCGACTTGGAATATCTGCTCCAAAACATATCAATATCGCTAGAAGTGAGTTGGTAAATGCATCAGAAAAGGAAAGCTGAATGAGTAGGATTCGTACAGTAAAACCCGGTTTTTGGGCGGACGAAGACCTCTCTAAGCTACCCGAATTCACCCACATGTTAGCGTGTTCTTTGCTCAATTATGCCGATGATGAAGGTTATTTTAACGCCAATATTGGGCTGATAAAAGCTGCGTGCTTTCCACTCCGTGAAACCTCAGTGAGCATTCACGGAGTCCTCAGTGATCTTTCAGTGATTGGGTATATCCAACTTTTCGACGGGTCAGATAATAAACAGTACGGAAAAGTAACAAACTTCCTCGAACACCAAAGAGTCAACCGTCCACGGCCCAGTCGCATCAAGCTCTTGGTAGAATTCACTGAGTCCTCAGTGATTAATCACGGAGGGCTCAGTGAAGGCTCATTACACGAAGGGAATGGAATGGAATGGAATGGAAAGAAAACACAACCTGTCGAAAATCCGCCAGCTCCAGAAAATCTTGATTTTGAAAATCAAGGGGGGTTGTTTGCTTCAGAATTGGACGAGAAGGAGGTAAATCCAACGGAGGTTGATTTTTTAGAGGAATCTGATGGCGAGGTAGCGGGTACGCATGAAAAAACCGATGACAAGGCTCTCAATCCGAAACAAGCCGATCTAATCAAAACGATCTTTGAATTTTGGAGAACCGAATTAAATCACCCAAAATCAAAATTTGGCGACGATAGAAAATCTCAAATCAAGGAAGCGCTTAAAACTTACTCATTCGAAGAGTGTATTTCTGCAATTCGGGGGATCAAAAATTCGCCACATCATATGGGCGATAACGATAGAAATACTGCTTACGATTCCATTGAGCTAATATTTCGAAACTCGACACTTACTGACAAATTTATCTCCTTCGATATCGACCCTCCAGAGCCACCAAATTCACCCACAAATTCACCCACCCAGGCGAGTGATGAGGACATCTTTGGAGGCGCTATATGAACGTTGCTGAGCTATCCAAAATGTTGGCCAGAAATACTGATGAAGTCTGCCGTAAATTATTGCCGGGAGGAAAAGTTGTTGGCGGTGAGTGGTGTGTTGGAGACATTAACGGGGATGCCGGGAAAAGCTTGAAAGTCCGAGTGAAAGGAGAAAAGAGGGGGGTGTGGTCGGATTTCCAGACGGGCGAGGGTGGAGATCTCATTGATTTGTGGCGAGAAGTGAATGGGCTGTCGGTGGCCGAAGCGATTACTGAAATAAAGCTCTATCTAAATATCACTGATCACGGCAGTAATAATTATGCTCAAACATACACCAAGCCAGCCATCCCAAAATATCAGCATCCGAAAACGACATTAAGCTATTTGCTCGACGTTCGTAAATTATCAAAAGCATCAATAAAGGCTTACGAAGTCTCGGAGTCAGGAAACAATGTTCTCTTTCCGTTTAAATTTGACGGCAAATTAAGAATGCTCAAACAAAGAAGCTATCTCGACAAAAAAGAACAGAGACCAACGAGCGCGAATCAAGAACCTTGCTTATTCGGTTGGCAAGCGATACCGGACAACCAGCGAGTTATCTATATTGTAGAGGGCGAGTTCGACGCTATGGCTATGTTTGATTATGACTACCCCTCGTTGTCCGTACCGTTTGGTGGCGGAGGTGGAGCCAAGCAATCCTGGATCGAGAACGAATTCCATAACCTCGATCGATTCGAAGAAATATTTCTTTGCATGGATTCAGACGAGGCGGGCCAAGAAGGAACGAAAGAAATAATTAAACGGTTGGGCCGGGAGCGATGCCGAGTAGTTGAATTGCCGGAAAAAGACGCCAATCAATGTTTGTTGTCGGGAGTAACTAAAGACAAAATTGATGCAGCAATTAGAGGGGCTAGGTCTCTCGATCCAGAAGAGCTAAAACCTTTCAATAAATTCGAAGAAGAAACAATGGCTGTATTGTTTCCGGACGGAGGCATTGAGCCTGGATTTTTTCCCCCATGGAAAAAAACACACGACAAAATTAGGTTTCGATGGCATGAGATATCAATATCAAACGGAATCAATGGCCATGGCAAATCTCAAATTGTCGGAGAGATATTGTTAAGCGCGATGAAGCAGGAGGAGCGGGTTTGTATAGCGTCAATGGAGATCAAGCCAGCCAGGTTGATTGCTCGACTTGTAAAACAGACAGGGGGGTTAATTAGCGGCATCCCTTCTCGTCAATTTGTTTCTTCCATGTTTGATTGGTATAAAGAAAAAGCCTGGATTTATGAATGCACAGGAGTAGCTAAAGGCCAAAGAATTTTAGATACCTTTGCGTATGCTTACAAGAGATATGGCGTGAGAGTGTTTGTAATCGATTCATTAATGATGTGTGGCATCGATGAGGACGACTACAATGGACAGAAGCAATTTGTTAGTGATCTCTGCGATTTTAAAAACGAACACGAATGCCATATTTTTTTAGTCACTCATTCAAAAAAAGGAATTTCAGAAGATATACCTGGGAATAAGTTTGACGTAAAGGGGAGTGGAGCAATAACCGATTTAGTTGATAACGTTTTCACTATCTGGAGAAATAAACGGAAAGAAAAGGAGATGTCAAAACCAGAGGAGAAAAGGAAACCAGGAACCGAAGACTACCCGGACGCGCTTCTCATTTGTAGTAAGCAGCGTAACGGAGACTGGGAAGGGAAGGTGAATTTATGGTTTTGCAGAAACAGTTATCAATATCTAGAATACGCAACATCAAAGCCCCTTCCTTATCTTGATTTCTCAACACAACAAAAAAGGAATTAATTGTGGTTCAAAAATCTATTAATTTTGGCGAGGATGAGAGGATAGAGGTAGCGTTACCATGGCCACCTACCGTCAATCATTACTGGGATGAAAATATAAGAAAGGTTAGGGGTCAGTGGGTGATCGTTAAAACCTTATCTAAAAGAGCGATAGCTTTTCGATGGGAGGTGATATCACTCATAAAAAAAATGAGATTAAAAAAACGAATTCACGGAGGGGTAAAGATTCTTGTTCTCTGCCATCCACCGGACAAAAAAGAAAGAGACATCGATAACCTAACTAAGGGGTTGTTTGATGCATTGCAACATGCTGGGGTTTACTATAGCGATTTTCAAATCGAACAATTTACTATGGCTAGACGGCCAGTAGTTAAGGGTGGCGTAGTTAAAGTTAGGATTGAGCGGATATGAGGGGTGTAGGAAGGCATGGCCTACGCAACTACAACAAAGGCGGCAAAATTAGTCAGTACGTCGACCGGATATCTAAGATTAGACCCATAACGGACTGGTCGTACCTTATAGATGAAATTCCAGAAGACGAATTCACATATCCAGGTCTGAGCCCTGAAAAATTTAGAGATAGAGTCAGAAGGGAGCTGGAGAAACTTTATTTATGGAATAGGTATTGGTTTAATGATCAAGATTATTGGATTGAAGTTGTCGAGACTGAGGATAGTGAGAGTGATCAAGATTTGCATGGAACATCCATCGAGCAATTGGCTTGAGATTAAAAAAAGGATTTCTTCTAGTCAGGAAATTTCTAATGCCGGGACGAAAACAGATATCAAACTATGCTGTTCGAATGGCCATAACGTTTTATCTTCAACCCGGAATGACTTGGGATCGAGTTCAATCGGAGCTGGAGAAGAGGGGGCACAAACACTACGTAAGCAGCATCAAACGGAGGGTGATACTAACTGGCGAAATAAGATTAAAAGACGGTTTTGCAAGATGCCCTTTTTGCAAAAAAGAACATAGAGCGCATTACGTTAATGCTGTGTGCAAAAGTCGAAGTTGTCGGCAACAGCCCAGGCCGCAGCATAAGCACTGGGATAGAAAACGAAAAACGTTAAGTAGTTCATCAAAACAGTACGCTAAAATGAAATGGAGCTAGATGGTTATGAGTGAGTTAGTCGTGGTTGAGGTTGATAACAAGGATTTGGTGGCGATAAAGAGTGAAAAAGTCAAGGATATTTTCACCAAAAAAAATGGATTGAATGAAGCGATCAAGGAAATAGAAAAAAAAGTAGCTGGATTCAAATCGGATATATCGACAGCTAAAGGGAGAACCAAAACAATATCCATGGCAGCAAAGGTCACCAAGTCTAAAAACTACTTAGACGGACTAGGCAAGACTCTCAGTACGAAAATGAAGGCTGAACTAAAGGTATCAGTTGCTAACGTAGAGTCTGAGCGCGAGAGAATGAAGACTCAACTTGACGCCCTAGCAAAGAAAGTTCGTCAGCCGGTTACTGATTGGGAGGCGGACGAGAAGACCAGGAAAGAGGATATTCAAACTAAAATAACAATCTTGGCCTCAATAGGTATAGATGATTATCTAATAATAGAGGATGCCGAAGTTGCGCTAGAATTAGTTGGTAAAACGGAAATAGATCATACCTATTGCGAATTCAGAGATGAAGCGAAAACAGCTAAGGCATTAGTTGTTACTCAGCTAAGTGAAAAAATACAAGCGTTTCGCAAAGCCGATGCCGATGCCCTTGCCGCTAAGGAGCTGGATGAAGCGAAAAAGGAAATCGCAGACTTGAAGGCCCAGCTTGCCGCACAATCCGAGGTAAAGTCAGATGTCACGGAAGAAAAACCTATCATTGAGACTGAAAAAGCGGAAGAAACGATACCTGAAACGATCTCGGGAGATAGCGGAAAAGGACAGCCAATTGCTAGAAGCTATGCTATCGGAGGGGGTATGTCTCCCCCAACTAAGAAAATAAACGGGAGCAGCTCCTCGGGGTGCCAGTGGCCAGATCCAGATCCAAAACCGGAGCCACTAAAGCCAGGGCTATCAGATCCAGCGAAAACAGAGCCGCCTAAATCACTGATCGATGAAGACGAAAGGAAAGTCAATAGCTCAATATTAAATTCGTTTGTGGGGGGAGGTGTTAGCGTTAAGGAGGGTAAGATTGCGGTAACAATGATGGCTCGTGATCAAGTTCCTCACGTTAAAATCACTTACAAGGAGGAAGCTAAGAAAATCGAGGGAGGCTTGGAATATAATTTTCACGTTGAGACGGTTACAGCAGGACAGCCGAGAGCCTATGCTGACAGCTATTACGAATACAAAGTCACTTCGACTCGGGGGGAGCATTTTGTTAAAAACTTTTGCATGAACGTACTTAGAAAAAGTTATGAAAAAAATGATATGCCTGATGCATTTTCAGGCCAGTTAGTTAGTTTTAAGAAAATAACGAGCCACAACGCCGATGCTTTCGGCAAAGAGCCGGAAACCTATTCGTACAAAACTACCGAATTATATACAGGCTAATGGTCATCAAACGAGCCAAACATTTTACATCACAAGGAATTATTCAAATGAATACGACAACACAAATGCAATTACCTCAATATCAATCAATCAAGAAAGTTTGGGGGCTGCAAATTAAAGCTATAACAATACTGGGCAACGAACAAGTAACGTTAGAATTTTATAATAAATTGTTTTCTGATAGGCAGGTATCGATAGATCTTTACAACAAACATGAGCCTAAATCCGATTGGTATTATGTCGCTTATAAAGGTGGGTATGAGTCGTTTTGTCCGAGAAAGGAATTCGAGGAGGGGAATGTGCTGATAGAAGAGGAAGAAGGGGCAGAGGTCGGATCGAAGGAGCTACAAGGGCAAGAAAAAATCATGCTATTTGATCCTTTCACCGGTTGGAGTGACATGCTACCAACGCCATGCCATGCCGCTCAATCAAGAGAATTTCATGGGTTAATGGCTTGGATGTATAATCCTTGGACCGGGGAGAAGCGAAATCCGGGGGATATTGCTACAGATATCATGGGATCGGGAATTTTAGTAGAATAGAAAAAGGGGGCTACATGCCCCCTTCTTTTAGATGTCGAGTCCAGATGTCGCAATTATGTATCCCATCCTGGGATAGTAATCCACTTCCATGTAGCGTTGACCTGGACCCCTATAATAGCTTGTCCATCCTAACTTATTCATAAATTTATTTGCTTGCCTCTCACTTCGAGCGCGAACAAATAGTTTAACGTGTTCACCGGAACCGTCCCAGTCTCGCACGCCGACAGTTACACCGTTAACTATCTGCCTACGATAAGTTTTAGATGCCATCGGCTGAATCCTCTAATTCTTGCTGGCTGGGAATGGGGCAAGATTCAGGAGCTTTGATAGTATTTTCAAGGTGAGTTAAAGCCTCAGGAAAGTAATCTAAAAATTCTAAAACGGTTTCGCGGCTAGGTCTTTGGATACCGTAATTGTAATCGCCGTAAGCGTAGTAAATGTCATTACCCATATTGGCGGTCAAGTCTTCGCGATTTAAAAATAAACAATCTATGCTCGCCACACTTGTGTCGTATGTGGTTAAGGTTAATTTACCTAAACTTTTGATAGATAATTTATCCATTTGAATTATGATCCATTCAGCTTTGGATATGGACTCTTCATTCAATTCTTCTGATGAATTATTAGCGCGACCTTCAATTGCGTTCATTCTACTTTTAATATCCATTTACTCACCCTCCAATTTATTTTGTTTTTCTGCTAAAAGTTTTTTTGATTCGCTCTCAGTTAATTGTACTACTCCCGCATAACCCAACAGCAAACGCCATGACGAGTAAGGGATTTTTCTGTATCCAGGTAAATTAGGCGGGGATTGCCATCGTCTAACCGTTCGGGGGCCAGTGCCAGTTAATGACGCAACTTGAGCGCCCTTCCAGCCCATCAATTTGATCAGCTGCCGAATTTCAGCAGGGGTAGGGTCTTTGTAGTATTTGTGCAGGGAAGGCATGGTGCTAGCGTAACCCTTAAACTCCATTAAACTTCTAGGAATTTGTGAAACTAAATTTTCGGGAATTTCTTCAGTCATTGTATTTCTCTTAGTTTTTGGCTTTACAGTTTATCTACTTTCGATTCAATTTCGTCAAACTCATCAATAAGGACAGACTTATAATCAACAACCTCACTATCTAAATCTTCTAGCGCGTCCTCTGGGGTCATTCCTTCAGCGATTAAAGCATCAAACTTATCACCGTCAACTTTGTAAATGACGGTAGCGAGGACGAGAGCTTCACGCTTGCATCTTTTGATTATTTGAATGTGGTTAATTTCAGGTTGGGTAGTTTCGATTTGTTTTTTATCGTTATCCATTAATTGAATCATCCATTATTGTGAATATTGCACAACTGATTGTTGCAGGGATTAAAACCATTCCAAGGCCGAGGTCGAAGGGAGCAACCATCAGCCAGGACAGCATCATTAATACTGCAACTATAAAAAACATTCCAACACTGCGGTCAATCATTGCTGCTGCTGCTAACCACCCGGCTTCAACCGACATTATCAGCGCTAGGCAAAGCCAAGCTATAGTAAAAAAACATTCAAACATGATTGCTCCTTCAGTCGTTTCTTGCATCTAAAGTCTTAATTCCATTTGCAGCTGATCCGCAAATGACTTTATTTACCAAATACAATTCAGATTCATCGCTGAACCACATGTCATACAGCTGCTCGCCTTCGGGGTCGAATACTTCAAGACCAACATACCCATGAAGAAAGTTTCGAGATAAAACATAGGTTGATCCTTCTTTGTCGCGCATCACATCAAGGATGTCGGATAGGCCAGCGGAGAGGGGGACGGTGAATTCCTTTGCTTTGGTTCGAGTAGTTAGGAATTTGGACCGACCGATATTGCCGGAGATTGATTCCATTGTTGTTGAATAGTTTACTGCTCTTAGTTTTAACATTTCATCGCCTTAGCGGTAATTTTTAGGGTACTACCCAAAAAACCCAAATTAATGGGCTTGTTGGTGGCTATACAGTTTAGCTAAGTTCTTCCTTAGCTTTATCTATTGCCCAGTTGCAAAGCGCTTCGCTAAATGGCTCACCGTTCGCGAGAGCTTCATCTAAATACTTATCAGCTAATTCTTGGATGTCTTCAATAGTGGGCATAACTATTCCTTTTCGGCAGTGAGTTGCTGTTTCCAGTTCCGAATTACATTATATAGGACCATTGGCCCTATTGCAATTCTTTACATGTTTATAATCTCTTTTGTTTAATCATCTTGATTATTAAATGTTCAGTTGATAAAGCGAGATTAAATGTGGTTGAAACGGTTGAACCGATTGAGCGTAGAAGTCGCGGTGAGGAGCTGGCCAGGCTTGCCGTCATTGAACAGGATATGAAATCAATGCAGGCAACTTTGATAGAGAGCGATAAATATCGTGCAGTTTATCAAGATCGAGTTAAACGATTGGATAGTGATGTTAAGTCATTGTCTGAAACCAGCAAAGACACTTCTGAAACTGTAATTAAGATCGAGCTGATATTAGAGCAGCAAGATAAAGAAGCAAAAGTCTCAAGAAAACACACTCACAACAAAATCACAGAATTGGGCGAAACAGTTAAAGATAATAACGCCCAGATAATCGCAGTGATAACGTCAGCGAAGACGGTAAATAGAATTTGGTGGGGAATTGTCACGATAACAGGATTGATTGCAACTATCGCTAGCGTTGTCATCGCAGCAAATCCCGCATAACAAATGATAACAGAGGCTCAATAGCGCTAAATATGACTCAGGAAGAAATCAGATCGAGAATTGATGAGCTGGTAAAACAGTTAAACGCTAAAAGACAGCTGTTTTTCACTGCTTATTGCGTAAACCCTGACGCTACTGATGCAGCGTTAAAGTCCGGTTATGCCAAGACAAGCGCAAGAGTGACGGGACACAAAATAACTAAGCTCCCTGTCTTCATAGAAGCGTATCAGCTATACCAAGACATCCAATTAGATGCAGCTGTTTATGACGGGAAATGGAAGAGAAGCCAGTTAGTTAAAATTCATTTAGCCGCAAT
>SDBT01016935.1_pt1 | contig 11526 bp, 17 predicted proteins | sample 2277101 | NCBI WGS metagenome assembly SDBT01 (sample SAMN10404973, study PRJNA504765) | marine sediment metagenome | isolation source: marine sediment core GS10_PC15, 103 cmbsf | place: Arctic Ocean: Southern Knipovich Ridge | collected 2010
GGAGTCTCAACGACAACGATTTGTGATATTGTCCGAGGGGTCCGATGGACGTACCTACTTGACAAGAACAGATAACTAAGCTAGACTAAGAGTATAAGGAGAGCGAAGTGGCGAGGAAAAAGAATAGCAACCGCGAAGACTTCTGGGGCTCCCCGGAAATTGAGCTTCTGGAAATGGACATGAAAGAGGTGTCTGACACTCTCATGTTCCTTCGCCCGTCAACGTCTGTCATGCTCTGGGGTGGCCCTGGCATTGGCAAGACTCGTATCGCTGAGGCTGTAGCAGCCAAGCGCTATCCCGCCAAGGTTAACAAGGCAGGCAAGGTTGTCACCCCTGCTGCCATTTGTAACACGATCATCACGTCCACCTACGAGCCGACTGACCTCGGTGGAGTTCCTTTCCCGGTCAACACTAAGGAAGGCGCTACCGAGTACCTCCGCTACCTGGTAGCCCAGTGGGCATACAACGCCAGTGTAGAGTCGGGCAACACTGAGCCGATGTTCCTTTTCCTCGATGACCTGGCCACTGCCCATGAGCAGGTACAGGCAGCTTGCTACCGGCTGATGCTGGAGCGAGAGGTGGGTGACCTCCACCTACGAGACAACGTGCATCTCCTGGCAGCAGGCAACAGGCCCGACGACAATGCCGCTACACATGACATGCCGACCCCACTGGGGAATCGCATGCTCCACCTTTATTGCAGGGCGAACCCTGACTCCTGGCTCAAGTGGGCAGTTAACGAGGGTGACATTCACCCCCTGCTAGTCGGTTACATTCGTACCCACATGCAGAACCTTTACAATTTCAGGCCCGATGCAGCGGAGAAGGCATTCGCCACTCCCCGGTCGCTGGAACTGCTAAGCAACACCCTCTATGACCTGGAGAGTGCAGGCATGACGGGTGACGGGTTCAATGGACTCCGCTTCAAGCTGGGTGCTGGCATCTGCGGCCACGGTTGGGCTCACGAGTTCTTCCAGTGGGTCAAGGTGGCGCAGCATTGCATCTCTCCCCTGGATATCGTCAAGGACCCTGAAGGATGCAAGCTGCCCAAGAGCCTTGACATTGCTCACGCCACGGTGGCAAGCGCTGAGAAGTACCTCATCAACAACCCTGAGGCATGGAAGCCGATGCTGGCTTACTCCTGCCGCATTGAGCACGAGCTTGGACTCCTCCTGGCCTTTCAGGTAAGTGAGACGGTGCTCTACAAGCTGAGTGACGAGGAGCGTGAAGAGGCTTCCACCGATCCTAACCTCTCCAAGATGTTCGCCGAAATGGGCGACCTGATGACGAGATGAGTGGGTTTGAAATGGAAGTCATAGTCACAGAGCTACTGCCTTTTGTAAAGATCATAATGGGCCTCTGGATCGGTACCAGTGTACTTGGACTCATCTGTGTCGGCGGTGCTGGCCTATACATGTGGCTTTCAAGAAATGACTGAGTATCTACGGTGGCTAAAGAAAAGCAAGTGGTCGCCACTCATAGTGGGTGGGGCAGTGGGTGGATGCCTTAACATATTCTTTGGGCTCACCATCATGGACTGGCAGTTTTGGGTGGCGTCGATACTTACTGGGTTTCTCATAGTAGACTACAAACGCCACTAAAGATTTTAATCCAACTAACCGATAAGAAGATATGAAGGAACGAACAGCCGATCAGATCCTACGCAAGGGTCGCATGAACCTATTGCTGGAGTACCCATTCTGGGGTGACCTGGCCATGCACCTGAGGCTCGTGCCTACCAAGTCGCTGCCTACCCTGGCAGTCGATGCTCGTGGTAATCTGTACTACAACGAGCGTTTCATTAAAGAATTTACCACCGATGATTGCATGTTTGAGTGGGCACATGAGATTGGCCACCTGATGTTTAGGCATCACGCACGCAAGCCAGCCGGTGCCATTCATTCCATCTGGAATATAGCATGTGACAATATCATCGACACGCACCTGATTGATTCAGGGTTGGAACAGTCTGTCGTCTCCAAGAAGATGTGCCCTGCTGACACGCAGGCAAAGCTTAAGGATACGAAGGACGGCAAGATCATGACTAGTGAGGCATGGTACCGTATCCTGGTCAAGGAAATGAAAGAGTGCCCTGCTTGCAAGGAGTTCCTTGAGGATTTCGAAAAGGTAAGCAAGGGTCAGATGAGCGAAGATGACATGGCCAAGAAGGTCGCAGACGCCAAGGAAAAGGCTGGCGAGGATCCGAACGCTTCACCTGACGAAGAGGCTGAGAAGACTCTAGACGGCCTCAAGAAGGCTCTAGATTCTGATGACGATAACCCTGGTGGCGAAGCTGCCCCCGATCAGGAGTATGGTGGTCACGGTCATGAGGGAAAGTTTAAGCATGCCAAGCACATCTGTGGAAATGTTAGGCAGTGTTGCGCTGGGTCTATGGGTGAGGCAGACGCTGATGTTGTTGAAGAATGGAAGCAGAAGATTATCGGGGCTGCTAAGGCAGCTAAGATGCGAGGTAATGTCCCGGCGTGTGCCCGTGACTTTCTTACAGATCTCGAACGTCCTAGTAGGGATTGGCGCGATGTTGTTCGGGCTCAGTGTTCACGCATTTACAGGGGTAGGTACACTCTACGTCGCCCTAGTCGTCGTTCCCATGCTACCCGTGTCATGCTACCTAGTCGCATGCCTAAGCCTGAGCCTGCTGTGGTTGCTATTGACGCTTCGGGTAGCATCGGCGAGCGAACGATATCCCGATTCGCCAGTGAAGTGGTTGGTATCCTAAAGGCATCGGGCGCAACTGAAGTGTACATGTTCTTCCACGACACAGTGGTGTACGATGAAGGAGTCTTCTCTAAGGAAGACCTCAAGAATATTAAGGTCACGTTCGGTGGCACTTCTCATCGTGACCTCTGGGACAAGCTTGACGAGATGGAGAAGCCACCTGGTATCCTGGTGTGCTTCACCGACATGTACAGTGACATTGACTCGCTACTGCCTAAGCCCTACCCTGTGATCTGGGCTCACCCTCGTGGGCGTGGCAATGAGATCGATGTACCCTTCGGAATCAAAATTGAAGTACCCGATGACATGGAGTAGAAAATGAGTAAAGGTGAGTTGTGGTTCATGTACTCAGCGGTTATCTGTATCTTAACATTAATCATTGCAGTCGTTAGCTGTGATATACATAAAAACGCCAAAATAACTGAAATGGTAAAAAGCGGAGCCAATCCGATAATTGCCAGCTGTTCGATGGGTAGAGGCACAGAAATGGCGTGCCTTCAAGCACTAGAAGAATTGAAATGACAGACGATCAGCTTAACAATTTTATAGATGAATCAAATAGAATTGAGGACGTTGACTTCCAACAGGATGGCGAGTTCGAAATGTATCGAGTGATCTTGGCGAAGACTGAACTACAACGCCATGACCTCCAGAATTTTGTTAAGCTAGTGGCTGGTGCTCGACTGAGAGATAGGTTCGGACTCGATGTTAGAGTGGGTGGTCATATCGCACCGAAGGGTGGGCTTAAGATATTAGAGGAATTAGCAGCTGTCCTAAAGATTGTTAACCACCCTGGTAGCGATCCCTATGATACACATATTCAGTATGAAATACTTCACCCATTCACTGATGGCAACGGACGCTCTGGTCGGCTAATCTGGGCGTGGATGATGAAGGAGGATAGATGGTGGCCGGAAATCGGATTCTTGCACTCCTGGTACTATCAGTCGCTTGCTCATTCGCAGTAGGCTGTGCTAAAAATAAACCACCTGTAGCTGAGTTAGGAAAAAGATTTGAAACCTTTCAAGGTATTCGAGCCGGTGCTGCTAAGCTTAAGAATGGCAACAAGGAGCTTGAGATCTACCTGGGCATCGGTGAAAAAGAGGAGGGAGGAGAATATCCGGGCATCACTCCTGACGAACCTTTTGCCGACGTGCTATGGTGTAAAGCCTGGAACCATGAGAAGGATGCACTTATTGAGATCGCCGACCTTATCAATAAGGGGCCAGGGGATCAGCCGATCTTCCTGTATGGCGAGCGTACAGCCGGTCAGCGATTTAAGCAGTATTACGGGGAACTAGATTGTGTCTTTTACGCTGTGGGAGTCTATCATCCCGATGCTCGCAAACATGTCTATCTTGACGCAGCTTATGGCACTTCGTGGAAGTACGGGATATCGTGGAGTGGTTTTGTTAAGAAAATCCTTGCTGACGGTGCAAAGAAGGGCCTCAAGGTAGTGATTCCATGAACCCAATGGACTGGCATATCGGGGCTCAAATCTATTTCGGTGGCTGGGCTATTGCCTTTCTCATCATGGTTGGTGCTGTCTTGCGACTAGAGGAAACGGAATTCGATAATGCAGCTGGCATGTGTTTTATGGCACCTTGGATATGGCCGCTCGCTGCGGGTGCTGCTATAGTGATCGGAATCCCTATGGGGTTCGGTTGGCTCCTTACTTACCCAGCCAGGAAGCGCAAAATGGAACGCGAAGCACGAGAAGCATCAGCGTCTGAGCATACCGTTAAACACACAGCAGCCACTTACACTAACGCACACGGAGTACGATGACATGACCTGGGCACTAATCTTAACAATTTACGCAATCGGCTTCGTTGCCACAGCCGTGACTATCTTCTATACAAATAAAGAAGAGGAAGCCGAGGAAGCTGCTGGCATGATGCTCTTTGGTGCGCTACTCTGGCCGTTCGGCCTCATACTAGGAGTGCTTTTCGGACCTCCTCTGTTGCTGGGTCACATTTCGGCTAAGAGAAACAAAAACATTCGGGCTAAGCGAGACGAGAAGATCAAGAATAGCTCAGCCCATACACAGAAGAATGCTCGGGGAGGAGCATGATGATTAGAAGGAGCACTGAGGGGTGGATGATTACATAGACGACACTGATTTAACAGAGGCGTTCTTAGTCAACCCTGTTGCTCACAGGTACTTCGAAGATGTAGGAGACTACTATCTTCCGTTGTCGCGTGAGGAAGAAAAAGCCCTTGTCAAAGACCTTGAAGAAAAAAGGAAAGCTCTCCAGTCCCACATCCTTGGAACGGTGGAAGGCCGCTTGCACTTGTATAACCTTGCTGGGACACTACGGGGGAACCCCCGTGGGTCTGGAACGATTGCGAAGCTTGGCAGCGATTTCAACAACAAGAAGAGGGGGCACAATGCAGCCATTAACGCCCGCCTTGAGAGAGCGTTGGCGTCGGGCGAAGTTGAAGAGCTACTCGCAGCAGACTTTAAGCATAGTATATTTGAATCTTATGCCAGGGGAACTGGGACTTATGAAAAGGATATCAAGGAAGTTCAAGAGCGAGAGCATCGTCTCTTCCAATGCGCCATCCGAATGCTTAGGACGGTTGCGAAACGCTACGGATCAGATGTATATGGCATCGAAGAATCAGACTGCATACAGCAAGCCAATGAAGCAGCGCTCATGGCTACGAAAACTTACCGCTCAGATTCACGGGCGAGGTTTGTAACGTATGCTTACTGGTGGGCAGAAAAGAAAATCAAAGACTGGATCATGTACAACTCCAGACTTGTGTATCTGCCTCAGCGAAAACTGGAGCGAGTATTTCTGGTGCTTAAAGCAAGCAACACCCTTACGGAGCCGATCAAGCATAACGTTGCTTACCTTGCTAAGGAGTCACAACTCACTGAGAGAGAAGTTGAGGAAGCCCTCCTCCATCTGTCTGGGAATGCACTACCAATTGATCAACCGCTTAACGGCGGTGGTGAATCAACTCACAGACCGCTTACGCTTGGCGACTCGCTAGCTGATGACACGATTGATATCGAAGATCAGATTGACTTTAAGCGACTGCTTCAGGAGTCGGAAGACGAAGTGCTCCGACACCTTGAGCCCCTTGAAGCCGGGGTCATATATTTCCGATACCTGGACCCGTCCTATAATCCTAAGCGAGCCCCTATACTTGAGCGACCATACTCTGAGATATGTGCCAACCTCATTGAAGCAGGGCTCACGGATCGCATACTATCCAGAGAAAAGATTCGCCTACTGGAGCATAGTGGACTCGAAAGATTAAAGCGTGGGAGCGAATGGTTTTGGACGAGACTTCGGGACGACATACTGGGCGATATGCTCAGTAAGCAAGAGTGTGACGCTTTCTTTAATCTATTTGTTACTCCGAGGTTGCGACATGACAAACCATCTTGGGCTAAGGCTGCTAAGGATATGGGTTGCACCCCAAGGGAGAGCATGGCCGCCTTTCGATCCGCTATTAGTAAGATACGTAAAAAGCTCCCTACGATTGCGAAGTGGATAGATGAGTCGAGTTAAAGACACACGTAGCTACTTGGACTCTATGGCATATGATAGAGGGACCATAGAGTTCTTTGTTAAGCCTATGAGTAGAGTTAAGGACTGGCTCATCGATCGAGAAGGATCGATAGCTCACGAGTGTGTTAAAGGGTCGAAAGCTTGGGGCAAAACTGTTAGGATCTTCAGCCCTATCAGTGGAATAAAGGAACGAACCTGTATGAGGTGTGGGGACACCTGTACAGATGAAGTAGAAATGCTGTCGCAACTACGACGGCTGGGGGATAAAAGAAGTGGCTCACGTACCTAGTGTTGGAATTATTGGAGCAGGGTTTGTTGGGGGCTCCCTGGCTAAGGGATTCGCTCATTACACAAGCGTCAAGGTCTATGACATTGATTCAAGTAAGTGTAACTCCACCTATAAAAATGTAATCAAGCAGGACGTTCTATTTGCAGCGCTGCCTACACCTATGTTCACCAGTGGTGAATGTGACACTCGTATAATTGAGGATGCCTTAAATGCTCTCAACAACGCTGTCAATACCAAAAAGCTTGTCGTTCTGCGGTCTACCGTCCCCCCTACATTTATTCGTCAGAATATCAAAACGTGGAAGTCTCTTAAACTTGTATACATGCCCGAATTTCTCACAGAAAGAAGTGCGGAGCTTGATTTTATTCAGAGTTCACGGTTCATATTCGGCACAGCTAATGGCCGTAACATTCCTAAGCCTCTGGTGGCCCTTTTCGCTCATCGGTTCCCAAGAACGCGCCAAGTCGCGATGACCTGGGAAGAGGCAAGCCTGGTGAAGTACGCTACCAACGTGTTCTTCACCGTGAAGCTTTCCTTTATGAATGAGCTATACTCTATAGCCAAGGGCCTGGGGCAGGACGGCTCGGCCGTAATTGAGGAATTGATCAATGATGGAAGAATTGGGCGCTCTCATTACCAAGTTCCGGGTCATGACGGAGATCTCGGCTGGGGAGGCCATTGCTTTCCAAAGGACAATCGTGCGTACAGTTTCTTTGCTGGAAAGTCAGGTATCACGCCGCACATGGCGGATGCTGCTTGGGTGGTTAACGAGAGAGTTCGAACGAACAGGGACTGGGAAGCCATGAAAGGGAGAGCAGTCAGTGACGAGTAGATTCTGGATCGGGATTCATCTGGATGATGGTGGCAATCACATTACCCCTGACAATGACGAAGGACTAACAAAAACAGAAGCGTCCAGTAGACGCCAGATACTAATTAACACGTTCAAAATACCCAAGGAGAAGATTGTACTCATAGCAGTCTACGAGGAAGAATGCCTTACATCTCAAAAGAAGAGCGAAAGCAATATCATCTTGCAGTAAGTAACGTGATCCACAAGCTGGATCGCGCAGACTGGAACCCCGGTCACATGAACTATGTTATGTACACTATCCTCAAGGCAGCTTGGATTCGAAACGCTTCTTATAATAATGGAAACAAACTAATGGGTGTGCTAGCTTCGGTTAGTGCGGAGTTCTATCGTAGACTCATGGTTCCATATGAAGATGATAAAATGGATGAAAACGGAGATGTCTGACGAAGAAGAGTACCTGGGTGAGTATGAGATTGAGTTGCTCACCCCACGCCAATTGCTATTGCGATGCAGTATCTGTATGGTTCATTGGAACCAAGATATTAAACGAAATACTATTGCAAAGACTGGCCTGTGTATGGGGGTGGACCCTGTGACGATCGAAGCATTCGCTGAGTTCTCGGGCAGGCTGTGGGATTTGATTGGCACCAAGGGTAAGCTCCATATGTCAGCCAAAATCAGCGCAAACAATTGGGGCATCAATGAAACTTACGAATTTCTAGAGAGCGAAGTCGCACTCTTTGAGCTAGAAAACAGATAACTTACTAGGAGGACACAGAAATGCGTCAATTTGTACTAATTACTATGGCTCTGGTTATCGGCACGGGGTGTGTCAGTACCAGCGTCACCAGCGAAGGAACGACTACCAGGTTGTTCGGCAAGGCTACGGCCAAGATCGAGTGCGTCGAGACCACTACTCAGGAATTGGAAGGCACCACTTCGACTGAAACGACATGCACTACCGAAGCTAAGGGTCATGGCATCTCCGAGAATGCTCTAGGCGCGGTCAGCAAGCTGTTTGAGACTGTCCTTGCCCTGCCTGGAGCAGTTGTTCGCACAGCGGGTGGCGCTCTGCCGTGAACTACGATGCGGTCTTGGAGGGTGGCGGCGTTAAGATTCGTGGTCTGATCGGTGCTCTGGCAGGTATTGAGGCTAGGGGCTTCGGCCCTCCTCGTAACATAGCTGGCACATCGGCTGGTGCGATCGTCGCTGCCTTCAGAGCCGCTGGGTACTCGCCCAAGGAAATGAACATTCTTTCCTCGGACCTGGACTTCCGGCAGTTCAAGCAAGGAGCCCGATGGGGGACAAAGGGATATCACCTGATGTTCCACAAGGGCATCTACAAGTCGGATGCCTTCTATCGGTACATGCAGAAGATGCTAGCGAAGAAGGATGTTTACACCTTCAAGGATCTCAAGACTTCAGATGAGGATCCACGCTGGCGTTACAATCTCAAGGTTATTGTTTCGGATGTGACTGAGGGGAGGATGATTACCCTACCTGACGACGCTCACCTCTACGGGATCGACCCAGACGAGCTAGAGGTAGCCCATGCAGTCCGCATGAGCATGAGCATTCCCGGTTTCTATCGTCCCGCCACCATGGGCAAGAGCATCATCGTAGATGGGGGCTTACTGTCCAACTTTCCCATATGGCTGTTTGATGCCGATGGTACGCCTGAGTGGCCTACCTTTGGGATCCTTCTTCAGGAGCCTCATGCCGATCAACCTCACAAGATCAATGGGGTGATCTCCTACATGATGGCGATCTTCCAGACTATGCTCAAAGCACATGACCGTAAGGCGATCTCAGGGGAGGATTACTTTCACCGGCTAATCAGGGTGCCTACTGGGAATGTAAAGACTACTGACTTTAACATTACGAAGGCCCAGAAGGATATGCTGTACCAAAACGGGTTCACCTCCGCTCTGGACTTCCTTGACGAATGGTCCTGGGTTAAATATCGTAGGTGGGCAAAACAAATGCGAGGAGTTCACGAATGAGTGAGTTTACACGAGGAGTGATTTTTGGGTCGGTTGTAACATGGATAACTATAGGCACAACTCTCGCTATAAAGGTAATACTATGAGTGGTTGGGTATTTCCAGACGGATTCAAGTCAAACAATGATGAGCAAGATGACCGACCGGTTCGCATCGGTATCCTGGTGGGATACCTGCTGATCCTCATAGGGGCCATGTTCATTCATACTGGCCTAGCAATTATGCTTGCGGGAGCGGCAATTTACATGCAAGCCATGGACAAGCTCTACGATCAAACTGACGAAAGGCTGATCGAAGAGGTAAAGAAAGCCATGGGACGTACCGATAAGACAGTAGAGGATCTGAAGCCTCAGGGACCTCCAAATACGGAGCACCCTGAAGGAGTTCAACCCCCGACGATTCACACCGTGCTAAAAGAGATGACGCTCGACGTTAAGATTAAGAAGGATGATGATGTCAAAAAGGATGGTTGATGAGGGCTTCACCAAAGTTGCACATCGCTACGATCAGTACACTAAGGCGCAAGTAACCATTTGGCACAAGCGCACTGGTGGAGAGTTTGAGGATGAGCCTGTCTTTGTGATTGAAGTAAACGATACGTGTTCACAGGAGTACACTGAGGGTGAGCTAACTAGCCTACAGGACTGCCTCAAGCAGGATCTGGACCTTAAGCGGGGTCCTGGGTTCGGGATGTAATGAAGCTAACCGTTACAAATACCCTGACCACCATTGACGAGGTAACGAATGGCGAGTCCAAAGTCCTTGAGCGTATTGTTAAGAAGCTGTCTTGCGAAGCTCCCGGCGCTAAATTTACGTGGCGTTATAAGAACACCGATTGGGATGGTCGCGTTAATTTCATTGATGCCGCCGATGGCAGTAGCTTTGGGACTGGCTATCTGCCTGGTTTCCTTGAGCTTCTTGATGCACAAAGTGTCACATACTCCCTGGAAGACAACCGATCCAATGTACTCCCCGATTTGCAGTCTACTAACGTCCCTCTTAGACGTTATCAATGGGAGGCTGCTGTTCAATTCTTCGAAAACAAACTGTACGACCGATGGTGGCCTCGTGGAATCCTTCGAATGGCTACAGGGGCCGGAAAAACGGAGACAGCTGTCGCGATGGTAGAGATGGCCAAGGTGCCAACTACCATCCTCGTTCACCGCAAAGATCTGATGTACCAGTTCAAGGACCGCCTGGAGAAGTACGGCATCAAGAGTGTCGGCCTCATTGGTGATGGAACCTTCCAGCCTTCACCTAATGGTGTCACTGTTGCCATGGTTCAATCCCTAGCCTCGCGCCTCGGGGGCGCTCGTGGGAAGGACAAGCTTGACGCTCCTGCCCACCAAGCTATTAACCTGCTGGGACTGCTAGCTACTACTGAATTCCTCATCGTGGATGAAGCGCACTCGATTGCTGCTGACCTCGACAAGGGCAATCAGTTTCAGACTGTTTTGAATTCATTTAAGAAGGCGTACATGCGACTGGGACTAACGGCTACGCCATTCATGAGAGACAACTACAGCAACTTCCTCCTTGAGGGTGCTGTCGGTAAAGTTATTGCTGAGGTGTCTGCGCGAGAGCTAATCGAAGAAGGCTACCTTCAGGACGCTAAAGTTAAGATGTTCAAGATCCCTGCCCTTCCTCCTGAGATGACGAAGGTGCCGTTCGGATCCAAGCAGAGCCGCTACCAGCACCAATACGAATGGGGAATTCAGTACCATGCTGTTCGAAACACAATCATCTGTGAGCAAATGGTTCAGCTTACCGGGCCTACCCTGGTCCTATGTAAAACTGTGGCACACGGTAAAGCGATACAAAACCTGGCTGAGAGCCTCGGGATGGTTGTACCGTTTATTTCTGGACAGCATTCAGCAGACACACGAAAAGCCGCTGTCGATAAACTACGGAAAGAGTCCGGTGTCCTTATTTGTACAACCATCTTCGACGAAGGTATCGATATCCCGGAACTCCAATCGCTCATCCTTGCAGCCGGTGGCCGTTCGCGTGGCCGAAGCCTACAGCGCATCGGACGGGGGCTGCGTAAAGCTACCGACAAAACCGACCTGATCGTCGTGGACTTCTACGATGAGACGAGTATCTTGAAGACACATTCAGAAGAAAGACGTAGACTCTGGAAGGATCAGGGCTACGAAGT
>SDBT01016936.1_pt1 | contig 11526 bp, 16 predicted proteins | sample 2277101 | NCBI WGS metagenome assembly SDBT01 (sample SAMN10404973, study PRJNA504765) | marine sediment metagenome | isolation source: marine sediment core GS10_PC15, 103 cmbsf | place: Arctic Ocean: Southern Knipovich Ridge | collected 2010
ACCCAATGTATGCCATAATTGCGGAAAAGAAGGTGTAGTATCGGGAAAAGGAATGTATTGCCCAAAATGTAGGGTTGTGCATAAACACGAAAGTATTACTCATTGGCAATATCACCTCCAACAGCTCGTGCTTGAACCAGAACCATTAAAATATATTGAGAGATTTCTTGACAATACCACCCAAAAGTGATATACTCCTTTTAAGGAGGTAATTATGCGAACCAAATGGCAATTAAGACACCCAGAAAAAATCAGAGAGTATAATAAGAAAGCAAGACGAAAATTAAAAACAGATGCCCTAAATGCTTATAGCGAAAATGGGGCTCATTGTTTTAACTGTAAAACAAGAGAAATTGACTTTTTGTGTTTAGACCACATAGATAATGACGGGGCTAAATGTAGAAAATTGAGAGGTGGGGGGAATAGTTTTTTCTTTTGGCTAAGGAAAAATAAATACCCCAAAAAATTGAGACTACAAGTTTTGTGTTACAACTGCAACAACTATAAAAAGATAAATAAGAGGTTGCCTTAACAAATGGTTGTTGAGGAACAGCCCTTAAAATACTTGGAGAAATTTCTATGAGAAAGAGGAAGTCTTGGCGGTTAAGATTAAGAGGTTGTTGGAGAGAAGGTTTAATGAGGAGGGGAAATGAGTAAATATACAAAGGGGCCGTGGAAATATTCAATTCGTAAAATTGAAAGCTGTTCAAAATGCACCCCTAATCCGGGGAGCATAGGCGATGTGAGAAGCGAAATGCAAGACATATGCACAATTTATACTGACAAAAATCAACAAGCCAACGCCCGCTTAATTTCCGCCGCACCAGAACTTTTGGAGGCATTAAAAAACTTAGTGAGCAGAGCAACCGCATCAGAAGAAAATACTACTATCTTTAAGCAAGCCAATCAAGCCATAGCCAAAGCGGAAGATATAGGGAGGTAGGCACAATGAAGAAAGTAATATGGGCTTCGTGGTGTAAAGGCTATCGTTCCTTTGGGTGGTTCTTATGGAAAACCAAAGAGAATGCTCATAAGGGGAAAAAAGAGAATTATTCCACAGGTCTTATTGCCACAGCATTATGTGATTTGCCTCTTTTTCTCAACACCCGCCTCAACAAGCGTAAAGTGTATAAGATTACTGTAACAGAGGGTTGATGAGAAATAAAAGTCTTAAAAAGAAATACCAGAAGTTTGTAACCATAATGAGCATTGTGGGTGTGGTGCTTACGTTGTGTAAAGTAGGGGAAGTTACACCGTGGTATAAGAGATTAGTTCAGAGGAGAAATGAATAAACACATACCGGTCGGAACCCCTGAATGGGAAATGTATAAGCAAGACAGCAAACACCTTGCTTTGGTAAAATTGAAGCAAGCCAAAGAATTCGTGTTAATTGTGCTTGATGAAAAGCCTCATACAGAAACCTTGATTACAGAACCAAACGTTGCGCTTTGGATTAAATTATTAAAACAGGCCATACAGCAGATAGTAGGTGGTATTTGACAAAGCCATAACCGTGTGATATACTTTGACAAAGTGATTCACCGGTTCTAACAGGGGCAATAGCCTCGAGGCCCATAAGGGTTTGCGCACAAAGATGCGCAGGCCCTTTTTTTATTTATGAATATAAGACGGCAAAAATATAAAGTCAATCGAATAAAAGGCATGAGCCAGTACAATGCCGCAATTGCCGCTGGTTATTCTGAACATACAGCTACTAAAGCATGTAGGATAGAAAACGGAGTAAAAGGGAGCATTATAGAGGCTCTTGAGCAGCAAGGCTTTACAGATAAATTCATTTCGGAATATATTGAAAAAGCATTAAAGGCAACGCGCTTTCAATCATGCGATGTCTATGTCGACAAAGACGAAGATGGCAATTATAAATTGAACGAAAATTCCAACGATTTTATGGAAGTCGAAGATTGGAATGCCCGCCACAAGTTTATGGCCACACTCCTCACGTTACAAGGTAAACTCAAAACGGCGCCCGCCGTTATCAATTCTATTAAAATAAATAACACGAATGGCAATGGAAAACTCAACGGCGACGATAAAGCAAAACAAGCAAGAATCCTCACCCGACTTGAAAGATATTTCCAAGCATAGTTTTATCCATTTCTTCTATGGTATATTTATGCTCGGGGTCTGGCGGGGTGATGGTGAATTTGAGGGCGGCGATCACCTTGAGGAGTGGGCATATAGGATGCAGGCCCACCACCGGACATCAACGGTAAGCGCGCGCTACCATTTAAAGACAACAATAGCGCTTGGCTTCCTTGCATGGAAGCTATACCGGATGGAAAGCAAGTTTAATGAATGGCTCTTTATAGGTTATACCGGCGACTTGGCGGGGTATCATTTGAAGCGCTTTAAGCGGTATATAAACGAAATACCGGAATACTTTAAGGGGTATCAATCAACCACAACGGCTGAAACGATACTACGATACCAGAAAGACGGATGCGAGTTTATATGTGAGCCGGAGGGTATTCATAGCTTTAAGCGCGGCAGGCACCCCACTGGTATTATATGTGATGACATACTGCGCGATCCGGAAGTTAAGCTGGATTTAGGGCAACTTGTAAAGATTGAAAGGGTATTTGTCGAACAGATAATGAGCATGCCGAAAGAGGATATACACGTATTCGGCACGCCGCAGGATGCGATGGATTTGTTTCACAGGTTAGAGCAAATGCCATCGTTTAATTGCAAGCGCTACCCGGCTATCATAAACGAGGTTGAGAAGAAAGTCTTATGGCCGGAAGTATGGCCGTACGATAGGTTAGCGCAGCAACGCATTGACATGCGGGAACGGTCGTTTAATAAAGAGTTCATGTGCCGCCCGGTGCGCAGTGAAGAAGGCTATTTTACGGTTGAGGAAATCGACAGCGTTATAAATGGAAGGCTAAAGAATTATGGATACGTCAAAAAAGGAAATATCAACAAGTTTTGTTATGGCGGCCTTGACATTGGAAAAAAGCGGCATCCGTCACACTTATCTATTCTCGCAGAAAATAGACGGGGTAGGCTTGTACAGATCGCTTCTATTTGGCTGGACTCTCGGGATTATACTGACCAACTTGACATATGCAAACGACTTACTGACAATTACCGGATTCAAGGTCTTAAATATGATGACACCCGAGCGGAACTGGAAGGATTTAATGAACGTGGGGAATTGCCCTCTCAAATGGAGGGTGTAACGTTCACCAAGAAAAGGAAGTTTGAAATGGCGGCTACGTTTGAGAAAGAAGTCAAGAACAAGACCCTAATGCTGCTTCCGGATGAACGCCAAAAGCGTCAGATATTAAATGTGGATAATGACCTACAAAGCATGGAAACTGCCGAGGGGCATGGGGATGCCTTTTGGTCTAACGCACTTGCAATTGATGCGGCAAGAGAAGCTGCGCCAAACATAAGATAAGGGGAAACAATGGGATGGATAGCGGATATTAAGTTGCTGCGAGATATGCATAGGTTGGAACGAAAACAAAACAAAACTGGCCTTGTAGGTGCAGTAAACCCGCTTGTGGGGCTGGATAGGACATGGGGTAAAACACCGCCTCTTGATTTTAAACGCATGGTAGACAGCACAAGAAGCTGGTCATTCGTAGCAGCTTATAAGAATGGCTTTTCAGTAGCAAACGTACCATTGCGCTTGTTTAAAGAAGTAAAAACTGGTGATGGGCAAAAGGAACTTAAACCCATAACCGACCATGTATTCCTTGACCTTATGAAAACCATGAACCCTTGGTTTAACCGTTTTGAAATGCTGGCTATTACGCAAATATTCCTTGATATTACTGGCAACGCTTATTGGTGGCTCAATAAAGATTCTCTTGGCATACCGCGTGAAATATGGTATCTGCCATCGCATTGGGTTACGGTAATACCATCTAAAAAGGATTTTATAGCGGGCTACGTGTTGCGCGTTCCGGGCGATCCCCAACATGTGCCGTTCCCACCCGAGGAAATAATCCAATTTAAAAACCCGCCATTGCATGACCCGCACTATGGCACACCGCCTATGTTTGGGGCAATGGCTGATGTTGACCTTAATGCTAATATAAAACGCTACGGCATTAACTATATGAATAACGACGCCCGGCCGGCGGGTGTACTTGAAACAGAGAAGTCTTTATCGGATGAACAATATAACAGGCTAATGGCAGCGTGGCGCCTAAAATATGGTGGTACCAGCAATGCAGGCAAAATAGCCATACTTGAGAAAGGCCTTGCGTTTAAGCAAATAGGTTCAAGCTTAAAGGATATAGATTTCCCGAATGCCTCGCGCTCGGTCAGGGATGGCATACTGGCGGCCTTTGGTGTGCCGGCATCGAAGCTTGGCTTGGTTGAGGATGTTAACAGGGCCAATGCAGAGGCTAATGATTATACCTACCAAAAAGAAACCGTGCAACCCCGGCTTATATTGATTGAGGAAAAGCTTAACGAGAAATTCATGCCTATATATGACACTGGGCTTATTGTTAAGTTTGACAACCCTGTGCCGCAGGATAAGCATTTCAGGCTCAAGGAACAAACCGAACACATAAAATCCGGATATAGCGCAATTGATGATGAGCGTGCAAAGGATAGTGAGGAGCCTTACAAGGAAACGGAAACCGAGAAGCCGTTAATACCATTCAATCTTCTACCAGCTGGGGGCACGCGGGAAGCCCCGGGAGCGCCCGGGCAAGCCGCGCAAAGGGCATTTGAGGCCACGCAGCAAAAAGCCCGAGCCAAATGGGAAGTATTCGCGCAGATAATGGGGCCACAGGAGCGCTTTTTCGCTAATGCCATGAAGCGCTACTTTGAGGGCGAACGGCGCATTGTAATGGGCAATCTTAATAAGGTTAAGGCCTATGCCAAGGATGCAAAGGCCGGCATTTCAGCCAATATTATATTTAACCTCAAGGAAGAAAACCAACGCCTGCGCATTATATCCCAACCGCACATTGATACATCATTCCGTAGCGGGGTTGAGATAGGGTACAAGGAACTTGGCGCGGAGTTGGATTTCTCTCTGATTAACCCGAACATTACGCGCGCAGTAGAGCAACGGCTCGGCTTCTTTGCCGGCAAGGTAAACGCTACAACCATAAAGCTGCTTGATGAGCAAATAATAGCGGGCGTGCAAGCGGGGGAAAGCATAGAGATAATAGGCCGGCGCATAGGCAGGGTATATGATTTTTCAGAGGCTTTTAGATCACGCCGCATAGCACAAACAGAGGTTATAGGCGCGGCCAACGATGGACAGTTACAAGCCTATAAGGACAATAATGTTGAGAAGAAGCTATGGCTCACGGCCCGGGATGAGAAGGTAAGGGGTAGCCATATTTCAGCTGATAACCAAATTGTGAAGATAACCGAGAACTTCAAGCTTGGCAGCGGTGTGCTTATACAATACCCCGGGGATCGCACAGGTGGTGCGCCGGCAGGTGAGGTTATAAATTGCAGATGCACGGTACAAGCGGTGGTTGAAAAATGAGGCCAGAGGGCGGGATTGACCCCAAAACAGGCAGCCTTTATACAATGGATACCCAACATGCTATGACGCATGAAGGCCGCGCATATGGTGTGGGCATGCTCTTTGAAAGTGTAGCCGATAACGCTAATGCTGATTTGCTCATACGCTTAAATGGGTCTATTGAAATGCATGTGGAAATGTCCGGGGCTTCAACTGGTGCGGCATGGGCATACTTATTTGAGGCGGCGGTAGTTACCGGAAGCGGTACGGAAGTAGCGGCATACAATAGGCGTAGGGTAAATTCGCAAGGTTTAGGTGGAACCTTTTATCATACACCAACACTTGCCAGTACAGGCACAACCATTATAGCAACACTTTTACCCGGCGCAACTAATAGGAAAACAAGCGGTGGTGGGACGGCCACAGGCAGGGTTGAGTGGGTATTAAAATCTGATACGGTTTATGTAATGCGCATGATTAACAAGGCCGGCACCGGTGCAATGATGTCAATAAACGCAGATATTTACGAAGTAAAAGAACCAGTAGAATAAGGGGGATACAATGAAGGACAGAATATTCAAAGGGTATAATGGCGTAATAAAAGAAATCAGCGACACTGACCGTTCACTCGTAGCACTCATCTCAACAGCATCCCGGGATAGAATGAATGAGGTATTAGACCCAGAGGGGGCTGATTTAGAGAATTTTAGGAAGAACCCTGTTGTGTTGTTTGCGCATAACTATCGCACACCGCCAGTAGGCAAGGCAATATGGATCAAGCAGGCCGTAGACGGCATTATAGCCAAGGTGCAGTTTGCCACAACGCAATTGGCCGAGGATGTATTCCAACTTTACAAAAAGGGCTTCATGAAAGCATTTAGCGTCGGCTTTATAGGCAAGGAATGGGTGGATACCGATGGCGAGAAAGACCCGCGCCGTACATGGACAAAATGGGAGTTAGTGGAATTTAGCGCGGTACCTGTGCCGGCTAACCCTGATGCCCTCGTGCTTGCCCTAAAAGAAATCAAGAGTGATGTGCTTAAAAACGAATTTCAAATTGAGAAATACGGCGAGGACATTGCGGCTTCTATAACGAAACGCTTTGAGGGGTTAAGCAAGAAGCCCGGTGATGACAAATCCTTGCTCGATGAAATCCAAACCCTTGGCAATGAGTTAATAGCTATGAATCATAAATACGACAGCGATATTTTGCTCAAGGATAAAGAAATTCAAGATTTAAAATATAGCATTTACGTTTTAGCAAACAAACAACGGCATGAGCCGGATACGTTGTCGGAGATAGCAGACAAGGACATTCTCAAAATAACAGAAGAATGCATTGCCGGAGCTATTAGACACGCGACAGGCAAAGTGTCATAACGAAAGGAAAAACAATGAATAAGAACACAATGACGGCAGAGGAGTTTGCGGCACTCCCAAAAGATGAACGCGATGCGTTTATTGAGAGCGCGCAGAAAATACAGGCGACGCTCAATAAAGCCGCGGCCGAAGAAGCCACACTCAAGACCATGAAGATGAAAGACTTTAGGGGCTTGATTGAGGGCATCGTCAAAGACAAAATCGCACCACTTACAAAGGTAGACAGGAAGTATTGGGCCTTACCGGGCATCAAGGATTTAGACCTTCTTGATAAAACCGATCCTGTTTCCAAGTGGCAAAAAACCATAATGTTCCTTGATGCGCTTGTTGGCAAGGATGTTAAGACCTTGCGCGACATGGGAGACAAGCAAATTGAGGCCGGTAAGATAAGCAAAAAGGCGTCTTATCTTAACGAAACCACAGGTGCAGAGGGTGCCTTCTTGGTACCGGAAGAATTTGCAGCAGAGATTCTTCGTCTGTCGGATGTCTATGGCGTTATCAGGGCCAATGCCAGACATATTCCCATGAGGTTCGATATTATGAACTTCCCGGCGGCCAGCACAACGGATGTGTCAACCCACTGGGTTTCGGAAGCAGGTACCATTCGGGGTACCTCACCGAATTTCAGGCAGGTAATATTGACCATCAACAAGTTGGCAACCTTGCCGACCATGACAAACGAACTGTTGGCTGATGCCAATGTCGATGTCATTGCGTATCTTTCCGACCTTATTGCCGAAGCATTGGCGAAAGAGGAAGATGTGCAGGGGTTAATAGGCGTAGGAAGCCCATTTGTTGGCACGGTCAATGCGACCGGGGCGCCGACTTACATCCAAGGAGGCACCGGCTTTGAAACTCTTTCTTACACGGATTTGGTAAGGATGACTTCAAGGATCAAGACCAGCGCGCAGGCGAACGCAAAGTTCTTCTTCCACCGTTCAATGATTAGCCATATCCACAGCTTAATCACAACGGCCGGAAGCCCGATCTTCCCCAATGCTCCGGGTACTGTTGTCGGTTATCCTTTGGTAGCCGCAGAAGTATTACCGGGTGTAGGGCATGCGGCATATCAGACAGACGCGACGACTTACGCGATCTTCGGTGATATGAAGAAAGCCCTGCTCATGGGTGAGCGCGGCACGCTTCGCATGAAGTTGATAGATCAAGGAACCGTCGGAAACGACAATCTTGCAGAGCAGGACATGGTGGCCTTGAGGGTTATTGAACGCATAGCATTTGGCGTTGCATTACCGAGCGCTGTTTGCGTAATCCAGACCTAAAGTAACCTGTATTCGGGTGGCTACCCTGTCGGCCACCCGGGTACAATTTTCAAGGACAGGAGTAAAAGAAAGAGGTTTCAAATGAGACAATGGAGCGATGTTACGGATTTAAGGCCACTACTTATTGGCACATTAGTGGATAATGGCGGTACAGCAGTTGGCAATAGCGTTGATACGCATGGGTTTGCTGATGTGCTGGCTATTATTCAGTGGGCCGTAGTAGGCGGCACCGCAGATGCGCAAGCGCAATTAACCGTCAAGTTCCAAGAGGGCGGCGCAGCAGCGAGTACAGGCGGGGATATGACGGATATTGACCAAGGTTGGGTTACCGGTACGTTCACGATGACCACAGCTTATGGTACAGCACCCACATATCCATACCTTGCATCAACCTGTATTTATGAAAGGTTGAGTGCTAAAAAGGATGGCACAACAATGGCCCGCTACATACGGCCAATTGCATCGCTTGCCGGCACAAGTGGCGTTCTCTTTGTGTATTCGGTCAGTGTGCTTTTGGGCAGACCATACGACAGCGCGTTGCTACAAAAGGGTATGATATTTACCTCAAATGCGGCAGAGTTTAAACTGCCGGAATGGGAAGGAGCATAACCATCGGCCGGGGGATTTTTCCCCGGCCCGCACTTATAATATATGACACTAATTACCGGAGTAACAAGATTAAGGGATGAGATAATAGTTAAGATGGGTGAGGATGCCAAGAAATTGCAAAAAGGCATTTTGGCAAGCTTGATAGGTGAATATATACGAGATACCAATATTTCTATTGTAAAAGGCCTTGAAATAGGCACGCTTGGCGGCCTGACGCTTGAATACCTGTTGCACAATATATCAAAGCTTGAAATGGTTACCGTTGACCCGGCGCCATGTTGGAATGACCTTGAACGAAATTTAAAAACTGTCCGGGAACGCGTAAAAATAATACAACAGAAAAGCGATAATGCGGTTAAGCTGTGGGGGGTGGGGGAGTTTGATTTTGTTTGGGTGGATGGCGACCACAGCTATGAACAGGTCAGGCGTGATATAAAAAACTACCGGCCGCTTGTTAAGGCACACGGCTTTATAGGTGGCCATGATTACAATGGGTGCGCCGGCGTCAAACAAGCTGTTGATGAGGCATTTGGGGATAGGATAACATTAGGTGACGATTACACATGGTGGATATATGTATAAACCAAAAAACAAAATGGTAACAGAAAAAAAGACGAGGTGCAAAAATGCTCGTAGGAACAGGCGAAGTAAAGAATTGGATGGGCCTGCCGGACAGCGACAACAAGCCCAACGCGAAGGCAGAATTACTGATCAATGCTGTCGAAGGCTTTATTGAGCGGTATTGCAAGCGTAAATTCGAGGCAGAGCAATTTACTACGAACCCCGATTATAGCTTCTTTGATGGCACCGGCATAAGTTCAATGTGGACACCTGTATTCCCTATTTGGCGCGTAGATGAGATACGTATTGATAACAATAGGGTGTTTACCGATTCCGGAACGCTTGTTTCAACAGACGGCGCCGACCTTATTATATATCCCACCGAAGGCAAAATTACCCTTGATACCAGTTCAGGATTTGGCAAGTTCTCGCGCGGGCGCAGGAATGTCAGGTTAAAATATTTTGCGGGCTACGCGGCCGGCAGCTATCCTATACCTTTTGATTTGAAGCAAGTCATAATTGAAATGGTTACGGCCTCATTTAGCGAGGGCATAACAGGCATACACACAGTTACAGGCCAACAGGAAAGCAAGGTTATGAACATGCTTTCGCGCAACAGTTTTTGGACAAACACGCTTAATAGCTATAAGCGCTACGATGTAATGGCCGGATTAAATGCGGATGTATTCTGATGTCGTTTTCAGTTGAAATAAGGGGTCTGCAAAAGCTTTCGCGCAAACTTAAAGCCAGCGTACGCACAACAACGCTTATAAACGCGCTTACGGCCGGAGCGTTCCACATAAAGACATGGATCGTAATGAATAGGCTAACCGGGCCGCGGCCTCGGTTCTTGGGCCGGATAACCTCGCGCTTGGCCACATCTATATCCGTTATAAGGGGCCAAAAGATACGCAACAATATTATAGCCAAAATAGGCACCAATGTTATATACGCTCCCATACATGAATTCGGGGATGAGAGCAGGAACATACCGGCGCGGCCCTATTTGCAACCCGGGATCAGGGATAAGGCAAACCAAAAACACGTTTTAAAGCTACTTATTAACCGTATGAAAAGGGCTGTGGAGGCTCAACGATGATAGCCGCGACAATATATAACCAGCTTGTAGATACGCTAATAAAGAATCCGGCGCTTGCTGAATATGTCAATAATGTGTTTAAGGGTATGCGTTTTAATATAGAACCAAACAGCATGCCCTGTATCATGTGCGAAATACGCGGCAACAACGAGGTTGAGCGCGACTTTGGGCAGATAAAAAAGATATGGCTGGATGTGGATATTATGGGGTTTGTGGCAAGCCCGGCCGATCCCGAGTTTGCTATTGTGGGTGATAAACGCAAGGGGTATATTGGCGTGCTTGATATAGAAAATGACATACGCGCCGCCCTGCAATCCTCAAATACGCTTGGTTGTACAGCAGAGGATTTAAGGGTTGAGGCGACGATATTCCAAGAGTTTGATTTAAAAACTATACTCACGCGCGGGGTAATAATACCCATACGCATATTGTATAGGCAAATAGATGGTGCATAATGACAGTATTACATAAAAATTTAACAGGGGCCGATCTACACGAGCCAAAGCCGCATCAAGCTTCGCACAGCGCAGCCGGGGCTGATACGCTGGCGCACAATGATTTGGGCAGTCTTGATACCGGTAATTATCAGCATTTGACGCAATCAGAGCATGACGAACTTACTACTTGGCTTGACGATGTAACTTTATCCGATGGTGGAGCAATGGATATTGGGACAGGGAATTATACCACCTCAGGCACCCTTGCAAGTGGCACCATTACAATAGGCGGTGCAACAGGTGTAACTATGGCTGGAGCTGCTGGGGTCTTAACACTTGCAGGAATAGGTGGAACTTATAACGAGAACTTAACCTTTGATTTTGATTATTTTACTAATGAGGTTTATTTAAGTTCGAGTTCAGGAGTAGATAGACTTATTTTTGGGATTATGCCTCAAGTATTGGATGATACTGATATATTATTGGGGGGTGGTGATGATGCTGCATTAAGATATAATGTTACTCAAGCTAAAGATAGTTTGCAACTTGGTTTAAGGGTAGGCAATAATCAGTTTTCGGGTTATTTCTCAATTATGGAAAAAGCTGATATAGGTCACGCCAACCGTGCTCCTCTCGCAACTTCTCTCAACCCAGTCCTACGAATTTACTCAAGTGATGTTGCTTCTGCTACTG
>SDBT01016937.1_pt1 | contig 11525 bp, 22 predicted proteins | sample 2277101 | NCBI WGS metagenome assembly SDBT01 (sample SAMN10404973, study PRJNA504765) | marine sediment metagenome | isolation source: marine sediment core GS10_PC15, 103 cmbsf | place: Arctic Ocean: Southern Knipovich Ridge | collected 2010
GATGAAACATATTCAGATTATATAGAGAGAATTGCAAAGAAAATTCATAGTCACTCGTGATGGTTGTAAAGTGACACGAGACCGTCAAGGGCAGGGTCGTTATAACCGTCAACGAATACGTGAAAGTCGTAGTCCTGCCTTTTTCATGGGGCGATAGTTGTGAGTGAGGGAAGTAAAACCCAAACAAAAACCGACATTAAACTCTGAATAGAGAGAGTGAGAATCTCCATCGCGCCGATTCATAATCTCCTGACACGGAGAGTTAACAAATGTCTGACAGCCAGGAAAGACTGGCATTCATAATCAAAAATGGAAACAAGAGGAGAATATTATAAAAGAAGAAGAAAGGAAAGAAAAGCTTTTGGAACAACAAGAATTAAATGTAAAGATTGTGGTTGTTATCTTCTAAGAAGGCATAAAGTTTGGTGTAAGTCAGAAGAAGCAAAATATATAAGAAAGAGAAATAATCAAAAATGACAAAAGAAAAACCTATGTTAGCACAAAATACAGCAGAGTGTAAGGCGTTAGGACTAGAAAAAGAACAACCTAAAGGTTGCGAAACATTAAGCGACAAGATACAGGATAGTCCTCTAGCACCAGATTATAAAGATATTGCCGTAATAGAGGTCAAGGAGTTTATTAAGAAGTTGAAAGAGGAAATTGATGGTTGTGAATATAACGAGGTTCATATAGCTATTATTGACAAACTAGCAGGGGGGAAGTTGGTATGATTGAAGTTACAACAGAAAATTTAATGAGATTTACTGCTAAGCAAAGATTTATAGTTAAGAAACCAAAAAAGATAGAGTTTTGGAAAGCCATGGAAAAGAATTGTGGACTGCTTTCTATAATCACTACAGAGGAGTTGAAATGAAAAAAGAAGAAATATTGTGTAAAGTGTGTATGAAAAATAAAGCAAACAGATCAGGATGCTACAAAGGCGTTTGTGGTTATGATTGTTATGTAGCTGATAAGAAAACAGAAAGAACAATCAACGAATATTTATAGAAATGTAAGGAGGTAAAAAAATGAATAAAATAAAAATAATAATTGAAGATTTTGAAGATAAGAAATATGGGGGAAATAAAAGATTCACAAGATTTAAAACAGATCAAGGATGGATGAGTTGTTTTGATAAGAAAATTATTGAAACTCTTAAAGATAATACTGAAATTGCTATTATTGTGGATGTTGATGTGGATGAAGAAAAGGGATGGCAAACTATTAAAAAATTCATTAAAGTTGCAGAGGGAGATGAAGAATTAGAAAATAGCGAGGCTAAAGAGGAAAAAAAACCTTCAGAGAAGCCCGCTGCTGCAAGTAAAGGCTTCAGCCATACTACAATGTATGTGAGTTATGCAAAGGATATATTCTGTGCAATGTTTCAAGATACTGATCTATCGGATGCAAAAGGATACATGGAATTAAGCATTGATCTAGTAAAGCAAGCTAGAGATGAGTTCAGTTAGATCTCTACGCTCCCGCACGCTGCACGCCCCTATTTTAAGCTTGAGGCCACGAGGCCCAGAAGCAAGCATAAAAGGGGGTTTGCGTCTTGCGGCCCGCTCCGAGTGTAAGCTTCGTAGCTTCTATACTGCGTGAAGCTACTTCACAGTGATAACTAATTAAGGAGAATATAAAATGAAAGAATATAAAATTGAAATATTTTTAAGTGCTGAAAATACAAGTGATCTAATAGAAAGGTTAGAAGATATAGATAAGGATGATGAATTTGAAGGGTTTGGGAAAATAACAGAGGTAAAAGAAATTGGAAAATGAAGAATTATATAAAATAAAATATTGTGTAGTTTGTCAAGAAGAAACTATGCAAATGAAACATCCAGTTAGAAACATCTGGTTGTGCTCACACCCTGTAGCGAGAAGGCTTGAAAAGAGAGGGAAGATTGAGGTAATTGAAAATGAGTTATTCTGAAGAGTTTATGAAAATGTTTGTAGAAGATATAAAAAAGTATGGATTTATAGACGAGTATGGGAATATATGGATGGATTCAGGACTTCAAAAGCAAAGGGTTGGCAAGGTTAAATTAGATCACTAATTCTATTTTTTTTATCAAAGCATGAGGGTTGCCCGCCAAGCCTGGACAGGAAAGCTACCACAACCCTTAAGTATTTTGGATGCTTCTAAAAACTAGTTCCTCTAGTTTTTCACACACAGTCCTTCTAGTCCTGTGCATCTCGTTCTGCCAGGCTTGACAATTATGTAAAATCCAATTCCTGCAAATCTGGGCATTTCCAGGCCTGTGGGCTGCCTCAGGCCTGTCAGGGCCTCAGCTTGCCCATCCAGTGCCCCAGCCAGAACCGTCCCGGTTCGGGGGGCACGGGGGCAGGAGGCCTGTGGGGGGCTCCATTCCATTCCGCCCCCGGATTGTTCCACAATCCCCCCCTGCCTAGTGCTAGGCCAGTCGGACTGGCCTAGTTGATCAATGCGGGCTCAGTCCTTCGCCCGCCAAGGCCATTGTTGTTGAGGGTAATAAAAGACCACAATAGATTGGGGCCCCGAGGAGTGATTTAAATAGAGAACATTAGACTACATTAGTAATCACCCACCACAACAGTTAAACCATAAACAATGGGGCCCCGATATAACATTAATAATAACATAACATATCAATATAACGAACTTCGAAAGATAAAGATTAAAGGTATGTAGGATTTAACACAAAAAATTATTATTATAAAGTAGTAAGAAATCTATTAAAACTAATAATTCGTCCTTCTTGGATAATTAAAACCAGTCTTAACTTGTTTTGTGTGCGTGTTCTCTGTCGGACTGGACTTGTCTTAGTCACAGGTCTGTTTTTTTTTCTTTCTTTTCTTCTTTTTCTTTGATTACTTTCTTTTCTTCTTTCTTTCTTTGAGAGAGAGCACACACACCAAAAGGTATTTAAACAAGCTTTTCCTAAAATAAATATGAATATAAATTCTATTAGAGCAGAAGCAAGATCCAATAAGATTGAACAAATACTTGGAACTATTAAAAAAGCTTTAGAGGAAGGCTTAGAATTGAAATTTGAAGCATTCCTGAATGACATCTGTTACAAACAAAGAGTTGCAAGAAGAACAGGCAGAGAATTTTTAGATATTGCTTTATCCCAAGTGGAACACAAAATTGAAGGGAAAGGAAAAGAAAAAATAATTTATGGTAACAAATAAGGCTCTGTTAAAAAGAGAAGAAAAGAAGAAAGATATACAATTTGCCAAAGACATAAAAGTGAGAGATGGAATGAAGTGTTGTATAAATAATGAAGACTGCAAAGGAATTTTAAACACACACCATTTATTTCCAAGAGAAAGGAGAGATACACGGCACAACGAATTAAATGCAATTACTTTATGTTTGCTCCATCATAAATTTTCTTTAAAAATATCACCTCACAAAAATGCAGCAGAATTTTTCATTTGGTTGAGATTGAATAGGCCCCATCAATGGAGGTTTTTAGTTGAAAATTCAACAAGTGGAATACGATATTAATAGACCTTGGCTTACATTAGATCCATGGCAAATAGAATATTGTTTTGATACTAATATAGAGAGAAATAATTTTTTATTATGTGGAAGGCAAGTGGGAAAAACAACAGCAATGAGCATAAGAGCGGTAGAATTATGTATTAAACACTACAAAAAAGGCGAATTTGTATTAATTAATTCAATTACAGAAAAACAAGCTTATCACATGCTGGCAAAGGCACAAGCTTATGCAGAAGAATTATATCCTTCTCAAATTAAAAGAAATAAAGATGATAAACCTACAAAACATAGATTAATGTTTAAGAATGGAAGTGGGATTCTTTGTTATGCAGCAGGAGATACAGGAGAAGGACTAAGAGGTTTTACAATAAAGAAAATTATGCCTGATGAAGGATCAAGAATGAGTGAAGAATATTTTATTGCGACAATGCCTATGATGTCAATTGTAAAAGGAACTATGGATATTGCAAGCACACCTGCAGGAAAATTACATAAAGATGGGTCTGATAAATTTTTCTATAAATGTTCAAAAGATAAAAGTTTTAATCACATCTATGTAAGTGCAGAAGATTGCCCAAGACATACTAAAGATTTTTTAGAACTAGCAAAAAAAAGATTATCAAGACTTGCTTATGCACAGGAAATGTTGGCAGAATTTACAGATGCTTGCACAACTCCATTCACAGAAGAATTATTAAAAAAGGCTTGTATATTGGAAGAAAAACAAAAAATAGATATTGGAGAATATGGGTTGGGAGTAGATATTGCAGGATTTGGAAAAGATGCTTGCACTTATGAAATCTTCCAAAGAATGAGAAATGGGGTAATTGAACAAAGAAAAAACATTGTTGAAAATAGAAATTATACTACAGATACAACAAGAAAAATATTACAACTTAATAGATTATATAAATGGTTTAAAAAAATTGGTATTGATTCGGGAGGAATAGGATTTGGAGTTTTCTCAGAATTAATGGAAGAAGATTCTGTAAAAAGAAAAGTTATCCCATTAAATAATTCAAGCAGAGCAGTAGATCATGAAGGGAAGAAATCAACTAAGATTCTAAAAGAAGATATGTATTTTAATTTATTAACATTAATGGAAGAAGGAAAAGTATTATTATTAAATGATCAAGATGTTAAAGCAAGTCTAGGATCAATGCAAATTGATGAGAATGGAAAGTTTTTTGGCCCTAATTCTCACATAGCAGAGGGAATTGATAGAGGTGTTTGGGTTCTTTCACAAAACAAAGGTTTAAATATATTTATGCGTTCGTTTTAGAATGGTTTTTTCAGCAAACATCGTAACTGTGGCAGAAATGCAATTAATGGCAGGGGTAGGCGTTGGTGCTTCAGATACTGATGCCAACCACATACTTTTGCAAGATTATGCAGAAGCATTCTTATCTACACTTGTAAAGTTTGATATTGCAACAAATTTTGGAACAATGAATGCAATTTATAAAATTCTCTTTTCTGAGTGGGCAGCAAGAAATGCAGGAGTTACTATGATACTTAATAATACAACAGGTTATACCAGTTTAATAGAAGCAGAAGATATGGTTACATTTCATATTTATAGAATGCAAGAAATTGAAAAATTATTAATGAAAGCAGATATTCAAGATTTCCAAGGAACTTAAAATGGCATTAGATATACCTAATTTTAAAGAGATTTTCAAGCAAAGAGATGTTAGAGAAACAGCAGCAGGAGGAATTTCACAAACAAATTTTAATGCAGATGATTTTTTAGTAAGTAGTGGAGTTGTAAATCTAAAAAATAAAACATCTTATTGGAGTTGCCCCGGATGTTCATTTATTCCTGAAGAAACTGATGTTAATGATGTTCAGATTGATGCAAACCAATTTGGAATATTACATAACATAAATTTTAACGGCATTTGTTCAGTGGGTGTAAATCTCCCTCAAGGAGCAGTAGTAACTAAAGCAATAGTTTATGGAAACTTTGTAGGAACAAATTGGAATTTGTTTAGGAAACACTTATCAGAACAAGACGGAACTGAATTAATGGCAACAGCAGCGATTGCAAGTGATGATTCAACAATAACAGGAGGAACTGTGGATAATGATTTCTATTGTTATTTCTTTGATGTTCCTACTGTTGCAGGAAATCAAATTTATGGAGCAAAAGTAGAATATACTACAGATTACGATTAAAATAAAATGACAACAATAAGAACAGGACAAACAACAGACTTTTCCAACCAAGGAACAGAATTTGAAGTTACTTCTAAAGATACAGATGGAGCAGAGTTCGCAGAAACTTTTTACATTCCTGAATTTGCAAAGTGGAATGGATTTTATAGAAAAATTCCAGAACTAAGATCTGTAATTAATAAATTTGGTAGTTGGACTTTTGGTAGGGGAATCAAAGCTGATGAAAAGAATAAAGAAAAGCTAAAGAAAATAAGGGGGATTGGTAGAGAATCATCAAGAAGTGTTTTAAAGAATTGTTGGAGAATGGCAATGGTTTGCGGAGATTCATTCGCACATATAATTAAAGATACTTCAGGGAGATTAACAAATCTGAAACCCCTTAATCCAGGGAAAGTTGCTATTGTTGCAAATGCTCAAGGAATTATTGTTGGATTTGAACAAAGTTTAGGAGAGGGAAAAACAATAAGATATGATATTGAAGAAATTTATCATCTAAGTTATGAAAGAGAAGCTGATGAAATCCACGGGATCCCATTCCCTGAAGCATTAGAAGAATTAATTAAATCAAGGAATGAAGCAATAGGAGATCTAAGGATCTTATATCACAGAACAGTAAAACCAATATTATTTTATGAAGCTGAAACAGATGACACAACAAAATTAAATTCACTTGAAGCAATACTTAATCAGGCGTTTAAAAAATCTGAAAGTGTTGTAATTGCAGCTGGAGTAGTTAAAGAAATTAAAAGAAGCTCACAGCCACAATTCGCAGGAAATGATATTAACAGTTTGGCCTATATTAAATTCCTAGTTAGAATGTTTATCACCAGCGTAGGGATGCCAGAAATTGTAATGGGATGGGGGGAACAAACAACAGAAGCTTCTGCAAATATTATTTACTTAGCTTATCAACAAGAGATTGAAGATATGCAACTTTACAATCAAGAGGCAGCAGACATTCAGTTAAACATTACATTTAATTTAGAATTTCCAGCAAGTATTGAAACAATGTTGCAACAAGATAATGCTAAAGATGGGCCAGTAAAAGCTGAAAGTCCGCAAGCAGGAAAAGATACATAATGAAAGATATAAAAAAACATAAACCTTTAATTGAAACGGCAATCAATGGATCAGCTTTAATTTTAATATCAGCTGGAACTCCTATGATCCTGAATCAAAATTGGTTTGGATTTCTTGTAGTGGGATTTGGAGTAGCTTTAGAATTCTTCAAATACTTTGGAAGAAAAAACAAATATTGGTAAAGAAAAATTGAAAGGAGGTAATTTAAATGAGTGAAGAAGAAGAAAAACAAGCTAAAGAAGAAGCAGAAGCAAAGGCTAAAGCTGAAGCAGATGCAAATCCTCCAAAAAATAAGGGGGCTGAGGCAAAAGCAGAGATGGTTGTAGAAGTTAAGGCTGCTGCAGCATCAATTAAACTTGAAAATGATAGAAGGGAAAGAATGTTAGAAGAAGAAAATAAAGTCCTTGATAGAAAAGAAGCATTACAAGCTTTAGGTGGCCAAAGTCCTGCGGGAACTAAACCCAAAAAGCCTGAAAAATTAACTGACACAGAATATGCAGAAGCTTTAGAAAGGGGTGAAGTTAATCCATTAAAAGAAGATGGTTTTATCTAAAAAAGAATTAGAAGCAGAAATATTAGCAATCGGTGAAAGCATAAAAGCACATGAAGATCAAATGAAACTGCATATATATGCTATAAAAGTAGATGCGTATCTTAAAGCGCTAATGGAAAAAGAATTGGAAAAGTTTAAATAGTTTAGCTTTGTATCAATTACATGGCTGTTGCTGTTATCACAACTTTGTTAGGAAATCAAGGAGATCCTGTAGAATATACAGTTGACCAATCTATTGCAGTACCTAAGGGTACATTAATGAAACTTAGTGCTAGTCCACAGACTGCTGCTGCTGCTTCTGCAGATGGAGATTTCTTTGTAGGTATTGCAGCTGTTGAAGTAAAAGCAAGTGTTGGAACAACAAAATTAGCTTGTATAACTCATTGTGTTGCAGAAATGACTGCTGGAACAGGAGCAACAACTCTTGGACAACCTCAGAAAATATCTGCAGCTAATGCTGTAATAGACGCTGATGATGATACAGTAGCAAAGGCTGCTGAAGTTGTAGGATTATCTTTAGAAACTGTTGCAGATGCAGCTAGAGGCGCAATACTGGTGAATTTATAATGGCAGATGAAGCTGTTAATGTAGTTCTTTTAGGAAATAAAGGAGATCCTGTTGAAGTTATAGTTGCTGATGGTGCAGCAATACCTAAAAATACTTTAATGCAATTAAGTTCAAGTCCACAAACAGTTACTGCAACAAGTGGTGCAGGTCAAATATTTTTTGGAATATTCGCAGAAGAAAAAGTTGCAAGTGATGGAAGGACAAAGTTTTCTGTAATAACACATTGCCTCGCTGATTTAACTTGTGGGGCAGGAGAAACTATGGTGTTGGGGGGAACAGTAATGACTGGGGCTGTTGCAAATGAAGTAGATGTAGCAGTAACTAGCACTGTTGAAGGGCAAGCATTTGTTGTTGGAATTGCTCAAGAAACTGTTGCAAATAATGGAACTGGAACAGTTTTAATCAATGTAGGGAAAAGGAGATAATCAAAAGATTTAAATAATATGGTATCAATAAAATAACATGGCAGACCAAATTGGTGAGATTGATATAAGAGGAGCAAACTTTGAAAGAGCAGTAAAAGGCTTCGCAAACAAATTATACAAATTAAATCAAATTCTATTACAAGAAAATTCAAGCAATAATTCTGAAAATTATTACAGAGAAACTTCTACACCTTTAAGTGCAGGGGGAAACAGAAATGTTAATAATGTAGCAAGAGGAGCATTGCCTCCCGAATTACATCCAACTTGGACTTTAGTGACAACTTTTCACAGAAAGTTTATGGGACAAGCTTTAATATTCTATGAAGACTCATTAACAAATGCAATTAATACTCAGGCTCGTTCAGCTTTTAGAGTTGCTGAGGCAATAGTAAATGCTAAAGATACATATATTTATTCACAATTAACAGCAGAAGGTTCTACAAGTGGTATTGTTTCTGCAGCTGATGATTGGAATAGTATAACAATAGCAAACAGAGATCCTATGGGGGACATTTTAATTGGAGAAGGTGCAATGATGACTAATAATTATGATGTTTTACAAAATGGTTTTCTTTTACTAAAACCTGTAAGTTATGCTTCACTATTAAGAAATTCAAAAGTAATTAATAACCCAAGTTTCAAGACTGCAGATGTTGTAAGTAATGGTGTTGTTGGACAATTAGCAGGATTAAAAATTATAGTTTCAGTAAATGTAGATGCTGATGAAGCAATGATAGTGATGGGAAATAGAGCAGCTACATGGAAGGGAGTTGTAGCATTACAGTCAGCAGTTATTGTAGATCAAGGTGTAAGTATAAAAGTAAGGGCATGGGAAATGGGCCATATACAAATCACAGATCCTCAGGCTTTATACACAATTACAAATATAGATGTGACCGCATAAAATGATAAAAATATTAAAAGCAAATTTAGAAAGAGGAAAGAAATGGCTTGAAGTTAGAAGAAGATATGAATTTGAACACAGAGAAAAAGATTTAAGATGGATTGATGGTCAAAAATCTATTTCACAAGATATTAAAGATTACAAAGAATATTTAGAAAGTACTAAAGAAAAAGAATTTAAGGAAACTAAATCTAAGAAGGTGAAATAATGACAGGCGAAATCACAGCTACAGATGAAGGAACTTTTACTGTTGGTTCTGCTGCAATGTTAACTGAACTTAATACTCTTAATACTGGTGCAGCGACTGCAGGGGCAGACATATCTTCTATTGTAATAGTTTCTAATGGTAAAGGCCAAGCCACAATCTATAAATTAGCGAGGACAGCATAATGACAGGCGAAGATAAAGAATTTATTAGAGTAAAAGAGGCTGTAGTAAGTGATTTAAAAGTTTCAAGTAGTTCAGTATTGAATGGGGTTATTACAACAGATCAAGTAGAAGAAAATGGAACATCTGGAACCCCTGCCTTTGGAAATATAGAGCCAACAGGAATTACAACCGACACTGTAGCTAAATGGTTAAAAATTACAGTCAGTGGTGTTGTTTATTATATTCCTATGTGGACATAAATACTTAAACTTTAATTCTATATAATTACATGGGTAGACCTCGTAACATAGCCAACATATATAATCCTCCAAAATCAAATACACATTTTAGCGAGGGAAGTAAGTCTAAAGGAATTTTAGATGATCATGCAATAAGAGAAAATATTGGAACTAAGGAAGGAACAATAGAGCATATTCCAACAAAAGATAATCACATTGTTAATAAAAAATATGTTGATGGCCAGGATGCATTATATTTGCCACTAACTGGCGGAACACTGTCTGGTGTTTTGAATTGTGATGCTATAGGCCTAGGCCTTGATGTACTACATAGTGCGGAGATTGGTAATCATCTTGAGGTTGGCAATAATTTAACTGTGAATGGAACAATAATTAATACAGATTTCACAACTCTAACAGATAATTCTCTGGCTGACACTTTGCATAGACATTCTGAATTATCTGCTAGTGATGGAAGCCCTGATGGAGGAGTTAGTGTTGATACGGCAGGCAGATTAAGAATATTATCAACAACAGAACCTCAACTTAGTGTAAAATTTAGTGATAGTTTTAGATTAGACATTAGTCACAGAGGAGTTTTTAATTTAATTGATGCAGGAAATTCTAATGATTTTATTTTTCAAGAAGATGGGAATGAGTTAATGAGAATTGATACAGGCACAGGAAATGTTGGAATTGGAGCAGCAGCCCCTGCATCACCATCAGGATTTAGTAAAGTGTTAGAAATACAAGGAACTACCCCAGAATTATTATTATCTGATGGAACAAATAAATTTGAGATAGGATTAGATAGTGGAAATAGATTAAGAATTATTAAAACGGGTGCAACCCCTAATACTTTTTGTATAGGAACTAATGGATTTATAGGTATTAATCACATAACTCCAACTCTCCCCTTAGATGTTAATGCTAAATCAGGAATGTCTGCAATAGGAGGAATATGTATTAAGCTAACAAATAAGACAGGTTCTAACTCAGTCGCTGGACAATTAGTGCAAGCTGATACAAGCCAAAATGATGCAGTGAGATTAACAAGTATAGATGAAGAAGAAACTTTTGGGGTATTCCTAGATTCAGGCGTAGCAAATAATGCAGAAGCCTGGGTTGTAATCTCTGGGATAGCAGATGTAGCAATGGAAGATAATACTACTGCAACCAGGGGGAACTGGGTAAGAAGCTCTATAACTGAGGCAGGATATGCAGATGCAACAAATGCAGCACCGCCAAGTCCAGCAGCTTTTAGTCACTTTAATGAGATAGGAAATTGCATTGAAACTGTTACAGCTACAGGTGAAGGAACTCACATTCTTGCTCGGTGTGTCTTGCACTTCAACTAAGGAGTAGTGGCACACATTTAAATAGCGGTTTTCCGTTGGTTTTCTATGGAAATATGCAGAATATGTCACACAGAATATATTAATCCTATAGATAGTATTATTGGATTTATCTTAGGGGGATTAGCAGGAGCATTCATTGGATTCCTAATTGGAGTAAGATTATAATGAAAAAATACATCCAAGTGAAGTTTGTTTTATCCTCATGGAAGAAGCTGAGAAGGGCAGTTTATGGCAGAAAAGATGAAACATATTCAGATTATATAGAGAGAATTGCAAAGAAAATTCATAGTCACTCGTGATGGTTGTAAAGTGACACGAGACCGTCAAGGGCAGGGTCGTTATAACCGTCAACGAATACGTGA
>SDBT01016938.1_pt1 | contig 11525 bp, 10 predicted proteins | sample 2277101 | NCBI WGS metagenome assembly SDBT01 (sample SAMN10404973, study PRJNA504765) | marine sediment metagenome | isolation source: marine sediment core GS10_PC15, 103 cmbsf | place: Arctic Ocean: Southern Knipovich Ridge | collected 2010
AGCTGGCCACGAACTGGCTCGAAGGTTCATTCAGGGAAAGCAAAATAATCATAAAGGCAGTATTTTTCCTTTAGAGAAAAAACTATACAATTGATTTCCTGCAAAAGTTCGTTGTCAATCTGGATTGGAACTGTCATCATCATAGCAGGACCCTCCTAATTGTCGTTGCAAAATGATAATGTCATAATATTGCAAAGTGAAAGTGTCACTCCTGCATGAAATTTGATATACTATCCTCCCATTATCTTAAGGGAGGTAAGAATGCAGAGGTGCAATTGAGTCAAAAAGAGCTGGCACGATATGGTGTTGTTCAAAATACTATCGAAGGACATCTAAACGTAGACTTAGCCGCAGAAGAACTCTGTCTGTCCAGAAGGCAAGTATTTAGGCTGAAGAGGAAACTGGAAGAGAAAGGAATCGAAGGACTAATTCACGGAAACAGGGGAAGAGCATCACCTCGGCGAATACCAGATCTCCTAAGAGATACTATCAATTATCTCTACCAGGGAAAGTATGTCGGCTTTAATATTTCCCACTTTACGGAAATGCTTGAAGAAAGAGAAGGAATCTTTATCTCTAGAGAAACAGTAAGAGGGATTCTTCTTCAAAAAGGCTCATACGAAAAGAAGAAGAAATATCCCCAGCATAGATCATGGAGAGAGCCTATGCCTAAAGAAGGCATGATGATTCAGTTCGATACCTCTGATCACGATTGGCTGGAAGGGAGAGGCCCAAAGATGAAGCTGATTGGAGGAATAGATGATGCTACCAAGGATGTTCCTTGGGCACAGTTTGCTTACCATGATAGCGTTAAAGAGAATATGGCTGTGTCCAAGGAAATAGTAGAAAGGAAAGGAATCCCCTTATCCCTGTATGTAGATAAAGACTCCAAATACATCACCATTCGTCATGGGGGCCTTCATGCAAACATAAAAAGGGTTGAGGAAAAGACTCAGATGCAAAGAGTTTGGGAAGAGCTAGGAATAAATGTCATCTATGCTGAAAGTCCTCAAGCAAAGGGAAGGATTGAGCGCCTATGGGGAACATTTCAAGATAGACTAATAAGTGAGTTACGACTCGAGGGAATCTCGAGCCTAGAGGAGGCAAATAGATATCTGCATACTGTATTCTTGTCCAAGTACAATAAGAAGTTCACCAGGAAGCCTCGGGTAGAAGAGTCAGCCTATAGGTCTATCCCTAAAGGAATGGATCTTGATCAGATCTTCTCAATAAAAGACAAAAGGCAGGTCCAAGGGGACAATACAATAAGCTATGATACAAGACGCTACCAGATCCTTCCCACAGAAACAAGACTAGGCTTTGCTAAAGCAAAAGTGGAGGTGCAAAAGCACTTAGACGGATCTATTCATATCTTCTACAAGGGAGAAGAGCTTCCCTATAAACTTATTGAGCCCCAAGAAGATGAACAATTATACGTTCCTTCTCAAAAAGAATCTTTACTAGTAGGGGTGTGACATTTTCATTTTGCAGAAAGGGTGACATAATTACTTTGCATTGACAATACGCGATTCAATGGCTTGACACGGCGCAACTGATTATGTATAGTATAGTCAGCTTCATATGTGTTGAGTTTTGACAGGAAAGAGGCCGATAGGAAATCTGATTTTCTGGGTTCTTAGAATATACTATATTGTATTTGTCGGTTATTCATGTTTTTCCCTCAGGTCGATGACGATGTTCCCCCTTTAGATTCCTACCCTCCAGATGCAGAGTAAAGAGAGTCGATGGACACCTGGGGAGCTAGACTAGACTTTGAGTAAATGAAATTCCCGGATGACAGAACCTGCCTCCTTGCTAAGTAAGAAGCTACGAAAGTGTTCTAATGAGGGAACCTAGCACACTTCAATGTTGATAATAGTATACTTTTTGGAGAAAACAGAATGGCTGGTAATATCTTTGGCAATCATTTCAAGGTTTTGACATGGGGAGAGTCGCACGGGGGCTTTGTAGGTGCCGTTGTTGATGGATGTCCACCAGGTATCAATATTTTAACTTCGGACTTACAAAAAGATCTCTACAGAAGGAGCCCTGGAAGGAGTCCCTTGTCGTCACCAAGAAAAGAAACAGATAATCCACAGATCTTGTCGGGTGTCTTTGATGGCAAAACGCTTGGAACCCCAATATGTGTTATCGTAAGGAATGAGAATCCGAAATCATCCGAATACTACAAACTCAAGGACGTATATCGACCGTCACATGCAGATTATACTTATGACGCAAAATATGGTGTGCGTGATTGGAGGGGTGGTGGAAGAGCAAGTGGCAGGGAAACGGTAGGTCGAGTAATTGCGGGAAGTATCGCGACTCAAGTCTTAACTCAAGCTTATGGTACGAAGATCTGTGCCTATGTCAGACAAATTGCGGATGTGCAGATTACCCAAATCTACGGATATGTCGATAGAAACCAAATAGATAAGTCAGAAGTGAGATGTCCGGATCCGAAGATCTCTCGCCGAATGATCGATCAAATCGAAATGGCAAAAGAACAAGGAGATTCTGTGGGTGGTGTAGTTGAACTAGTAGTAAAGAAAGTCCCTGTAGGGCTTGGCGAACCAGTCTTTCACAAGATCGACGCTGACTTGGCTAGCGCGATGTTGTCCATACCCGCCGTTAAAGGGTTCGAAATAGGCTCGGGCTTCCGAGGTAGTGCAAAAAGTGGGTCTGACCAGAATGACCTCTTTCATGTCCTTGACGGAAAAGTGAGGACACGAACCAACAATTCCGGAGGAATACAAGGAGGAATAACTAATGGGGAAGATATTGTTGCGAGAATTGCTTTCAAACCCTGTTCGTCTATAGCCAAAGAGCAAGACACAGTGAACAGAAACCTTGATCTCGTGAAAATACACATTAATGGACGTCACGACCCATGCATAGTCCCACGGGCGGTTCCGATTGTGGAAGCTATGGCTGCCATAGTATTGCTGGACCATTATTTGATGAATGTAGTAACCCAAAAGTTCAGGCCGGTTCGTGTTGTTCGAGAATAGCAGACCGATTTCGTTTTTCGGGAGGTGTATCGGTAATGTCGGAAGAGTACGTGGAATTGTCGAATCTTGTTAAATTGGTCCCTGGTCTATTCACATTTGAGAAGATAAAGCCGGAGATAATTCAATATGGGAGTTTCAGTGCAAACATCAACTCGCTTCCTTATTTGGGAGAGTTGGTCGCAGTCGAACTTCCGGTCGATGATTCCTATGAAAACAGGGAAGAAGAAACCCTGTTTAACACATATTTTGTTAGTCCTCAAACGGGAGGCAGAGATCTCGTTAGTAGCTTCTTGGACATGTTGATTCGGAATAGAGACCAGCTCATATTTCTCATTGGCGATCCGGGTATCGGTAAGTCGACCTTTATTCATCACTGCTATTGTCATGAACTTCACAAAGATAGATGGCGTGGCTACTTGGATGGAAGATCTTATGGGATATTAAATGTGATCAAGAGTAATATACCGGCAACTTTGAGAGCAAACGTTGATATACAATTACATGATATCCTGACCCACATTCAAGAGACGCTCCATTTGGAGCTTCCTAAGATTCTTGAAGCCCAAATGGACGTAATTCACAAGTCCTTAGGAAAGTACCTTCGTCGCGGAGGAAGAGAAAGCGAGCTTGACGAGAAGATGGACTCGGTTTTACTGGACATCCAAACGAGGTCAAGGAACTTTAATAGGTCTTTTCTAATCTATCTCTCGAATAGAACAAAGATCAAAATCGATTTGATAATAGATAATATTGACTGTTTCGATCTCACGGAGCTAAGAGCGTTCTTTTCTTCCGTACCGCACATGTTGTTGTATAAGAACGTCAAACTCATAATACCGTTGCGACCATACACCAACTATTTTATGAGCACGGGTGAACCAGCTTTCCAGTTTCGGCGGGCCAAAAGGATACAGGTTGGTAGGCCGTCCTTTCAGGAGATATTGGCAAGGAGGTTCGAGTTCTGTCCCGATGGGGCCATAAACGATAGAAAGGTCTTAGGAAACAGGTCACTACGGGACGTTGCCAACCAAGGATTTCTACGAGCACCTATTGTAGAATTGTTTCGCGGTATCGCCGGCACGGATACGAGGTATTATCTAGCTCTAATAGAAAGGGTATTAGAGTCTCCGCATCTAAGCGATTTTCAAGACTACGCTAACTACGAGTCGATACTAAAAGCACTAATTCTAAACAGGTCCCTGTTATATGATGCTGTAATCTCAGATCTGTTCAATTTGTTTGATAACAACAGAACAGGTTGTTCTCAAAACACTCTAATAAGAATAAGATTACTCCAATTAGTGAGACGAAGACAATATGTGGGTGTTGAGGACGAACAGGTATTCAATTTATTAGGTACTCTTGGGTATAGCGAACCCCTGGCGCTGAGGACGTTAGATGATTTAGTAAACAAACGTTTGCTAGTAGTGCATGATGCACCATATGCAACGGGTTTTCTAGATGATCAAGGTAGGGTGAAAATCCGAGGCTGTCATCTGAGAATATCACCCATAGGCCGATATTATCTGAAGCATCTCTGTGGCAACGACACCTATTTAAGACTCATGGGACAGGTCTCAAACGTTCGGAGACGGTATTTAAGAAAGAAGAGCGGAGTGTGTGTCTATGATTGCATTCAGGAAGACATTAGTTCAGGTAAACTCGCAGATGGCAATAAGATTATGGAGAGCTACGCACGCCGAAGCACAGGTGAACTATGCGTAGAGTTAGATTCCTTTAAGCAATTCGTTGCGTCAGAGAAGGAGGCAGAAAAGGATTGCTTTCGCGGCGTTGGCTATGTTGAGAACGTAAGTTTGGAAAAAGACTATAGAAAAATTACCGAGGACAATTTCTAGTCCATGAGAGCAACGTTGGTTACCTAAGTGACAAATAGCTTAGGTGGAAGGGGAAAAAAGAAAGGTATGCCGGTATTCAGACTGTGTCACAATTGAAGTTCGGTAATCAAAGTGGAGGGGAGAGAGCAAAAAAACACGACAGACATCTCAATGGCTTCATAAGATAAACGCACTTGTCAATCAGACTGTGTCACAATTCAATTTTTTGGGATTTCTTTAAGAAAATCCTCCACATTGGGTCTAAAACTGAGGCTAAATAGGGAGAAGACCCCGAGAATTTGTGTTTTTTTGCTCTTTCCGGACCCTGAATTAGGGCAACCGAAAAGACAGAGTTGATGAACTCACAAGCCAAATATATGGAAGAACTCAACAATCCTGCAAAACTGAAACATACTCATATTGTCACACCTGATTTAGTGAAATGTCCATAACACCCTTAAAAACAGGTCTAGCGCAAAAGACGAATTGCTAATCAGATTCATCTTGATCCTACTCCCGGAAGAAGCGAGGGAAGTTTGTAATAAAGTCGGATTCGAAGAAAACTCAGATAGGGACGATAGCACTTTAGAACGATCTGGAGGGGAGAAAGATAGAAGAAAAGAGGACGTAGGTTAACAGCTGGTGAAACTTAGCTAAGTCTATTCTCCGGGAGGATGTTGTCAGGGCAACCCTGAAGAGAGAAAAATCGGTGTTTAGTGCGCAACATAGATGGAGGGTCTAGATGTTGATCGTATATTGGAGGGTAAGGCTACTAGGTTGAGAAGGTCGCTAGACTCTCAACGGTAGCTCAGACCAAAGGAGGAGGTAGTGGCCGTGACTACGGATAATAAAGAAGAGAAAGAAGTACTGATGATTGATCCCGAAAATATAAGGGAAGGTACCTGCCAAATAGTTGAAGTGAACGAACAGAAGTTTTCGGTTTGCAAAGAGAAAGGCAAAATCAAGATTTTCCCTACTTTGTAAGTTGAGGAATAGTCAGTATGGGTATACTAGATACGTTGAAGAGTATTCTTTCCATCAAGCTGGGGTACGAAAAAAAGTCCAAAACTAGTTTAGTAATCATAGACCCTAAAATCTTTGAAGAAAATGAAGTTAAAGAGATGAGTGTTTGGTGTTGGAAGTGCATGAAAAAAGTCAAAGTAGCGGTACGGTGCAAATCCGACAAGTTCTTTATCAAATATATTGGCTGTCCCCACATGAAGAGTAGTCGTTAAATACCTGCTACAATGGAACGTTGGATTAGTGATTAGCTTGCGAATTTCCACATTCTGGGTTTTTGATAGTGATCACACAAGACATGTTCTGTGTCTAATTATTTCGTTTGATGATATTGTTCTGACTTGTTTTAGGTTTCTTGGTGTTTTTTCGGAGAACGACCTACCCCATTAATCGTACCACTTGCTAAGTTAGAGTCAATGGAATGATAGCGTCGGGAATAGGCGGCCGGTAGTTTAAGGCCCTGTGCGGATACAGTCTCCCTAAGAACCAGATTCAGACTGTGTCACAATTCAATTTTTTAGGATTTCTTTAAGAAAATCCTCCACATTGGGTCTAAAACTGAGGCTAGATAGCGAGAAGATCCCGATAATTTGTGTTTTTTTGCTCTTTTCCCTCCATTTTGATTACCGAACCTTAATTGTGAGACAGTCTGATTGATAAGTGCTGAGATTTGGCGTAGGTTGTCTGTAAGAGAGGCTCTTGGCGAACTCTCTTACAAGCAGTAGGTTTAAGTATACCTGAATTCCGACTTGTGGGACCAGTGAACACAATCTGCATAGAGAGAGAATTAAGATGATACGCAAAATGAGAAAACAAGATTTAGCTTGTGTTAAGTCTCTGATGCAGTCGATTCCCAATTTTTGGCATGTGGTTTGGAATGACAAGATATTAGAGCGTGCCTACTACGCGTCCGGAGATCTCGCTTCTGTGTATGAGCTAGACAGGAAGGTAGTTGCCTTTGTGTTTTGCTACGATTTTGGTTTTCGAGCTTACCTTGGTGAATTGGTTGTGGGCGAGAATATCAGGGGTCGAGGTATTGGAAGGCGCTTGCTTGAACATGTTGAACGTATGTTAAGAGGACGCGGATGTGAACTAATTATTTCGGATGTTTGGAAATCAGCAGAATCATTCTACAGAAAGTTGGGATGGAAAGAACCAGAGGCAGTACTTCTAAGAAAACAACTAATTAACAAGTAATTGTCTCATAAATAGAGAACAACCAGACTTCCCCTGCACTGACTTCCAGTTCTCAGTATGTTCGTCTCGCCAACCCCTCTCAAACCAGATTGACAAATGCTGAGATTTGGGCTATGTCCGTAGCTATGGCATTTTAGGGGAGAGAATACATGAAGTTTCATATAAGAGAAGTAAGCCAGAAGGACTACGAAGGAATATATGAAGTTTTTGAGGAGGTGGATTCTCTTCATCGCAAAGCCCTTCCTCATATCTTTCGAGAATCCGATGGTCCGGCTCGAACAGAAGAGTTCATTTCATCGATCCTCTCAGATGAAAATGCTGCTTTGTTTGTTGCTGAAGCCAATGATCAGATTATAGGATTGGTTCATGTCCTTATAAGACAGACACCTCCTGTTCCTATTATGGTGCCACGACGGTATGCTGTGCTCGAGAATCTTGCGGTAAGGGACGGGTGTCGTCATCTTGGAGTTGGTACCTCTCTTTTAGAAAGAGCTCACCAATGGGCTCTCGGTAAGGAGCTAAGTCAAATCGAGTCGAATGTCTGGGAATTCAACGAAGAAGCGATTGCCTTCTATGTGAAGCAGGGATACACCACATCTAGGCGTTGGATATCAAGACCATTACCATAATCTCCAATTGCACCCGTTAAGTCAGCTACCTATTACTTCGCGTGAAAGATTTGCTGTCCTGGACTTGCCCGCCAAACCCAGATTGATAAGTACTGAGCCTACGGTTTTGTCTGCTATAAGTACAATAATCTCCTGACTATCGTAAGGTTCTTATTAGTCGGTTTGACATTCCTTAACTCCCAGTTTATGATTGTGTCGGATGTGACACGAACCAATCTCGCAAGTTCTCCTATCTGTAATCCCAAATCCTTTCGTTTCTTTCTCAGTCTTTGTCCGAAAGTTATGGGATCTCGGGGATAAGTTGGATCTGCTAACAGGTGCAGATTAACAAGTTCAGAGATTATGTGGCTGAGCGTTGGTTTTTCTAAGAAGTGTCCCGCATGGTTGGCCAAAGAGGTCACTTCGCCAAGAGGCTTCTAGACTGTCCAGTTTCACTAGGGGACCCATCAACCATGGGAACTACCCAACCGGATTGACAGGCGCTCAGATTTGGTCTGGGACGCGCAGAGAAGTGGGCAGCAAATGGACCGCATTCTCAACCAAAAAGAATATCCTATGGGGTCCGCACAACAATCATCAAAAAGTGTTACCTATGTCCTCATCCAGTACATGAACTTGACATTTACGAGTCAGTTGTGCTATACTTCATTTGCATGAGATTGTTATCCAAATAATACTTTGCGGTGAAAAGCTATGCCTTCAGGTAAGATACTTTTTTCAGTGGTAAATCTAGCGGTTGCTGTAGTAGTAGTAGCGGCGTACCGTATTTTCACCGCGGAGGCAAACTAACAAGTTAACAGTCGATCATAATGGCCCCTGCCGGTGAAAGCCGACGGGGGCTTTTTTATTTGATGGAAAATATCTGTTGAAAGCCATGGAATCATGAAATACAGCAGAACAAAAATAATGAATCTTTCAAGAGCCGAGAGAGTCAACGCGGTTGTTGTTAATACGGTCGCGGTATCTGTATATGTAGTAAACAAGTCTCCACCGAAGGGGCAAACTACAAATTAAGAAGCATAAGCCCCTGCTGGTGGAACGCTGGCAGGGGCTTTTTTTTGTGAGATTTTCTGTAGCCAAAACATTTTTCAAAAGGAGTAGAACCATGAAATATAGCGGAGCGGAAATTACCATTAGGCTTTTAGAAAAACAGGGAATTAGCATAGTTGCCGGTATTCCGGGTGGAGCAAATCTTCCCATCTACGATGCGTTATATAAAAGCAACATAAAGCACATTTTGGCACGCCATGAGCAAGGAGCTGGCTTTATCACTCATGGAATAGCAAGATCAACCGGACGCGCAGCAGTTTGTTTCGCCACTTCTGGCCCAGGGGCAACAAACCTATTGACAGCCATTGCCGATGCAAAATGCGACTCTATACCGATTATTGCAATCACTGGCCAAGTTGCTACTTCGTTTATCGGAACTGATGCATTTCAAGAGGTTGATACGTATGGTCTGACTCTCCCGATTACCAAGCACAATTTCCTTGTTCGGTCTGCCAGTGAGTTGCTTACAGTTGTTCCTGAAGCTTTCAGAATCGCCGAATCCGGACGTCCAGGTCCGGTCGCAATTGATATTCCCAAAAATGTTCAGTTGGAGAAAATTGAAATCGAGAAGTGGCCGAATCAAGTGAAAGTAGATAATTCAAACGCCATAGATGAATCCAATGTTGAGCAAGTTGCAGATTTCATCAATAAGGCCAAGAGACCTTTGCTGTACATTGGAGGTGGGATTATTCATTCCAACGCAAGTGAGATTCTCTATCGAGTGGCGAAGAAGAATTCTATTCCCCTAACTTCAACATTGATGGGGCTCGGCTGTTTTCCACCGGATGATCCTTTATATCTGGGAATGCTTGGCATGCATGGCGCACGTTATACCAATTTGATTCTCAAGGAGATAGATTTACTTTTGGCCTTTGGCGTACGTTTTGATGATAGAGCGACGGGAAATATTGAAGAGTTTTGCAGTCAGGCAAGAGTTGTTCACATCGATATTGACCCCTCCGAAATTGACAAGCTTAAGCAATCGAGTTTTTCTATTGTTGGAGATATCGGTATGGCATTGAGACAAATGATTCCGCTGATAGACTCCAATAGTCGCCGGGATTGGATTTCACGCATTGGGGAATTGAAAACAAAACACCCATTCTTGATGCCAGATGATAGCGATCCATTGCACCCGCTTAACCTTATTAGAAGAATAAGCACTCTGGTCAAACCCGATACCATAATTGCAACTGACGTAGGACAGCACCAGATGTGGGTTGCTCAAGTGTATCCGTTTCGGCATCCTCGAAGTCTGTTGACATCCGGTGGCTTGGGAACTATGGGATTTGGATTACCTGCCGCTATTGGAGCGGCTCTTGCTAATCCTAACAAACGCATAGTCTGTATCAGTGGAGATGGTTCTTTTTTTATGAACATGCAGGAGCTGGCAACGTTGGCGGATTTAGACTTAGATGTAACCGTCATCATCATGAACAACAGGCATCTAGGGCTGGTTCGACAGCAGCAGGAACTCTTCTATAAAAAGCAGTATATAGCTTCCAGGTTTGCGAGCAATCTTGACGTTGTGTCTCTTGGCCGTGCGTTCGGTATTCGAAGCTATGATTTGAAGAGAACGGATGATCCTATTGCTACTCTGGCCAGGGCTTTATCAAACCCAGGCCCTTCTATTGTGAACGTGCCAATAAATGAGACTTTGAATGTGACTCCAATGGTTCCACCCGGTGCGGCAAATTGTGAAATGATAGGAGGCGACAAAAATGACTAATATGGCAAACGTTATCATTGAATTAACTGTTCAGAATCATCCCGGGGTGATGTCCCATATTACCGGACTTTTCTCCAGACGGGCATTCAATCTGGAGAGTATCTTATGTGGGCCAATAGAAGATGGGGCAAAGAGTCGGATGTATCTATTGGTTCAGAATGACGGACGTATCGAACAGATATTGAAGCAGTTACAGAAACTTCGTGATGTGCTCAAGGTCACATTGCGTGAAGATTATGACCATACCCTATTTAATCGGTTACATGAATTCATTAGAGGTAGGCAATGACACGTTAAATAAGTCACTTTCAAGATGTTAACAACGGCGTTGTTGAGATACTGGACGAAGGGGTCCCCTTCGCTCTAAAGGTTCTGGAGAAGATAAGGAAGAGCCTGAAAAATCAAGACGGCAGTGGGCAAAACGAGCCGAATTGACAAGTGCTGAGATTTGGCCGTAGAGAAAGCAAAAAGCACGAGAATATCGGTCCGTAAACCGTATGCGTAATGCTATAATGGTGAGTTCTGAAATTGCTGAACTATGCTCTAATTAATGTTTTCATTAACTCAAACTGGTAGGTGATATTACGACCATAACATAAAGGTGTTATGTGGTCCTACCTGAGTGTATCCTTTGCGCCACCTTTCAATTAAGATACTTCATTCAGCCAATGCTACAAATATCTCCCGATTAGCTAGCTCATCTCGTTGAGGCATGCCTCAAATCAATTGGGCATTTAATTGATATATGTCAACTCTGATTGACAATTGGTGAGATCTGGTCTATCTTAACATCCTGAGCACATCAGCAATATTATGCGGTCAGAGGCAAGAGCTATGAATTCTTTTTCTAAAGGTCTGTTCACGGGTAGGCTAGCTAGATACTATGATTTAATGCACCAACATCGTGATTACAAGAGGGAGTCTCGATTTATGGATCAACTCGTGCAAAAGGCTTGGTCTGGAGCGAAGAAAATCCTGGATGTCAGCTGTGGAACCGGTGAACACGCCACAAGGATGGCAGAGGCCGGCTATCAGGTTACGGCCATTGACGCAT
>SDBT01016939.1_pt1 | contig 11525 bp, 5 predicted proteins | sample 2277101 | NCBI WGS metagenome assembly SDBT01 (sample SAMN10404973, study PRJNA504765) | marine sediment metagenome | isolation source: marine sediment core GS10_PC15, 103 cmbsf | place: Arctic Ocean: Southern Knipovich Ridge | collected 2010
GCTTGAGAAGTAAAAAGTTAAAAGTAAAAAGGCAAAAGTGCGGAACCCAGCACTTAAAATTTTTAAGTGCTGGATGACTGATTTTATTGATATCTTTGTGTTACAGAACATGCTGATAGGAAATAGTTGAATGTTCACTTCGGTAAACTCAGTGTAAACTCCGTTCATATCTGGTTAGTCAGCGGTGCTATATGGCTGGTAAGTTTCATGCGTGTCTGGGCGTCGCTGCCCCCAATCCTGTGTATTATACCAAATTTTGCCCGTTTTTTCAATGAAAATTTAATAAAATAATGAAAAAAATGAGCCATGGAGAACACAAAGGGCACCGAAAGCTTAACGCTAAGGTATGATAATTCGGCTTTTTCCTCCACCATTTAGCCAACATTGAATCACATCTCTCATCTTTTTTGCGTTTATCACATCTATCCCGAAGATATTATATACATTTCTTAACCAAGAATGTATGACTTTCATTCCTTGCGGCCTCGCGGAAAGCCTTTCTAGTATTCTTATGGTTACTGTTTGGTTGACGCTTTCTAAGTGACCACTTTGCCAAAGGCTCTTGAGAAACATAGCGCCAATACAATCTATTCCTTCAATCTTGACATTTGAGTCACCAAACCAGTCGAGGGCCTGTGTCAGTGGGCCTTTGTCTACATCTCCATTTGTTTTTTCAACTGCTTTTAAGAAAATCTTTACGTTGGGTCTTGTATAATAATACCTCATATGCATGAGATTCGTAGCTATTTCGGCATCAAAATCCGGATCAAGCTTTCCTTCAGCGCAAAAATATTCAACTACCTTTTGTGTCCATACTCTTTGACACCCAAACTCCGTTCGACCTAATTCGGCAGTCGCGAGATCGTCGGTCCAAAGAGTATGTCCGGTTCTGGCTGCCAGCATCATTGATTCTACGCTCAATTGACCAAATATTTGCACTAATTGACTACGACGTGATGCTTCTAATTTCCCAATAATAAGACCTGATTCAACTATGCAGTGTTTTTCTACCAAATCAATTAATTCTTGTAAGCTTTTGCGTATCTCTTCTATATTTTCTGGAGACCAAGGAATAAATCCATTTTTAGTATATGTACCTGCCATACTCTGAGGTTTATCATAGGTATGTAGTAACTCTCGGAAATCATCGATAGTACCTTGTGAAACAATTAATCTCCGTGGAATTTTGGTGAGCATTTCGTAAGATTTCATTAGAAATATTGTACCCAAAGCTGTTGCATCGATAACTATGTTTTGCGATTCTCGCAATGCCTGCTCTGCTATTTCCATTTCCTCGTCGGTTCCCTTGCAGCATTTAAATCGTATACTCGGAGTGGATATTATATATTGTATCGCTTCAACAACACGCCTACCCTTCAAATTAGCCACTGTATATATAGGAATAAGATGCTTGTTATACATCTCTTCGATTTTCTGTACAAATTCTGCATCTTTATCCACAAGTCGATTTAATGGTGAGAGGTCTGGTTTCCCGCCTTCTTCTTTTATAATCATTCTTTTTACTGCTTGCGTCCCCGGAAACCGGTTTTCGAACTCTTCTAAGCAATCGTTGAATCGATAGACATACTTGCTAACAACATTCTTTATTGTTGCGGTTCGTTCTTGAATCCCATTTTTTACCAAATAGAAACACTCGCCTTGTTTCTTTTCAAACATTTCTTTAGAGATAGGATGGTGCGTGGGGAATTCATTTCGATTGGATTCCGGCGTGCTTACGACCGAGTTTTCTATTATGTGCCAGCGCAATTTGCGAGTGTCATCTTCTTGATATTGAACGGCTATACCTGGTGCTATTATTTCTTCGGGATGTTTTATGTCTACTCTTGGTCCCACTGGCGCGAGAATTGATTCTATTATTGCCATGTGCGCTTCTTTTTTATTCCAGTTTAACCTTACCAATTCATATGCATACTTCACCCCTTTGATTGGTTTTGGTCCATATCGGAGAACAGTTGCTACCCATCTACCTATATGCGCATTGACTTCTGTAACCTGAGGCAGTTTCGTTGAGTCTTTTTCTATTAAGTCCTTTTTTTCTGTTCTGATTCCAAGCAGAGATAACCTTAAACGGACGTATGGTGCATATGATTGGTCAGGAGGATTTGCCAAAAATTCCTCCATGACCTTTCTTGCTCCTTTATCGTCATGATATTTTTCATGGTAATCCAATTCCAATTCAAATAGTTTTCTTTCCCATAATCCGTTTGACCGTAACTTTTCAGCAAACTCTGTAATGAAAGCTACGTCTTCACATTGGTGTGCACACTCCATTAGCCGATATGTATCTCTACCAATATATTCCGGCTGGACTAAAGTTTTCCATAGTTCTAAAGCTTCTTTGTACAAACCTACTACTTGTAAAAAAGTCGCTATCCTTCTCTTATCTTGAATGGAAGTCTCAGGTCTTCTCTTTTCAATTACCTTTTTGGCTTCGTTCTCGGCTTTATCCTTGCGTCCATCAAGCCTATAGGTTTCACCCCGAAGGACTATAACAAATTCATCACTTACTATGTTCGGTGGTAGCGTTTCAAGCATCTCCATCGCCTTTTCTACACCGGCTGTTTGTCGTTCGAGATCAACTAATGTTGCTAAGTATTCTCTGCGCAAATCCGGATCTTCTTTGCTTAAATCATTTAATCGGCTTTGCAATAATAAAACGGCGCGTTTTTTATCCCCTTCCAAATTCCTTTTATCAAGGCATTGGCTCAAGGATAGTTCTACAGAACACATTAATCCCTTGCCAATCAACGTATCCAACAGGTCGATTGCACCATCCCAATTTTCTGCCTTCAACTTTATGCTTGCATATCGATATACTACCTCCAGGTTTGTTGGTTGAAGTTGGTACGCAAATACGATGTCCTCCTCCATCGCCACGAAATTGTTTAGACCCATATATACATTTGCCCTTTTTAGGAGCACTCTTATAATGCTTGTAGTGAGTTTTTTCTTCTGGTATTCATTGAGAACTTCTGTAAATAGTTCTTTAGCTTTTTCAAGATATCCATTTTCTTCTTTTGTTGGTCCTCTATCATTAACTGCCTGTTCTGCTATTCTGGCCCGCTGGAGTAATAGGTCACCCATAACCTCTTTTACTTGTGGCTGATTGGGTTCTTTTTGAAGGGCTTTACCGATGTATTTTTCTGCAATGTCATAATGGCCTCGATGCATCGCAGCTTCACCTATAGCCATTGCTACTTCGGAGTCTTCTCGTTGATGCTCCGGTACCATCTTTTCAATTGCATCGAAGTTTAATTCCTTAGGAGCACTTCGCACATAGACAGCCCTGCCAAAATTTTCTTCTGGGAAGTCATTTAGGAGAGCTTTTGCCAATTCATTTGCTTTCCGCGGATTACCTAAGAGCAGATAGGCCAGAGCTTCCCTAGCCCGCGCCCTCTCGTTTTCTGGGTCGTACTGTTTGGCCTTTAAAAAGCAATGAGCTGCTTTTTCATATTGATCTTGTGCAAGATATGCATGCCCTATATTTGCACGAGTCCGGTACTTTTGATTACCGGTCATGGCACTGTTGTATTGCTCCCACAATCGTTCAAGTAATACCAGTGCTTCTGATGATTTATGCTCTTTTAGTAATTGGGCAGTGCTCTCTATCTCTGATTGTAAGTGTACCGTTACCCCAAGGTCTAATCCTATGATTTCCGAGATATCGGTATCGTTGAATTTTAGGATTTTTTCTGTTATCTTCTTATGTCCCCACGTTTCAATCTTCACCTTAGGATATTTCGTTCTCAGGTTTTGAACATATGTCTCAATCTCCCCTAGCAAGGTAACATTCGTGAGAAAAATCCACTTCTTGACATCTTTGTGTTGTTTCAAGCAACCTTTCAAATCACTTTCGATTTTTCTCTTGATAGGCGTAATTTTTCTTCCCCTTGTTGCGTGTGCCGCGAAATAGATTTTGGCTTTTGGGCAGTAACCATCCATTTTGGTGTCGCCTTTTGGCCCGCCCGCCCTCACAGGCGTGTAATCATCAGGGTAGAGCTTAAAACAAAACCGGTCACACATGCCCTGAAAACTATTCCCGTCAAGATTAAAAATCCGATCCTCGATTATCGTTCGTAATGTTGCTTTATTCATAATTATCTCTACTCGAATTCTATCTTTCCTACTCTTTTATTCAACGGCGGGAATTTGTTCTAATTCTTGTAAGCTGGATGATTCCATAGAAAGGTGCCTCAGATATTATTCACCAAATACAATTCACTAATCATCACTATTTACCAATCACGAATTATCCAGCCGTCCCGCTTGCTGACCCCTCAAAAGTTGAACTGGCCTTTGAATTTACTATTTTCTATTGACGATTGACTATCCATTCTCCGTAGTAGCCTACTACGAAGGATGAATTGTTTCTAAATCCGTTCCGCTGCTGTGGTCCCCCGCACCAAATTACCACAGCACCAAACTTTTTGGTGCTGGACTTCGCTCAAATGAAACCGTCGATTTTCGCTACGCAAATTATAGTTTTTTTGGCAAAAAGTGCAAAGGGAAAAAAGAAAAAAAAGACAGCCCTTCGGCAGGCTCAGGGTAAACTTATAGCGGATAGCGTATAGCGTGGTTGAGATTGCTTCGGCTGCGCCTCGCAATGACGCGGGAGGGGATGGTGGGAAAAACCGCCTGCAGTGCAGGGGAAAGAAAAGAGTTTTGAGTTTTAAGGGTTTAGTTTTGAGTTGTGGTTGAGATTGCCACGGCCGGCTTTGCCGGCCTCGCAATGACAGGGGCGAGATTGGCACGGTTGGGTTGGAACTTCCAACATCATACCCACAAGCTGCACCTCAAAACGGAACCGGCAACGCTAATTTTAGGTTTACACGCAATCAGGAAGAAATATAATGAAAACCAAAAGAATGTAAAGGTGAAAAAGGAAGTTGCCATGAAAATCGGATTTAATATGCTGTTGTGGACAACGCACGTAACCGAAGAACACTTCCCGTTGTTGGAGAAACTCAAGGCGGCTGGCTACGACGGTGTCGAAGTGCCGGTGTTCGAAGGCAATGCCGCGCATTTCGAGAAAGTCAGCAGGGTACTGAAGGACAATGGTCTGGCCGCCACCGTTGTAACGGTCATCCCTGACCAAGAGCACAGCCCAATCAGCACCGAAGCCAGGCATCGCCAGGGGGCGGTTACATACCTCAAATGGGCGATTGACTGCGCGCAGGCGCTTGGTGCAGAGGTGCTGGTCGGGCGATGCCGGACCTTGCGGCAGCGACGCGGGTCTGGCGCGACTTTTTCAGCAGCGCAGAAGAGGTTTATACGGAAAGTATAGCGTTTGTCAGACAGCAATGGGCCTGTGCGGGATGAGCCAAACGTTGATTTGGCTGGGTTTGAAGGCAAGGAGACGTTTGCAGATAATTTTCTTGCTATTTCGCTGAAAAAGCTATAGAAAACAGGGCAGCAGGCTGCGATTTGGGGAGCTTTTATTATGGAAGATAAGCGTGTCGAGCGGCGACAGTTTTTGAAAAAGGCAGCGGGTGCGGCAGCGGGTATGATAGGTTTTCCCTGCATAATCGGCTCATCGGCGCTGGGTAAGGCCGGCAGCGCAGCAGCAAGTAACAGGATTGTGATGGGCTGTATAGGCGTCGGCTGGATGGGTGAAGTCAATATGGAGGCATTTTTGAACGAGGGTGATGTTCAAATGGTGGCGGTCTGTGATGTTGACGGCAACCATCTTAACAATGCTAAAGACAAGGTTAATAAAAAATATGGCAATATAGATTGTGCCGCTTACCGAGATTATCGGCAGTTGCTTGGGCGCGATGATATAGATGCGGTTGTCTTAGGCCTGCCCGACCATTGGCACGGTATTATCTCAACTGCCGCAGCCAAAAGCGGTAAGGATATCTACGGAGAAAAACCCCTGTCGCACAACCTGGTTGAGGGTCGTGCTATATGCCAGGCAGTTAAACGTTACAAGAGGATATGGCAGACAGGCAGCTGGCAGCGGTCAAAGTCCAACTTCCGGTTCGGCTGTGAACTGGTACTGAACGGCAGAATCGGCAAGGTCCACACAGTAGAAGTGGGATTGCCTGCAGGACATAGCGACTTTGCCGGAACCAAAGGTCAGGAACATATCTGCACGCCGCCAAGACAGTTGGACTACAACTTCTGGCTGGGTCCGGCGCCATACGCGCCGTATTGCCCTGCGAGAGTACATAAGAACTGGCGGTGGCATCTTGACTATGGCGGCGGCCAGCTTATGGACTGGGTCGGTCATCATGTGGACATCGCACACTGGGGACTTGGTCTGGACTACACAGGGCCGGTTGAAGTCGAAGGTTCCGGCCACTACCCCAAAACAGGTTTGTGGAACAGCGCAACCGAATATCGTGTAACGACCAAATACGCTAATGGTATTATTCTAATTATTGACAGCAGCCTTCGTTCGGGTACGAAATGGATTGGCGAACACGGCTGGGTCCGGGTTGACCGTGGGCATATTGACGCTGACCCCAAAAAATTACTGAGCGAAAAGTTCGGTCCCAATGAGATTAGCCTTTATCAGTCGTCTAATCATTACCGCAATTTTCTTGATTGTGTTAAAAGCCGTGCGGTGACATTGACACCGTGCGAGATTGCACATCGCTCGGCAACGCCGGGACACCTGGGCCAGATAGCCATGAAATTGAACCGCAAGATAAAGTGGGACCCCGAAACCGAACGTATAGCCGGGGATTCAGAAGCAGCGCGTATGTTGTCCCGGCCGATGCGCGGACCGTGGCAGCTGTAGAATTGATTATTGATTATTGACTATTGACTATTTTAGAAAACAAAACCAAATGAGAATAAGGAAAGGAATGGAAATGGGAAGGTATCGAAGATTCAGTGTGGTCAGAACCGTGTTGCAGATTGGCTTTGTAATGCTGCTTTTGTTAAATGTTTCTATGGCGGGCTCCCCTGAGCAGTTAAGACAGGTTAGCGCCGACCAGTGGCAGAAAATACAGCAGGCCGTGCCGGCCAAACCAACAGCAACGCCAGCCCAGCACAGGAGGGTGCTTGTGTTCTGGTTGTGTAACGGGTATTTCCACAAGTGTATTCCGGCAGCCAACAAGGCCTTCGAGATTATGGGGGACAAGACAGGTGCTTTTGAGACGGTGGTCAGTAATGATATGGCCATGTTCGATGCCGAGAACCTCAAGAACTTTGACGCGATTTTGTTTAACAATACAACGAAGTTGGATTTCGAGGACGCTAAACGTCGTCAGGCGCTTATGGATTTTGTCAAAGGCGGCAAAGGAATTATCGGTATCCATGCGGCAACCGACAATTTTTACGACTGGCCCGAAGGTGCCCAGATGATGGGTGCTTTGTTCGACAGACACCCGTGGGGAGCGTCGGGGACATGGGCTATAAAGGTCGATGAGCCAGGGCACGTGCTTAATGGGGCATTTAAGGGTAAGGGCTTTCTTGTCCGCGATGAGATATATCAACTCAAAGCCCCTTATTCCCGCGAAAAACTGCGAGTGCTGCTGAGTATGGACATGAGCAAGAAGCGCAATCTTGAAGTTATTCGGGCTGTCACTTTTGCACAGACTCGGCGAAAAGACGACGACTATGCCGTGGCATGGGTCCACAGGTACGGCCAGGGACGTGTTTTCTACAGCGGGCTTGGACACAATGACGAAATCTTCTCGAACCCGAAAATCCTGCAGCATTATCTGGACGGCATTCAGTACGTGCTCGGTGACCTGCCGGCTGACGACACCTCCAGCGAATTAGACCGCGAAACACTGGATAACATCCTCCTGCAGATGCGCGATTATGATTACGGGCAAAGCAGGCAGATGCTTACGCAACTGGACGATTTTATAATCCGTAATAATCAAGGCGGCCGGCTGAACGTAATTGAGCAGCGGTTAGCGGCGTTTCTGCAGTCCAAAGCTACGCTTGCGGGCAAGCAATTTGTGTGCAGAAAGCTTAGTCTAATCGGCACACAAGCGTCGGTGCCGACTCTTGCGGCGATGCTTGTTGGTGAAGGCACATCCGATATGGCTCGGTACGCCCTTGAAAGAATACCCGGCGCAGTTGTAGATAAAGCATTGCGCGATGCTTTGTCAAAAACAACCGGCAAAATCAGGGTGGGTATAATCAACTCGCTTGGTGTGCGTGGTGACAGGGCGTCGGTGCCGGTTTTGAGTTCACTTATTTATAACTTAGACCAGCAGACCATAACAGCAGCGGCGGCTGCCCTGGGAAGCATCGCTGACGCAGCGGCTACCGATACTCTTGCCGAAGCCGTAAAAAAAACAAGAGGCACTGTACAACTTGTCGTTTATGACGCATATCTTAAATGTGCAGACCGGCTGGCATCCGAGGGTAAAAAGCGCGAAGCATTTGCCATTTACGAAAAGTCATATAAGTCAGCCGGTGCCGACAATATACGGGCAGCTGCGTTGACCGGAATGGTGGCAACAGGCGGCAAAAATGCGGTTAAAATCATCAAGGACGTTCTGGGCGGCAGGGAAACGAGTATGCAGACTGTGGCCATTTCGCTTATCAGGCAGGTACCCGGCAAAGAGATAATCAAAGTGACAACCAAGCGGCTGCCTAAGCTCAAAGCCCAACAACAGGTTCAGCTGATTTCGGCCCTTGCCGACCGTGGAGATACGTCTGCTCTGGAGGCGGTTGTAAAATCAACGAAGAGCAGGGATGAATCTGTTCGCTTAGCTGCTTTAAGTGCTGTGGGTGTTTTGGGAGACGCTTCGACGGTTGATTTGCTGGCTGAAAGGGCGGCGGATTCAAGCAGACCTGAACGGCAAGCTGCCCGGGACAGCCTTTATCGGCTGCGCGACCCCAAGGTCGATAAGGAAATTCTGGCAGGTATCGTCGAGGCTAAACCCGAGGTCAAAGTTGAGCTGATTCGCAGCGTACAGCACCGTAATATAAGTGCGGCAGCGGAAACACTGCTTAAAACCGCAAGAGATTCCAACAGAAAAGTTCGACTGGAATCTGTTAGAGTATTAAAGTTTGTCACCGGCCCGCAGCAGTTGCCGGAGCTGGTTGCTCTTCTCGTAGAAGCCGCCCAAAGAGGCGAGCAACTGGAGGCCGGCAGGACAGTCGTGGCCGTAGCCGGCAGGATTGAAGATTCACAACGTCGAGCGGATGCCGTTCTGGCAGAGTTGGGGAAGGTTGACAACGTTCAGGCTCGTTGTGCGTTGCTGGAGGTGGTCGGCAGAATCGGCGGCTATGAGGCACTGAAAGCTTTGCGGGTGAACCTGGGGCACCAGAACAATCAGGTGCAAATCGCGGCTGTACGCGGGCTGGCTGAATGTCCCGGCCCGGAGGCGATGCCGGACCTGAGCAATATAGCTGAAAGCTCCGAAGAGCCGGTAAAACGTGTCCTGGCTTTACGCGGCTTTATTCGGCTGATTGGTGTTGAAAGCGACCGTCCGGCCAGCGAGACAGTTATGCTGTACGAAAAGGCGATGAAACTGGCATCCAATGCAAATGAAAAGAAAATGGTGCTGTCGGGATTATCCAAAGTGACCTCATTTATCGCGCTGAAGATGGCAGGTGAGTATCTGGATGTAAGGGAACTGCGCCAGGAAGCCGCAGCAGCGGTGGTGAAAATAGCTGAAGACACCAAGGTTCGTACGCCTCAGCAGGACGAGGCTACCAAGTACCTGCTCACGAAGGTTATTACGGTTTCGCAAAACCAGCGTATTCGCAGACGGGCCGAGAGACTGATGAACAAAAATTAAGTGATTTACTCAAACTGACCGTTTCTTCGAAACGGTCAGTTTGAGCGTCGCTCGTTGTTCGTCGCCCGTTGCTCGTTAGTTGAAGCCGGTTACGTCGGCGACTAATTTAATTTCTCATATATAAGCAATTAAGCAAATTTTATAGATTAAACCGGTCAGTTTGAGTGTATTAGTTAAAATGCAAAATCAAAATCCTGGCTAATCGTTTTGGCTTTAAGGTTAAAAATTATTTCAGTTTTTCTTGCAAGCGGGAAAGGCATGGAAATGTGCATAATAAGGAAAGGTGCTGAGGGTCGATGCAGCCCTGGTGTTGTTATATGTATGCTTGCTTTGGTTCTGTCATTAACAAGCGTTTCGTGTCGGCTTGCCAGCGATGAAGGACAATTTCAGTGGGCGGTTCACGATATGGAACGACCACAGCCGGCGATAGTTACCCCTTCCCGACAGGATGGACAGCCGCCTTCGCATGCTGCTGTATTGTTTGACGGAACCGGCCTGTCGCATTGGGTCAGTGCCAAAGACGGCGGGGCTTCAAAATGGCGTGTCGCAAACAGATATATGGAAGTGGTCAAGAAGAGCGGTGACATTCGTACGAAGCGTTCGTTCGGTAACTGCCGGCTGCATATAGAATGGGCCACGCCGGCAGCGGTGGCCGGCAGCGGCCAGCATCGCGGCAACAGCGGTGTGTTTCTGATGGACAATTATGAAGTTCAGGTACTGGATTCATACAACGATATAACCTACGCGGACGGTCAGGCTGGCAGTGTTTACGGTCAATACCCGCCCCTTGTCAATGTCTGCCGGGGTCCGGGACAATGGCAGAGCTACGATATTATCTTTCACAGACCAAAGTTCGCCAAAAGCGGCAAAGTGGTTCGCAAGGGACGGATAACCGTCCTGCATAATGGCGTTGTGGTGCAGGACAATGTACAGATACTTGGGCCGACAAAACACAAAGTGCGTACTAAATATGTGCCGCATGCGGACAGGCTGCCCATCAGGCTGCAGAACCATGGTGACCCGGTGCGATACCGGAACATCTGGCTGGTTGAACTGCCGGAGTGAGGTTTTCGATAAAAGCAACACGCGGCGTTACGGCAAATGCTATTAGGGAAAAAACATGAGCGCTAAAAGACCGAACAAATTGAACCGTCGTCAGTTTATGGGCGGTATCATCACTGCAGGTGCGGCAGTTACTATTGTTCCCCGTTTTGTACTCGGAGGCACGGGCCATACCCCGCCAAGCGAAAAGCTGAACATAGCAGCCATCGGTGCCGGCGGCATGGGTGCGAGGAACATCGAGGCGGTCAGCAGCGAGAATATAGTTGCTCTCTGTGATGTGGACCAGCAGCGTGCCGCAGGAACTTTCAAGAAGTATCCACAGGCTCGAAAGTATAAAGATTTCCGTAAGATGCTGGAGAAGGAAAAGAATATCGATGCAGTGATAGTGGCCACGCCCGACCATACACACGCTGTTGCAACAATGATGGCCATAAAAATGGGCAAACACGTATATTGTCAAAAGCCGCTTACGCATACGGTTTATGAGGCGCGCAAGATTACCGAAGCGGCCAGGGACGCCAAAATGGCTACGCAGATGGGTAATCAGGGCCATTCGGGTGAGGGAGTGCGTTTGATAAGTGAGTGGATTCGTGACGGTGCCATAGGACCGGTGCGTGAAGTGCACTGCTGGACGGACAGACCCGTCGATTACTGGCCCAGTGGTATAGACAGGCCCAAAGATACCCCGGCGGTACCGGCGACATTGGACTGGGACCTGTGGCTGGG
>SDBT01016940.1_pt1 | contig 11525 bp, 8 predicted proteins | sample 2277101 | NCBI WGS metagenome assembly SDBT01 (sample SAMN10404973, study PRJNA504765) | marine sediment metagenome | isolation source: marine sediment core GS10_PC15, 103 cmbsf | place: Arctic Ocean: Southern Knipovich Ridge | collected 2010
CGACCAGATTATGAAGCTGGGCCTGAATCACCCCCTGGGCCCCCTGGCCCTGGCGGACCTGATCGGCCTGGACATCTGTCTGAGCATCATGGAGGTGCTGCATCAACAGTTGGGGGACGACAAGTACCGCCCCTGTCCGCTGCTACGGCGGATTGTGAATGCCGGACACCTGGGAAGGAAGACGGGGAAGGGGTTTTATGACTACCAGCGGGGGTAGGGGGCAGCAGTGAACTTCAACCTGACCGAGGAACAAGCCCTCCTGCAAGAGAACGTCCGGCGGTTTGCCCAGGACGAGGTGGCGCCCGGAGCCATAGAGCGCGACGAAACCGAGCAGTGGCCGGCTGAGATAATCCGCCGCCTGGGTGAGCTCGGCTTGATGGGGGTGATGGTACCCGAGCAGTGGGGTGGCGCCGGCATGGATGCGGTGGCCTACACCGTAGCAATGGAAGAGATTGCCCGGGCGGATGCGTCCGTGTCGGTGGTAATGAGCGTGAATAATTCGCTGGTGTGCGCTATACTGAACCAGTTTGGCTCGGATGCCCAGAAGGAAAAGTACCTGATACCGCTAGCCAATGGTGAAAAGCTGGGCGCCTTTTCACTGTCCGAACCCCAGGCCGGTTCCGATGCCTCCAACCTGCGTTGCCTGGCCCGGCGCGAAAAGGATGTCTACCTCATCTCCGGGACCAAGAACTGGGTCTCGAGTGGGCCGGAAGCCGATATTATAATGTTGTTGGCAGTCACGGAGCCGAAAAAACGTCACAAGGGCATATCATGCTTTATTGTTGAGAAGGGTATGCCGGGTTTATCCGCCGGGAAGCCGGAGGACAAGCTGGGCATCCGGGCAGCGGTCACATCGGAACTTTACTTTGACGAGGTGCCAGTGCCTCCGGGAAACCTGGTGGGCAACGAGGGTGACGGATTCAAGATCGCCATGACCACCTTAGACGGCGGGCGCATCGGTATCGCTGCCCAGGCGGTGGGGATCGCCCAGGCCGCCCTGGACCGGGCCCTGGAGTACGCCCAGGAGCGGGAGCAGTTCGGCCGGAAGATCATCAATTTCCAGGCCATTCAGATCCAATTGGCCGACATGGCTACCGAGGTGGAGGCGGCCCGGCTGCTCACCCGCCGGGCGGCCTTTCTCAAGGACCGCGGGGAGTCTATCACCGCCGCCGCCGCCATGGCTAAAGGCTTCGCCTCCGATGTGGCTCTGCGCACCGCCACCCAATGCGTCCAGATTCATGGCGGCTACGGTTACATGCGGGAAACCGGTGTGGAGCGCTTGATGAGGGACGCCAAAATCACACAGATTTACGAAGGAACTTCCGAAATTCAGCGCATGGTTATTGCACGCGAGCTGCAGCGAAAAGGGTAAGATCTATGGATGTATTCAAAATGATGGAACGGCATAGCCACGAGCAGGTGGTGTTCTGCAGCGAGCCTGAAATCGGGCTCCGGGCGATTATTGCCATACACGACACTACACTAGGCCCCAGCCTGGGAGGGTGTCGCTTCTATAACTACAGCTCCGACGATGATGCCCTGTACGACGTCCTCCGTCTGTCGCGGGGGATGACCTACAAGGCTTCCATAGCCGGCCTGAACCTGGGCGGCGGCAAGTCGGTGATCATCGGTGATCCGGAAAAGGAGCGCAACGAGTACCTCTTCCGGGCCTTCGGACGATTCGTTAATGGGCTGGGCGGCCGTTACATCACCGCCGAGGATGTGAACACCACCGTCCGGGACATGGAGTGGGTGCGCCACGAAACCCGATACGTTACCGGTATCTCCAAGGCGCTGGGGGGCAGCGGTGATCCCTCGCCGGTGACCGCCCTGGGAGTTTTTGTTGGGATAAAGGCCGCCTGGCAAACTAAAATGGGCCTGGAGGAGTTGAGTGGTATCAAAGTGGCCGTGCAGGGCGTCGGTCACGTAGGGTATCACCTATGCCGATACCTGCACGAGGCCGGTGCACAGCTATTCATCACCGACGTTAACCAGCAGGCGGTGGATCGCGCGATTCGGGATTTCGACGCCACCCAGGTTAAGGAGGAGGACATCTACGGGCTGGACGTGGATATTTTCTCGCCCTGTGCCATGGGCGCCATCCTGAACGACGACACTATCCCGCGCATCAAGGCCAAGGTGATCGGTGGGGCAGCCAATAACCAGCTGGCAGTGTCCAAGACTCATGGAGAGGCCCTGCGGAAACGCGGGATTCTGTACGCCCCCGATTACGCCATTAATGCAGGTGGCCTGATCAACGTGGCCAACGAGTTGGAGGGTTATAACCAGGAGCGGGCCTTCAAGCAGGCGGAAGGTATCTACGACACGCTACTGGAAATTTTTCGTGTATCGGAGGAGCAAGGCATCCCAACCAATGCCGCTTCCGACCGGCTGGCTGAGGAGCGCATCCAGCAGGTGGCCCGGATCAAACGCTTTTATACCGACAGCCCCAGCCGGGCGTTCAAGAGGAGATAAGTCATCACCAGGAAAGTGCGCCGGCGGGCCCGGGAGATGGCCTTGCAGTCCCTGTACGCCGCGCGCCAGGGTCAATGCAGCCTGGAGGAAGCGTTGAAGTTTGTCGCTGCCGAGACCGATACGCCACCGCTGCCCGGGGCCATGGAATACTGCCGCCGGTTGGCTCTGAAGACTTTCGAAGAGCAAGCATGGGCCGACGAGACTATCGCACACAAGCTGGAAAACTGGGAGCTGGGACGAGTCGCCTTCATTGACCGCCTGATCCTGGAACTGGCCCTGGTGGAAATGGTTAACTTTAAGGATGTCCCTCCCAAGGTGAGCATCAGTGAAGCGATCGAGATCGCCAAGATTTACAGCACCGACGAAAGCCCTGGCTTTATCAACGGGATCCTGGATGCGGTCTATCATGAGCTGTTGGATAAAAAAGTGATCAGTGAGTAAGTGGTGTGGAATAGATAAATGCTGAAGCTATTGACTAAGCTGTTTGGCGGTACGAAATCGGAGCGTGATATCCGGTCGTTCCAGGTCATCGTCGACGAGATCAACGCCGTTTACGATACCTTGACGGACCGGCCCCGGGAGTACCTCACCGACCGCCTGCAGGAAATTCGCCGGGAGGTGGCCGATACCCGCGGAGCGGTGAAAGCGGCGGCTCCACCCGGCTCCCTGGTGGATGATGAAATGTACCTGGCTGAGCAGGCGGTGCTTGAAGACCGCATGGTGGAAGTGTTTGCCATTGTCAAGGCCGGTTGCCGTCAATTGATGGGGCAGGAGTTCAAGATTCTGGGTTATCCCATGACCTGGGACATGGTGCCCTTTGATGTGCAGTTGATGGGGGCGATAGTCCTGCACAATGGCCTTATCGCTGAGATGAAAACCGGCGAAGGCAAGACCCTGGTAGCCACCATGCCATTGATACTTAACGCCCTGGCAGGCCGCGGGGCGCACCTGATCACCGTTAACGATTACCTGGCCCAGCGGGACAGTCAATGGATGGGGCAGATCTACAGCTACCTGGGGATATCCGTGGGGTGCATTCTCAACCACATGGACCCCCAGGAACGGCGGGAGGTCTATGCCTGCGACATCACTTATGGCACCAACAATGAATTCGGCTTCGATTACCTGCGGGACAACATGTCCGTCTCCCCCGAAGACCAGGTACAGCGGGCCCACGCCTATGCTATCGTGGATGAGGTGGACTCGGTTCTCATCGACGAGGCCCGCACACCGCTGATTATCTCCGGCCAGGTGGACAGCCCCACCGATACCCTTTATACCGAGCTGCGGCCAACGGTTGAAAAGTTGGTGCGCAGCCAGACCAACCTGGTCAATTCGCTGGTGGCCGAGGCGGAAAAGACGTGGGACAGCGAGGAATACGCCGCTGCCACCAAGCTGCTCATCGCCAGCCGGGGGATGCCCAAGAACGCCCGGTTGCGCAAGGTCTTCCAGCGGACCGGGGTGCAGTCGGCGGTGCGCTCGGTGGAAAACGATTACATGCGGGATAAGAAGCTCACCGAGCTGGATGAGGAGCTATATTTCTTCGTCGATGAGAAAAGCCACATCATCGACCTTACCGACATGGGCCGCAATATGATTGCGCCCGACAATCCTGACGCATTCATCATCCCCGACCTGGGGGAAGCCTTCCACGCTATCGATACGACCGACGGTCTGAGCGCTGAGGAGGTCCTGCGCCGCAAGGAAGAGGTTCAAAGCCTGCACGGCGACCGCAGCAACACTATCCACCATATCAGCCAGCTGTTGCGGGCTTACGCCCTGCACGAAAAGGACGTGGGCTACGTGGTCCAGGACGGCAAAGTCCTGATAGTGGACGAGTTCACCGGCCGGGTCCTGGCGGGGCGGCGCTACAGTGACGGCCTGCACCAGGCGTTGGAAGCCAAGGAAAAGGTGGGGATCGAGAAAGAGACCCAGACGGTGGCCACCATCACCATCCAGAACTACTTCCGAATGTACGAAAAGCTGTCCGGGATGACCGGCACCGCCGAAACCGAAGCCCAGGAGTTTGCCCAGATCTACAAGCTGGAGGTGACGGCCATCCCTACTCACGAAGTGGTCATCCGGGATGATCGCCAAGACCTGGTCTACAAGTCCAAGCGGGAGAAGTACAATGCCATCCTGGACGCCATTGAGGCCCGCTTCCGGGAAGGACAGCCCACCCTGGTGGGGACCACCACCGTGGAGGTCTCCGAGACTCTCGCACGCATGCTCAAGCGCCGGGGCATCCCCCACAATGTACTGAACGCCAAGCAGCACCAGCGCGAGGCGGAGATCATCCTGCGGGCGGGCCAGCAAGGGGCGGTGACCATCGCTACCAACATGGCCGGTCGCGGTACCGACATTAAACTGGGCGAAGGGGTCAAGGAGCTGGGCGGCCTGCACATCCTGGGCACCGAGCGCCACGAGAGCCGCCGCATCGACCTGCAATTGCGGGGGCGCTCAGGCCGGCAAGGCGATCAGGGCAGCTCCGTGTTCTTCCTCAGCTTGGAAGACGATCTGATGCGCCTGTTCAGCAGCGAACGGATCATCAAACTCATGGACCGCATGGGGGTTGAGGAAGGAGAGGTACTGACCCATAAACTGATCACCAAGTCCATCGAACGGGCCCAGAAACGGGTGGAGGCCCGCAACTTCGGCATCCGTAAGCACCTGCTGGAATACGACGACGTCATGAACAACCAGCGGGAGATCATCTACGACCGGCGCAACTATGCCCTCCTCGGTGATGATGTGCTGCCGGAAGTCGAGAAGATGGTGGAGGATGTGGTCGGCAAACTGTTGCATGAGGGGGCCATTGTTGAGGATGGGCTGATCAACCACGACGTCCTGCGCCACGAACTGGGCGGCATTTTCCTGATAGATTTCCCGGCGGATACCCTGATCGGCCAGGAACCGGAGGAAATACAGGAGCTCGTTAAAGAGCAAGCCCTGGAGCATTACCGGCTCAAGCGCACCCTGGCCGAACCGGAGGCCTTCGCCCATTTCGAGCGTTATGTTTTCGTGCGGATCATCGATGAGAAGTGGCAGCAGCATCTATACTCGATGGACCAGTTGCGCGAGGGCATCAACCTGCGGGCTTACGGGCAGAAGAATCCCTTGCTGGAATACAAATCCGAAGCCTTCGGCATGTTCGTGGAAATGCTGGACGACATCAACCGCACTACCTTAAACCGGCTGTTTAGGGTGCGCATCGCCGGCCTGGAGGAGCAGCGGCCGCGGTTGCAGCGGGTGGGCCGCCAGTTGCAGACTACCCATGCCGAGGCCAGCAACATGGGCTTTGCCGCCCAGGCCGCGCCCCCACAGCAGGCCGGTGCAGCGGCCGGTTCCAACGTGCCGGCCGGGGTACGGATGCCCCCGGCCCAACGCCGACCGGTGCATGTGGCCGAAAAAGTGGGCCGCAACGATCCCTGTCCCTGCGGCAGTGGCAAGAAATTCAAGAAATGCCACGGCCTGTAAAACCTGGCTTTTCCACCCGGGCCATTCACGTGGGCCAGGAGCCGGACCCCGCCACCGGCGCCGTGGTGCCCCCTATTTACCAGACCACCACCTACGCCCAGGAGGATTTTGGGGTCCATCAGGGCTATGACTACAGTCGGGCCGCCAATCCCACTCGTAAGATGCTGGAAACCAACCTGGCCTCCCTCGAAGGGGGGACGGACGCCATCGCCTTCGCTTCGGGCATGGCGGCGTTCACCGCCCTGCTGACCCACTTTCGCTCCGGCGACCACTTCATCATCTCCGAAAACGTCTACGGCGGCACTTACCGGGCCGTCACCCAGGTGCTGGACCGCTTTCGCCTGGCGGCCAGCTGGGTGGATATGACCACCCCCGAACCGTTCCTGGCGGCGGTGGGACCCAGCACCAAGGCTATTATCATCGAGTCGCCCACCAATCCCATGATGTCGCTGACCGACATCACCCGGTTCTCGAGTCTGGCCCGGGAGCGGGGGCTGCTCACGGTGGTGGACAACACCTTCATGACCCCCTACTGCCAGCGCCCGCTGGAACTGGGGGCCGACGTGGTGTACCACAGCACCACCAAGTACCTGTGCGGCCACAGCGACATCATCGGTGGGGTGGTGATCACCAGCGACAGCGAGCTGGCGACCGACCTGGCGTTCATCCAGAAGTCACTGGGGGCGGTGCCGGCGCCCTTCGACTGCTGGCTGACCCTGCGCTCGCTCAAAACATTGGCGGTCAGGATGGACCGGCACAACCACAATGCCCTGCAGCTGGCCCGTTTCCTCAATGACCACCCCAAGGTAAGCCGGGTCTATTTCCCGGGCCTGAAGGACCATCCCCAATATGGTCTGGCCCAACAACAGCAGCGCACACCCGACGGCCGGCCCGCCTTCGGAGGGATGATCAGCTTCGAGACCGGCTCACGCGAGAACGCCAGTAAGGTGGCCCGGGCCTTGAAGGTGTTCACCCTGGCCGAAAGCCTGGGGGGCGTGGAAAGCCTGGTGAACCACCCGGTTACCATGACCCACGCCTCAGTGCCCAGGGAGCAGCGGGAGTCGTTGGGCCTCACCGAAGGCCTGCTGCGCCTGTCGGTAGGCATCGAGGACCTGGCCGACCTGCAGGCGGATTTGGAGCAGGCGTTGGGGACTTGAGGCTAGGGAACTTGGGGCTGAGGCTCTGGCGCAGTCTTAGGTGCGAGGAAGTCTACCCCAAAGCCTATGCGTCTAAGAATGGAAAAAAAGTGTCCAAACTAGAGGGTCCACTTCTCTATAAACCTGAATGTTAAACTGACATCAGTAATAAAAGCCCCGGTTCAAGCCAGAGCTTTTCAATATTTGACTGTAAATCCATATTAACGAACTGGCTCAGACCACTGAAAATTGCTGCAGAAATGTGCAAGGTGCAAATAGCAGTTTATTCTTTACAGATTCTATGCCTTAAATTCAACGACTTCTATTCAACGCCATGACATTTTTGGATGATATAATACGCTTGGCCGAGCGGTGGTTTGAACGCATCCGCACCGGTGACCTGCTCAGGACGCTATATATCTATCTGTTGCTCAATTTCCCGCTTACTCTGCTCATCCACTCCCGTTATATCGCTCTGGCTGATACGACGGGTACCTTAGAAGAGTGGTTGTTTTTGCTGTCGGCATTGGTCGGCAATACCGCCATGCTATATTTACTGCTATGGCTGATATTGATTCCCATCATAATCGTAATTCCAAGCAGGATAATGACTCTGGTAATCTCGACCATTGCGATCTGGTTACTGAATTTTATCAGTATTTTTGACCTGGTGATCTACAATATGTACCGTTTCCATATAAATGGGCTGGTGCTTAATGTACTCACTACCGGAGGTGTGTCTGATTCGGTATCACTAGGTGTAGTAACAGTCATACTAACCATAGCACTGATCCTGGGGCTGCTGGTATTGGCTGGAATGCTGCATTGGCTGGTAATAAAGGTGCGCAAAGCTGGCCGGTTTACCTGGCCCCTGCCGGTCCTCTACAGCGTCACAATTATCGCGATTCTTCTGCTCAATATTGTCGACAAAGCCCAATACGCCCGGGCCGATTTATTGAATCGCACCACCATAACGCGACATGCCAGACTGCTGCCCTTGTATCAGCCTCTGACCATCAGAAAATTTGCCCAGAAACATTGGGGAATAGAGGTAAATCGCGAATGGGATTTAAAGCGAACGGCCGGTGGCATACTCAACTATCCGCCAACGGAATTAGAATTCGATGAGTCGGGCTTCAAACCCAATTTCATTCTAATCGTAATTGATTCTTGGCGGTATGATATGCTGGACGCCGCTGTGACCCCCAATATCAGCGCCTATGCCGAGGAGGCGAAGGTATTTGAGCGGCATTATAGCGGTGGAAATGCCACCCGTTTCGGTATATTTTCCCTGCTGTACGGTCTGCATGGTTCCTATTGGCATACTTTTCTGGCTGAAAGAAAAGGCCCGGTTCTGATCCGGCGACTGAAGGATGCGGGTTATGCGCTAAAGATCATTTCCAGTACACAACTTACCTTCCCGGAACTCCGCCGGACTGCATTTGTTGATATTCCGGAGTGTATCGATGACCAGATAGAGGGTGACGGTGCTCGGATACGTGACCCGAAACAGCTGCCACTCCTTGAGAGCTGGCTCGACACACTGCCGGCGGACCAACCGTTTTTCGCTGTGATGCTCCTGGATGCTCCCCATGGAGGCTGTGATTACGATCCATCGATTGCCCGGTTTTTTCCACATGTCTCGGACATCAATTACCTGGCACTCAATAAAGAGCGGGACTCGACCCCCTATCTGAACCACTATAAAAATGCGATCTATTTTGATGATATTGTCATCGGGAATGTGCTTGACATGCTGGATGACCGGGGATTTCATGAGAACACAGTGGTGATGATCACCGGCGATCATGGAGAGGAATTCTACGAACGCGGATATTGGGGGCATACCGGCGCCTTCACGCCGGAGCAGGTTAAAGTGCCCTTCGTCATGGGGGGGCCGGGCGTTGGAAAAGGCCGGGTTGACCGACTTACAAGTCATACCGATCTCGCTCCGACCATTCTGGAGCTGATCGGCTGCAATACGCCTGCTGAGGAATATTCACAGGGTATTTCCATGCTCCTGGCACAGTCCGAACGAGGTTACGTCGTTTCTACGGGCTGGGAAGAATTTGCCATAATTGATACGGCGGTCACACTTGTTATATCCAGCGAGATGTACAACCTGGTGGGGATAAAGGTATATGACAGTGAGTACAACCTGATTACGGAAGATGAATCAGAATTGGAATCTCGACTGCCGTATCTCCGTGCTGTTATGGATGAATTCTCGCGATTTTATCTGAGGTGATGAGTGCCCTCGATACTTAAGCGTCGTTTTGCACCGGGCATTTTGGGGACCGCGCCCGCACTGTGGCCCGGGCCTTGAAGGTGTTCACTCTGGCCGAGAGCCTGGGGGGCGGGTCAGACCTGGCCGACCTGCAGGCGGATTTGGAGCAGGCGTTGGGGACTTGAGGCTGGGGACTGGAGACTTGGGGCTGAGAAAGAGGAGGGCTGAGATGTATATTTCAGTCAACAAAAGAGTTGGCAGCACAAAGAACAACATAGCAGGATTACATCTAAGAATCGGAAATGGGTGTCCAAACTATGGGGTCCACTTCTTGCAGAGAAGGGATCGCTCCTGTTAGAGAGGCTGCAAGAATGAAGTATTCATCGGTGATAGGCTCCTCAAGGTACAAGAACAATACAGTCTCTTGCATGTCATTAGGCTTTATACGCGAACTCCAAAGTAATTTTTGTAACTTACGTCTGTATGTAGACTAGGTAGATCGTGAGCGTACGGGTCTAGCATATATATTTGGCGCAACTCGAGATAATTTATGAAAATCAAACTCCCTCAATTTAAAAATACGCAATGTGTTCTAATAACAGCGTGTGGAGAAGTTGAAACCGAGGACCATGCTCTACAAGACATCCTAAACAAGAAATCACCTATGATCGCCACTTACAGTGCTGCTAATGAGAGAGCTTTTTTAAGGCTCGGTGGCTATGGATCCGAAGAGAAACATATACATATTGATTGTGCCGTATCTTCATTTTTTCGAAGTGACCGTATTCCAGAGCCATCATGCGATTTAGACGAATTGTTAGAGTTAATATCAAAGTTTAATGGCGTCAAAATATCAATTATAGCTTCAGGAGTATTCGATGTGCAACTGGAAGAACTACCGGAGCAGGGGCTTATCCGTTCTTTATTGAAGGAAGTGCATACAGGAGATATGTCGATAAAGCTTGCTGGCGCCAATTTTGAAATTACAGGTGCGCCAGTTGAAGAGTTGAGATGGTATATACGACCAGACGGAAAGCAAGTACGAATAACTCTCAATGGTGACATATCAGAGACAATCGATGAGCATTACCTATTGAGGGTTTACGATTGGATCGAATCTCAGTTCATGCTTTTTGTGAAGGGAAAGAGTGAAGATGTCGGAACTTAAACAGAGAGACCCCTTGCATGGGGAGTGGGAAGGGCTCGTTCAAACTATTGGATGGGGGGCTGGAGAGTGTGGGCTTATCGGCACCGCCAGGGAATCATCGGGTATCGCCAAGGAGTGGCAAAGATTTACACCCGAGCTAGTTCAAACTTGGGTAAATGTTCTTGTACGCAGCTGGCAGGAAACTTCAAGGCTTGAAGTATTATCTAGAGAAATTCTCCTTCTGAAGCGACGGGTAACACAGCTTGAAGCTCAAACGTCCTGCATAGTGCCTATAGAATCCCTGCATCCAGAACCGCATAAAATAGTTCAAACTATCAACGCTGTTGTTCGATTAGTGGATGATGAGTACACGGCGACATTCTTCGATGCCAATATAAGTACCACTGGTGATACGGATATAGAGGCTATAGCAAATCTGAAGGACCTAATCGCAGGCACGTTTGATATGCTATCAGCACATGAGAGTGATCGACTTGCACCTGGTCCTGAACGGCAGCTCAGCGTTTTGGAAACCTACATAAAAAAAGTCGATTAATATGGCAGTTATCACGAAAGAACTGGCCCTAGAGATAGCAAAAAAACTTAAAGCTACAATTCTGGAACGGAAAAAGAAGAAACATGACATAGCACAGGTCTATCATGATGGACAGCTAGTGGCATTTTTCGGCATTCGTCGAGGCTCAAGCAAGGATCTTGGTCACGATTTCATTCCCGCACAAATTCACGTTAGTCCTCATCACGCGCGTCTTCTGGGGCAGTGTCCAATGTCAAGAGCGGATTGGATTGAGAAGCTCTCTGAAAAGGGTATGATCTAAACTAAAGGATTGCCAGACCGCTCGCTTAGTCGGCAGCATTGAAAATTCTATTTATTCTCAAGGCGTCTCCTTAAAACACAAACGGCACAAAACGTCCTGTGCCTTGTACGTCGTCAAAGTAATGTGGTCCAGTAGTGCCTAAAACTAAGAGATACATTTTGCGGTTCCAAGGTTTTGTTGACGCCTCATCCGAAGTGTCCTTTGTTTGATTTCCTCCCGTTTGGCTA
>SDBT01016941.1_pt1 | contig 11524 bp, 1 predicted proteins | sample 2277101 | NCBI WGS metagenome assembly SDBT01 (sample SAMN10404973, study PRJNA504765) | marine sediment metagenome | isolation source: marine sediment core GS10_PC15, 103 cmbsf | place: Arctic Ocean: Southern Knipovich Ridge | collected 2010
GTGCCCGGGGCGGCGGAAGGGGGGCGTGTGAGTAGCCGCATCTACCGGGATCTCCTGGCGGCCGATCGCATGCCCGCCCCGCCTCTCGTCGGGCCCTCCGCAGCCGAGGACGACGACGGCCACTCCACGCCTGCTTCCCGAGAGCTGCCGCCGGAGGGGGAGGCGACTGGCGGCCTCAGCGCTTCGGAGGAAGCTCTCGATTCGTCGGCCGGCGAACTGACCTTCGGTCCGGTGATCGAACGTGTGGTCAAAAGCGGCACGGGGAAGACAGAAGTCTTTATCGATCTGGACACGGGGCGCCTGTTCTCCCAGAGTCTCAAGTCGGTGCGTGCGAACGGCATCGACGCGCTGTGCACCTTCGATGCGCAAACTCTCGTGCCTTGCGACATGGTGTTCGCGCCCGTTCCGGCTGCGCGTTGGGACGGAATGACTGCCCAAGATATGCGGGCCGCCTTGACCGCGGTAGCCCCCGGCTCCCCCTCGGTCATGACCGCGAAGGGCGACCTGCCGATCACCTATCTGTTCAAGACACGGGAGGGCGGCATGGGCATCCTGAAGATCGTCGAGATTACAAGGATCCCCAAAGGTCTCCGTGTTCAATACAAACTGGTGCAGGGCGCCGATTCGCCGGCCGCTGTATCCACCGGGAAGCCCGTCCGACCATAGGGCCCGTGCGTTCGGGGCAGGCTTCGGAGCGGTTCGACGGCCCTTCAATGATTTTGCGTTGATCAGCCCCGGAGCGGATACTCCCACTGCCGCGCCCGGCCCCAATGCTATTCCACGAAGAGATTCGTTGACGCCACGAAGGCCTTCGTGTATACTCCTGGACGGAACATTGAACAGAGCAGGGAAAGGGACGGGAATGCCCGAACGCAAGCCGCAGCGACCCACCGCCGGCGAACTCGAGATACTCCGCGTCCTCTGGGAGCGAGGGCCCGGCAGCGTCCGCGACGTCCACGAGGCCCTGGCCGCCGCCCGGCGCAATGCCCGGAGGGCGGCGAAGCCCACCTCCTACAACACCACGCTCAAGCTGATGCAGATCATGCACGGCAAGGGCATCCTCACCCGCGACGATTCGCGCCGCCCGCAGGTCTACACCCCTGCAGTTCCCGAGGAGCAGATGCAGAGCCAGTTGGCCGCCGACTTCCTGGAGCGCGTCTTCGGCGGCTCGGCCAGGAAGCTCATGGCGGCGCTCACCTCAGCGGACATCCCCAAGGACGAGTTGGCCCGGATCCGGCAGCTTCTGGACGAACTGGAGGAGGGCTAAGCGATGACGACGGCCATCACCGATCTGCTGTCCGGCCACGTGGCGCAGAGGGTCGGCTGGGCGCTGGTGCACTCGCTGTGGCAGGGGCTTCTGGTGGGTGTGCTGCTGGCCGCTGGGCTGCACCTGCTGCGCAGGCGTTCTCCGCAGTCGCGTTGGGCGGCGGCCTGCGCGGCGATGGCGCTGCTCGTGGCACTGCCGGCGGTCACGGCTTGCCTGGTGGGCGTCGAGGCACCGGCGCCAGATCCCGGGCCGCTGACCGTGACGGCAAGCGTGCTGCCGTCCGCCCCCGCTGCCGCTGTTCCGCTCATCGCCGGCCCTGCCGAGGCGGCAACCTCCGATCTGGTCACGCTGGCAGCGGAACCGGTCGCCTCCGGAGGCCGGTCCGAACTGCTCGCCGGACTGCCGGCCGCGGTGGTGCGCGGCATCCGGCCGGCGCTGCCGTGGCTGGTGCTGGCCTGGCTGGCGGGGCTGGCAGGCATGGCCCTCTGGCACCTGGGCGGCTGGTGGCACCTGCGGCGATGCCGCAGGCTGGGCGTGAAGCCGGTGCCCGGCTGGGTGGAGGACGCGTTCCGCGAACTGGCCGGCGCGCTGGGCGTGCGCCGCGGCGTCCAGCTGCTGACATCCTTGCGGATGTCGGTGCCCGTGGTGGTCGGCTGGCTGCGCCCCGTCATACTGCTGCCGGCCGGGGCTCTGACGGGCCTGACGCCCGAGCAGCTCCGCGCCGTGCTCGCCCATGAGCTGGCGCACGTTCGCCGCTACGACTGCCTGGTGCGCGTCTGCCAGGCGGTCGTCGAGACGCTGCTGTTCTACCATCCGGTGGTCTGGTGGGTGACCGGCCGCATCCGGCAGGAGGCGGAGCACTGCTGCGACGAGTGCGCGCTGGCCGCCTGCGGGGACCGGCGGGGCTACGCCCGCAGCCTGGCCCGTGTGGCTGAGATGGCCGACCGGGCGCGTGCTGCGTCCGTGGCGGCCACCGGAGGGCGACTGCTCGACCGCATCCAGCGCATCCTGGGCTCGAGCGAGACCTGCGGCCCGCGGTCTGCGCTCCAGCCGGCCGGTGCGTTCGGGATCGTGCTCCTCCTGGCGACAGTTGCTGTGCTCTCTATGCGGCTGGGCAGCGCACAGGACACGAGCCCTGCACCGCACCCGGTCCTCGCCCGGATGGCCGAATCGCTCGCCCGCGTGCGAACGCTTCAGTGCACAGCCGAACGAAAGATCGACTGGCACCGACCCATTGGCGATGAGTCGCAGACGGACGTTCGGTTCTACAGGTACAGCGAGGGACGTGAGCGCTGGACGGTGCTCGAAACCACGAACGATGGCTTCACCTGGGGCGAGGGCGGCTGGTCCGCGGATCGGAACGTCGTGCGGCGCTTCCGCCCGGCCGCTGCCGATCCAGATGGGCGCGCAACAGGCAGTGTGCGCCACTGGCCTGAGGGCTCAGGCGGCTCCATGGAAATGATGAGCGTGGTGGGGCTCTGCTGGCGGATCATGGGGAAGTCGCCGGAGGACCTGCCCGGGGTCGCCATCGTGCGCGCTCTGGAACCCGAGCGTCTCGGCGAGCATGAGTGCGTCGTCCTGGAAGTGCGCCCCCGAGGGCTGCCTGCGGATTACCTGAACCGGGAACTAGTGTGGGTCGCGCCCGCTCTTGACCATCGCATCCTGCGATCGGAGCTCTACTCTAACGACGGCTCGTTGTTTCTCCGCAAGGAGATCACTTGGGAGCGGCGCGGCTCCGTCTATTGCCCCGTGGGGCTCACCCGGACGTCTGTCTTAAGGCAGACCGAGAACGTAGAGACTTGGCGCTTCAGCGAGATGAACGTCAACGAGCCGATACCCGACGACGAGATGGTGCTGGCCTTCCCGGCGGGCACGACGGTCGTTGAGCAAGCCCCGCACTTCCGGGCTACCTACCGCATCGTCGATGCACCGGACGCCCTGGCCACCCCGGTGGCGGAGTACGCCTTCGAGGGCGCAACGCTTGACCAGATCGCGGCAGACGTGCGATCAGCATATGGCATGAAGGTGGAGTGGGGACCGGAGTTGTCCGGGCTGGCGGACAAGCCGGTGACCGTGTCCTACCGGGACGTACCCCTGTCACTCGCCCTGCTGCTAACGGCCAAGCACGTTGATCCTCGGGCCGAGCTTTACGTGGCCGACGGCGTCGACGCGATCCTGGCCGTGCGGCCCTGGGACGACGCCGAGCAGGTGGCCGTCCCCGCGGCCCTCCGGGCCGAACTGGATCAGCGTTTCGGCGGCGCAGCAAGCCAACTGGTGGCCCGTGCCGCTGTCGAGGCGGCGCCCACGGCGCAGGAGAAGCTTGAGGCGTCACGTCGGGGCGGCCTGTTCTACTGGCACATGACCATCGATGTCTATCGTCAGGAAACCGGGGACCAATGGCCCGAGTCCCTTGAGTCGTTGGTCGAGCAGGGATACGCGGACGCCTCCCGCCTGCGGAACCCCGCCCGACCAGAGTCGGCCTGGGGCTATCTGTACCTGGATCCAGGGCCGTTCGCCGAACCGTCTGCTCTCGTGTTGATCGAGGCGTACGACGAATGGCCGGAGGGCGGCGTGTTCGCGCTCGGCGCAGACGGCCGGCCGATGCACTTGACTGAGCAGGGCCAGGCGCCGCCGTGGGAATGGCGCCGGCGGTTCCTGGACCAGGTCCTGGGGGCACATCAAGCCGAGGTGGACGCGGCCGTGGCGCGCTTCGCGGCCGAGCACGGGGCACAGGCAACGCCCAGCCCCGACGACCTGGTAGCCTACATCGCCGACCCCGCCCTGGCCGGGAAGCTGGCGCCCGCGCTCAGATGGGCAAAGGCGGATGCCAACATGAGCGTCCTGAAGCAGCGGCTGCACGGGCTGGGGCTCGCCATCAGGATGTACATGAAGAACCATAACGGCGCTCTGCCTGACGCCCTTGCCCAACTGGAACCGTACCTGGGCGCTGACAACCCAATCGAGTCCTTCAACGTCGACGGCCAGAAGGTGCAACTGGTCACCCCGCAGTCCGATGACGAGGACGAGGCGCTGCTCTACCATTGGCCGCCATTCGAGGGCGGCACGTGGCTCCTCTACCGCAGCCTAGAGCTCGACTGGGTGGAGCCCGGCGAAGACGGCACGCTCATCAACCCGCGCACGGGCGACGTGGTTCGCCAACCGAACGGGCTAGTCCGCGCTGGAGCGCCTCGACCCCCGAATGAATGGCAGGCCACGCTCATCAACGGCGTGACGGTGGAGCTGGTCGGCGTCTCCTACCACCCGTCGGAAGGCCGGCAATGGTGGAGGCCGGACGGCAGCAAGCTGGAGGAAGCCCCGTACGAGAGTGCTTTTGTCGGCCCTGGTATGGACCCCGAGCCCAACCGCGAATTGGCGTACGTGATCGACTGGGGCCGGGCGCTCGACGGGCAACGAACGGGGCCCATTTCGACTTGCCGAGTCGTAGAGGCCCGCCAGACGTGGACGGGTCACCCCGGGGCCCCGGCCGGGAGTCGGCGCGACGCGCTCATGCGCGTGGCAGCGATCAACGCGGCGGAGGATCCCGCACCCTGTGCCGTCCGCATCGGCGTGTCCGTGGGCGAATGGCAGACGGTTGCTGTCTGCGATGGCAATGAGCCCGTGGACGGCTTGGGGGAAGGGGGCATCTCGTTCTCGGCCGCGCGGGTGACAGAGGACGGTGTGGCGATCACGGCGTCGCACGACATGGGAGACGAGCCCGTGCGCCTGGTCGCGATCGACTTGTCGGGACAGCGTCACGAGGGCGGCGACCGTGACGTCGCGTACTTGGGAGGGGAAGAGCGCCGGCTCACTATGACCTTTGCCGGCCTGGGAATGGCTGACGTGCGAGAGTTCCGCCTCGAGGCGGTCCCATTCCAGTGGGTCGAGTTCCGGAACGTGTCGCTCGAACCTGGACACAGGACGGAGGTCGAGGTGGACCTTGCGGGACCGGCCACGCCCACGGGCGAGGCCGCGGCCGGTGTCGATGCTGGCGGCGGGGTCCTGGACCTGCGGCTCAGGCTGATCGATGTACAGACCCAGATGCGCGTTGCGGAAGCGGAACGGACCGCTGCCGGGGAGCTTCTGACCAGAGAAGACGCGATGTACAAACAGGGCGTGAGCAATTCGGCTGCCGTGGACCGGGTACGCCTGGCTTACGAGAGGGCCACCACACAGTATGAGGCCGCGGCCCGCAAGGCCGAACTCCTCTCGGACGAGATCGCGCGCCTGGACGGAGCCGCTGCTCGTGTCCGTGCTGGTAGTGAGGCCTTGGGTCTCCGCCTCAGGCTGATCGACGCACAGGCCGAGATGCGCATCGGGGAAGCGGAACGGACCCGAGCCAAGAGGGAGTTGGCGGCCGTAGAGGCCAAACGCAAGAGCGGCCGGGCCATCATGGCCGATGTGTGGCGGGCACGCGTGGCTTACGAGAAGGCCACCGCACAGTACGAGGCCGCGGTCCGCAAGGTCGAGCTGCTGTCTGAGGCGCTGGTCGGGCCTGAGGAGGAGCCCTGGGGCGGGGCGGCGGAGGGCGTGCAGGTTAGTGGGCCAGACGAAGAACCTTCCTTCGGCCCGGTGATCGAGCGGGTGGTCGGGGACTTGGTGGAGGCGGCCGTCGACGGGAATGACGAGGAAGTGCTGAAGCTATTCCCGAACCCGCCGGGCGGCCGCGTAGACACCTTGACCGGGCCGATGCGCGAGCTGGCGGAGCTCAATCCCGGCTGGCAGTTAGAAGCCGACATTGTGGTCTTCACGTCTGACGCGGCCCTACTCATCGGTGGCCACGAGGTCCAGATGGACACCGAGGGCAAGGAGCGAGGTCGGTTGTGCTTCATACTCCGCGTCCAAGACGGCCGCTGGAACGTCACAGACATTGACCTGGAGGACGCGCAGGGCGTTAAGGAGGAGCTCAGGCGCTTCCGCCAGCGTCATCCCCGCACAGAGCTGTGGCGCCCGGCGCCGGAAGGCGGCGAAGCGGCTCCGAAACAAGCCTGGCAAGCCATGCTGCCCAACGGGGGGACGATCGAGCTGCTGGGGCTCTCGTACCATCCGTCCGCGGGCCGGTCGTGGTGGGCGCCGAACGGGACATCCCTGGCACAGCCCCCCGCCAAGGTGCGCGGGGGTCATCCCGATTGGTCGCCTGGCGAAAGATGGGCGAGCTACGAGTGGGTGTGCCGTGTGAGCCCGGGACAAGGAGACAGCGTCCCTGTGATAGGCTCGTGCGGCTTTAGCCCAAATCCCACGCCCGCGATGCCCATGCCGGGCTGGGACATCCATGCCGAAGGGCCACGAACGCATGCGGGCATGATCAGCTACCCCGTGGACGTGGAGCACTTCACGCTCCGCTACCGTGTGTATCGTGATGAGGAGGCCGTGGCCGGCACAGGATTGACTCCAGGCCGCTTTCTGGTCGAGTTCCGGAACGTCTCGCTCAAGCCGGGGCACAAGACCGACGTGGAGGTAGTTGTCGAGGAACAGGAAAGCCCTCCCGGCGCCCCTATCTTGAACAAGATCCCCATAACGAAGCGTCTCTTTGAGTCCGAGGGGACCAGACGTGCACCCGCAACGCTCACGTTCGGCCCTGTGATCGAGCGGGTGGTACGCGGCCCTGCGGGTGAAGATGCAGAGGGGACCCTCCTGGATCTGGACTCAGGCGAATTTCTGGCGCCGCCAGCCTCTCTGGCGGCGGCGCCTTCGGAAGAAGCCCTGAACCGGTGGATCGCCGACGGAGGAGCTGACTTGGGCTGCGATATCGTCCGTTCGGCCAACTACATCGGCGGCTGGATCATCGGGCACGACATGCTATCGGTATCAGTCTCATCAGAATCCTGGGACGCCTTGGGCGTCGCCAGCATCGCCACGGCCCTGCGGCGGGCAGAAGATGAAGAGAATGGACAACCTGTCGCACAGGCGCCATTGCCTCTGCGCTCAAAGGACCGTCAGCGCGGGACATACTTGTTCAGAACCCGCGAGGGCGGGATGGGCATCCTCCAGATCGTCGGCTTCACGGACGACCCGCCCGGCGTCAAGATCCGCTACAAGAAGGTGCAGGGGTTCGCGGAAGCGGGCGCGGCTGAAACGACGCCGATACTGGGAAGGATCCCAATCGTCAAGAGGCTCTTTGCGTCGGAGGGCTCAGCACGGCCGCACGTGCTTCACGCAGAAGGAGGCGCGCGCCTGCCCGCCGAAGCATTGGCCTGGGGGGACATGCTCGAATTGAGCGGCGCCGCACGCAGCACACGCTCGCGGGGCTTCGGCCCGGTGATCGAGCGGGTGGTCAACGATGACAGTGTTCAGGAGGATGTGTACGTCGATTTTGACACTGGACGGCTCTTCACGAGGCCTGATGAAGTGGTCGGCCTTGAGACGAACGTGAAGTGGTTCAGGGGCCAAGGTGTCGATGCGCTCTGTGACGTGGATGCGCCAGTCTCCGGCCTGCTCGGTATTGACATGATCGTCCATGCCTTCTCCGCGGAAGCGCAAGTGTGGGACAGGATGACGGCGGACAACCTGAAGCAGCAGGAGCTCTGGACCTTCGCCAGGCCAGGATTCCCGGTCTATGCCAGTGGGGCAGGTGACCTTCCGGCGACGTTTGCCTTCAAGACCCGCGAGGGCGGGATGGGCATCCTGCAGATCGTGGGCTTCACCGAGGACCCGCCCGGCGTCAAGATCAGCTACAAGATGGTGCAGCAAGCAAAGCCCGATGAGCCGGCCTGGGGCGACGTGGTCAATGGCCTCCGGGTGGGCATTTGGGGGGACAAGAAGTCCTTTGGGCTCTACGAGCCGATCATCGTCCACTGGCGCATCGAGAACGTGGGCAACGAAAGCAAGACCATCTTGTGGCATCCGCTCCACTACTCCCCGGTATTCTTCGAAGTGGGCAGGAACGGCGGGCAAAGGAGTATCCGTGGCGATGTGCGCAGGATGTTCTCCGACGCGCGGCCCGGGCTACCACAAGAGATGGTCTTGCGACCGGGTGAGTCAAAAGGGATGAGCTTTGACTTGCGCTACTTCGGCCTGAGGGGGCGCGCCAGCGCTGGGGTTTGCGAGATAAGGGGGCTATATGACCCCGCCAGAGCCCGCGAGGCTACGCCGAGAGAGTTCCTGGACAAGCTTGGGATGGCCGGCATAGTGATGGAGCAGATATCCTCGGGCACGGTAATGATAGAGCTGACTGAAGACCTGGCATGGCTTCGAAGCCAACTCACCCACGGAGGGTTTCACCAGCGCATACGGGCAGCTCTCCGTCTTGCGCCTTTGATCGGGAGAGAGGCGGTCCTTGCGGACCTTCGAAAGGCCTATCCTCCGAGTGACGCGCGCCAGCTTGCTTTCCTTGCGGATTGCATGGCCACGCTCGGTGACCTGTCGCACGTGGAGGAAGTGCTCGAAATGTGTCAGGCGGGGGGCTACGCGCCTTTCTGGAAAGACTATCCTGACACCATGATCGGCTTCCTCCTCCAGTGGGGTGGTCAGCGCGGCGTGGGCCTCGTCCAGGCGTACCTCATGGAGCATCCTTCTCCCTATCCCGGCTCAGCGGAAGCGAAGGCGTCTCGTGAGGCGCTGCAGCACATCGCCTACTTCCGCGAGCCAGACGTTACGGGCACCCCGCTGGGATACCGGAAGCTGCCGCTGAGGGAGGACATGTTGCCGCTGCTGGCCATGTTCCTGGGTGACAAGAGTCGCCAAGGCAGCGTCGGCGTTGGCGGGAAGGACAATGCGTACCGGGCCTGCGACGCCGCGGCGCTGGCCGTTCAGAAGGTGCTCCGGCGAGATTGGGGCCTGAAGATCGAACTGCCCGAGGAAGCCCGCGACAAGATCATCCAGCGCATGCAAGCCGAGTTGTCTGGCCGCCACCCCTTGTTGCCCGCGCCGATGGAGGAGGCCGCCTGGGGCAAAGCGGTGGAAGGCGTGCAGGTGAGGTTGCAGGCCGACAAGGCCGCCTGGCAGATGGGCGAAACGCCAAAGCTACGCGCGCAGACGCGTAACTCAGGAGACCGTCACTTCCAGCTTGCACTCTCACCGCCCATACACTGGCAAGTCGAAGTGGACGGCCGGTGGTATGGCCGGCTCCGCCCGCAGGGCTCGGAGGTCAAGACGTTAGCGCCTGGCGGGGAAGTGCAGGGCATTCCCATAGCGTTGACAGGCGACTGGGTGCCCTTGCTGGAGGATGAGATCGGCCCGGAGGCGTACGGTCCCTCCAGTATCCGCATCTCCAGGGAGGGACGACAGCCCCTGCAGTTGCCTGCAGGCAGGCATAGGGTTCGCGTCGCGTGTATCGGGGAGATCTCGGGGGAGGGCCCGCCGGTTCGTGTTGTCAGCAATCCGGTCGAGATTGAAATCCTGCCAGCACGTGGAGAGCCGACCTTCGGCCCGGTGATCGAGCAGGTGGTCGGTGATATGGACTATGGGGCGACGCGTGTGTTTGTCGACCTGGATACCGGCAACCTGTTTGACGTCTCGCGCTTCCCGTTTTTGGGTCGCGGCGGCCTGACGCGCAACGTCAGGGAGCTCCTTCCGTGGATAACAGAGAATGGTATTGACGGAGGAGTCTCCGCGCGCAAGCAAAGGGACGGAACAATCCGGGGAGAGTTCGTGGGCATCGGCATGGTAGCCGTAGTACCCCTTCCGTCAGACGCTTGGGCGACTGTACTGCCGTCATGGGTGGCGGAAGCAGTTGCACCACCAGCCCTGCTAGTTCCCGAGATGGATAGGCTTGTCTTCCTGGCGGCCGAGGCGGACACGCGACCAGTCTACGCCTTCAAGACCCGCGAAGGCGGGATGGGTATCCTCCAGATCGTCGGCTTCACGGACGACCCGCCCGGCCTCAAGATCCGCTACAAGATGGTGCCGAGCATTCCGGCGAGCGGCGCGAGAGGACGCGTGGTGAATGTTGAGGGCAAACCGGTCGCCGGAGCGACTGTGGTGTTCAGCAGGACCGAGAAGGTCGTTCAGCGGAACGGCAGACCGGCCTGGTTGCCGCGGGTGGTCGCGACGACTCAGACTGACGGAAGCGGGAGCTTCGCGGTTCCGCCCATGGCGGCAGGGGAGAGCCTCAGCGTCAAGATAGAGGCACACGGGTACGCGCCTCGTGATTATTGGCATATCCTGCGCAGGCAAGACGGGACGTACTACCCCGAGGGTCTGTCTCTCCTCTTGAAGCGCTCGGGAGCGATCGAAGGCCGGATCCTCGGTTCGGATGGCAAGCCATTGACTGGGGCTCCGCTGTCGCTCACGACGCACGTCCAATACCCTCATAGCGGCGAGAAGGTGACCAATCACATACGCGCGATCACGGACGAGAGGGGCCGGTTCCGAATGGACAACGTCCCACCCGGAGAGCACGTGTTGTCCTACCCCTGGATGGGGCCGTCGGCACGGGAGGTAGACTCCGGTCGCTGGCGTGCTTTCCACAGTTCAGATGAGCGCTGGCCCTCAGCGCCCATCAAAGGGGTGTGTGCTGCCACGTGGGTGGCGGTCGGCGACGGTGAGACTGTCAAGGAGCTTGTCCTGGACCTGTCCAAGTCCACCGGCACAGCGCAGGGCAGGGTACTCGATTCGAGAGGCCATCCTGTCGAAGGCGCGCGCGTTGGCGTGGGGTGGAGGGCCCCGTGGGGAGGGGCAAGCATCCATGGCGAGGGGTATCCGCAGGCGGTCACGGATGCCGAAGGAGACTACCGCCTGGAGAACTTGCCGCCCGGACAGTGGCACCTGCGCGCTTGGCACGATGACGTGAAGCAAGGCTCCGACTCGGTCAGAATTGAACTTGTTCCGGGCAAGACAGTTCATCAGGATCTCCGGCTACCGGGCGAGGTCGTCGGCAAAGCAGCGGCAGAAGGGCCTGCCGATGCGCGCCCGGAAGGCCTCACCTTCGGCCCGGCGATCGAGCGGGTGGTCCAGGACCGGCAGTTCGTCGACCTCGACTCCCCGCAGGTGTTGGAGACGTCGCAGGACGACCCGGGCCCCGAGATGGCGCGGACTCTCGCACGGGCGAAGGAGATCGGCGCGGACGCATTCTTCTTCCTGGCCAGCGGACGCGGTGAGCAACGGTGGTGCATGGTGAACGTTGACGCGGCCGTCCTGCCCTTGCGGCGCGAAGGCGACAGATGGTCTGACCTGACCGCCGGCAATCTGGCGGAGATGGCGCGGAGGTTCCCTCCGGGCATAAGCCGGATGCAGGTGCTCAATGAGCCCACCGACAAAGCGTTCCATAGACCCGAGCACTGTGCGATGAATCATGACCACTTCGTGCTCAGCATTGTCGGA
>SDBT01016942.1_pt1 | contig 11524 bp, 7 predicted proteins | sample 2277101 | NCBI WGS metagenome assembly SDBT01 (sample SAMN10404973, study PRJNA504765) | marine sediment metagenome | isolation source: marine sediment core GS10_PC15, 103 cmbsf | place: Arctic Ocean: Southern Knipovich Ridge | collected 2010
CGACAAGACTCGGAATCTGTGCGAATATAAGTGAGACAACCAGCGATATCGCGTGACAGGCGGACAGTGCATGTTACAGTAGTTACGCTGATACCACCAAAGGAGATGCCATGAAAGCCGGAGCAGCCGAACGAGACGTTACGCCCCCGGTGGGGACTGTGATCAACCATCCGCCGCGAGAGAGTATCGGGGTGCACGATCCGCTGTTCGTGCGGGCCTTGCTGCTGGACGACGAGGCTGGTACGACGGTCGGCATCCTGTGCTGCGATCTGATCGGGGCGAGCTTCGAAGTGGCCGAGGAAGTGGGCGAGCGGCTTCGGGCCCAACTTGGCATCGAGCATCTGTTGCTGAACTGTTCCCATCCGCATTCGTCGGTCGGCCTGGGGCCCCGAAGCCGCGAAGGCGACGAGATCAGCGACGCCGCCAAATGGAACGACGGCGTGCACGACGCCATCATGGCCATGTTCGCCGAAGCCCGCGACTCGGCCGCGGAGGTGACGCTGAAGGCCGGGCGTGCGCCGGTGCAGGTGGGCTTCAACCGCCGCGTCGTCAAAGACGACGGCTTCGTCACCATGGGCCCCAACCGCAAAGCCCCCGCCATCCCGTGGGTCAACGTCCTGGTCGCCGAGGCGAAGGATTCCGGATCGCCCGTAGCCCTGATCTTCCAGCACACGGCCCATCCGGTAATCGTGCCGGATACGAGTTGCCTGATCAGCGCCGACTATCCTGGGGCGGCTGTGGCGCGAATTCACGAAGAACTGGGCGACGACGTTATCGCGCTGTTCGGCCAGGGCTGTTGCGGCAACATCAACGGTTTCCCGCTGCGGACCACTCACGAAAACGCCGACAAGGCCGGTCGCGAGCTCGGCGAGGCCGCCCTCAAGGCCATGCGCGAAGCCTCGCCGATCAACGCCGATAAAATCGAGTTCCGAGCCGTTCACTCCACACTGCCGGCCCATGAGTTGCCGACGATGGAACTCTGGCAGGAGGTGGTCGACCACCTGACGGCCGCCTACGAGAAACACGACAACCCGTGGCTTCCGGAGGACGTCTATCGCGGCCGAATGGCAACGTTCGAGAAGCTCAAGGACTTTATCGAGCGCGGCGAGGAGCCCCCGCCGTGGCGGATGGACGTTTACGCCCTCATGCTCGGCAGCGAGTGGTGCCTGATCGCCATGCCGAATGAGATGTTCTGCCAGTACGAGTTGTGGGTGGATGAGATGTCCCCCTTCGACCGCACCATGACGTTCGGCTACACCAACGGCGGGGCCGGTTACATCGCCGTCGACGAGGCCTGGGCCATGGGCGAGAGGGGCGGCTACGAGGCTGCCTGCCTGCCAAACTGGGGCGGGCACGGCACATGCACGCGCCACTTCGGCCCGCCCGCCGTCGGCGGCGAGCAGATCATCAAAGACACCATCGCCGCATGCTGGCAGAAGGCCTGAGGCACATTGTGCCAACCCACCGCGACGGCTGGCGGAGCGGGAGCCCCACTACGCGATACGTAAATGATGAAAACGCTCTAGACGGGGTGTTCAAGGAGACGTCTATGAAAGCTGGAGCCGCTCGACAAGCTCAGGACTCACCTATTGGAGACAACGAATGAAGGCAGGCGCCGCTCAACGAGATATCACCCCGCCGGTCGGCATGCCCATCGACGCGCCGACACGCGACAGCATCGGCGTGCACGATCCGCTGTTCGTCCGGGCGCTGGTGCTGGACGACGACAAGGGGACATCGGTGGCCATCGTATGCTTCGACCTGATCGGGACCGGCTACGAAGCCGCCGAACAGATCCACCGCGCTGTCAAAGAGGCGACCGGCATCGAGCACGTGCTGCTGAACTTCGCCCACCCGCATTCATCCCGCGGGCTTGGTCCTCGCAGCGAAGGTGACGCGGCCGACGACGAGGTCGCCTGGAACGATGGCGTACACGATGCAGTCGTCGCGATCATCGCCGAGGCCCAGGCCTCCGCTGCGCCGGTCACGCTTCGCGCGAGCCGCGCGGCGGCCCAGGTGGGCTACAACCGGCGGATTATGTTGGAGGGCGGCCAGGTCCACATGGGCGATAACACCGAAGGCGCCGTCGTCCCGTGGGTGAACGTGCTCGTCGCTGAGCCCCTCGACGGCGCTCGGGACAAGCTCATCGGTGTGCTGTTCGAGCACGCCGCCCATCCGGTGATCGTGCCGGACACGAGCTGCCTGACCAGCGCCGATTATCCCGGGGCAGCCGTCGCTCGAGCGAACGAGGAACTGGGCGAGGACTGCATCGCCATGTTCGCGCAAGGCTGTGGGGCGAACATCAACGCCTATCCCTTACGGACCACCCACGAAAACGCCGACGCCGCTGGGAGAAAGCTCGGCGATGCCGTTCTCCAGGCCGTCCGCGAGAGCGTGCCCCTCGATGCCGAGACGTTGACAGTTCGTTCGACCACCATGGAGCTGCCCTGCCAGCCGCTGCCGTCGATGGATGTCTGGCAGCAGACGGTGGACAACCTCGAACTCGACTGGAAGCGCGGCACCGAGTCCGGCCGGCCGGTCGATTGGATTACCGAGGAGGTCTATCGCGACACGCTGAAACTCCTCGATACGATCAAGGAACGTATCGAGCGCGGCGAAAACCCCGTGCCGCGGCGCATGGACGCTATGGCTGTGATGCTGGGCCGCCAGTGGTGCCTGGTCTCACTGGCCAGCGAGACCTTCTGTGAGTACGAGCTCTGGGTGGACGAGGCAGCCCCCTTCGACCACACCATGACCTTCGCCTACACCAACGGCGGCTGCGGCTACGTGGCCACCGACGAAGCCCTGGCCATGGGCGAAAAGGGCGGCTACGAGGCGGGCACGTTCCCCTGCTGGTGGGCCAGCCACCTCGGCTCGGCCCTGGCCGTCGGCACGGAGAAGCGAATCAAGCAGGCGATCGCGTCTCTCTGGCCTGCTCAGTGAGGACCATTGGAAGCCAACTCAGTGCCAACACGCCAACCCTCATCGCTGCGGACCTCCACCGATCTGATAACCATCGGCGGGTGCATGTGGGTAGTGTACCACGTATGTGTAAACAGCCCCATCGCCATCGACTTCTTTCGGGCGCTTGGAGCGGAAGACTACCACATCGCCAACATCCGCGGCGTGCCGATGCTGATGCTGTCGGTCTTCTTCCTCGCCGCCCACTTGACCAACCGGATGCACCGCCGCAAGCCGGTCTTTATGTTCCTTTTCATCACAGCCCGCCTGCTGTACCTGCCCATCGCCTTCCTGCCGATGCTCTTTCCGTCATTGACGGTCAATCAAATGATGCTCGCCATCGTCATTCTGATCGCCTGCAACAGCGCATTGAGCAACTTCGGCGAGACGCTGTTCCTGTCCTGGATGGCCGACCTGTTGCCGCACCGTATCCTCAACCGCTATTGGGGCGGCCGGCAACGATGGATGTCTCTTACGCGCCTGCTGTGCATCGCGGGCCTGGCCGTCTTCATCCACCAGGTCCCTTGGCCCATCACGGTCAAGTTCCAGATAGCCGTCTCCGTCGGGGTCGTGCTGGGAATCACGGACATCCTGCTGTTCGTCCGCGTCCACGAGCCCGAGCACGTCGTGGTTATCAATCGCCACCCACTGGCCCTGCTGATCGAGCCGTTCCGCCATCGGGAGTATCGTTCGTTCCTGATCTTCTGGACCTGCTGGACCTCTAGCGCGGTTATCACCGGAGTATTCTTGGCCTACTACCTGCTGGAAGTACTTGAGCTGCCGCTGGCTCACGTGATGGTGATCCCCGCGCTGCTTTCGCTGGGCCCGGCCCTCACGGGCAGAATGTGGGGCAGGCTAGCCGACCGACATGGGCACAGACCCATCCTGACAGCCTGCCTGGCCCTCAAGCCCCTGTTCCCGCTTGCCATGTTGACGATCACCGCCAAATCCGCCTATTGGATTCTACCGATACTATTGCCGTTTGACGGCATACTGAACGCCGGCCTGACCGTGGGTCAGAACGGCTACATGATGAAGATGGCGCCGCGGGAGAATCGCTCCATGTTCCTCGCCTCCGTGCAAGGCTTTCCCGGAATAGCCGTCGGGCTCACCGCCATCGGAGTCGGTGTGTTCGCCAAGGCCCTCGGCGACTGGACAACCGACCTGGCGGGCAGAACGTGGAACAAATACCAACTTATCTTCGCGATCTCAGCCGTATTGCGGATGAGCTGCCTGCTGCTGGTGCGCAGGATCCGCGAGCCGGAAAGTTCGGCGACAAACCACATGCTCCGCGACTTGCTGCAAGCAAGGCCGTGGGGTAGAAAGCCATAGACTACATACACCTTCAGGACGACGAAAATGACAACACAGATTCACATCGACACCGACAACATTATCGCCAACATTACGCCACACCTGACCGGAGCTTGCCTGGAGGATGTTAACCACGAGGTCTACGGTGGGCTCTACAGCCAGCTGGTCTTCGGTGAAAGTTTCGAAGAAGACGCTATGCTCATCGACGCTCGGCTTGATGCGGCGTATGAAGGATTATCAGGGACGGTTAGCTGCCTCGCACAGCGATACCATCTTGCGGATGAGTCCGAGATCCGGTCGTGGCAGCCATTCAGAAATGGGGACGCGCGGGGCAGCTTCCGTCTGACGAGCTACAACTCCCGGCGAGGCCACCATTGCCAGGAACTGCGATTCCTGGCTGGCGAAGGCGAAGTCGGCATCGAAAACCGCGGCCTGAACCGCTGGGGCATGGATTTCGTGGCCTCCAAGCCTTACGAAGGCGCCGTAGTGTTGTGGTCGGACCGGCGTCCGGATGAGTCCAACGATAACGTCGAAGTCATCGTCGCGATGGAGAGCGCCGACGGCGGGCAGACCTACGCTGAGGCATTGCTGACAGTGCCGCCGGACAACAAATGGCACGTGCTGAACTTCGAGCTAACCCCGTCGGCCAACGATGTGCAAGGTCGACTTGCGATCAAATTGCGGAAGCCCGGCTGTGTGTGCGCGGACTACGTCGCACTGCATCCGGGTGAGTGGGGGCGGTTTGAGGGCTTGCCCGTGCGGAAGGACATCGCCGAGGCGCTCATCGATCAGGGGCTGACGGTGCTGCGGTACGGTGGATCGATGATCAACACACGCGGGCTTGAAGATCGCGGCGTCGGCCCGGTGTACCGCTGGAAAAGCATGATAGGCCCGCGCCACGACAGGCCACCCTATTGGGGCACGTTCTACCGCTACAACAGCAACGGCTGGGGCATGATCGACTTTATAGCATTCTGCAAGGCGGCAGGCTTTTTGGCCGTGCCCACGATCAGCTCACTGGAAGCCCCCCCCGATATCGCTGACTTCGTGGAGTACGTCAACGGCGACGCCGACACCGAGTGGGGCCGGCGGCGAGCGGACGACGGATTCCGCGAGCCGTTTGGCGTCAGGTACATCGCCATCGGCAACGAAGAATGGGGCGAGGACTACGTCGAGGAGTTTGGCCGACTGGCCGACGTAATAGCCAAGGCCGACCCGGAGATCACCAGCATCGTCGCGATGTGGCTGACGAATGAGTCCATGGGGGGAGATGAATCGTCCAAGATGCTCCACCGGCTGATCGAATACTCCCGCGGCAAGAAAGTACTGTGGGACATACACATCGGCGGCGACAATTTCCAGGATGGTGACGAGGCGCACGAACTGTTCATTAAGGCCCGGCAGTTCATCGACCAGGCCGACCCGGACAACGAAATCCTCTTCTGCGTGCTTGAGGAAAACGGTAGTCGACACGACGTGCAGCGCGCACTCAGCCACGCGCACATCATCAACACCGTCGAACGGCTGGGCGACCAGGTGCTGATCGACTGTCCGGCCAACTGCCTCCAGCCCTGGCTGCAGAACGATAACGACTGGAACCAGGGCCAGATATTCTTCACGCCCACGCAGGTGTGGGGCCAGCCGCCTTTCTACGCCCAGCAGATGATCGCCCGCAACTACCTGCCGCTGTGTGTCCGCGCCGATGTCGACAGCGACGCGCTGGACATCACCGCAACCCGCAGCGAGGACGGCTCCGCGCTGGTGCTGAAAGTGGTCAATCTAACCGGCGAGCCGGTCACGGCGGCTGTGACGTTCACGGGCGGCGACTTTCGCGCGAGCTGCATTCACGTAGAAACACTAACCGGCGACGTGGGCGCCGAGAACACGCCCGACCAGCCGGAGAGAATCGTGCCCGTCTGCTCATCGGTAGAACAGCCAGCCGGCGCGATCGAGCACACCTTCCCCGCTCATTCGTTTACGATACTCCGCTTCCAGCGCGACTGACACACATCGGCCGGCCGGAACTCGAAGACAAAGAAAGGTCCTTGCAGCCATGGCGATCGATTTCTCGATGGAACGCTGGCAGCAGGTTAAGGAAACGCACCGCAAGTGGTGGGCCGGCGAGTTGGACAGGCCTTTGATCTACGCCGGCAAGTCGAAAGACCCCGGCAGAGAGCTCGCCCCCCTGCCCGACTTCGGCGAGGCCTGCTGGGATCTCTCCGTCCCGCCGGCTGACGTCATCGACGTCGTAGACTACGGCCTGTGCGGCCAAACCTTCCTGTGCGATTCCTACCCGGGGATGAACATGGCGTTCTTCGGGCCCGGGATATCGGCGACGTTCATGGGCGCCGAGGCGAAGGTTACGCCGCACACCGTCTGGTTCCTGCCGCCAAAGGATCAGCCGATCAGCAAGGTCCACCTCGAGTACAACCCGGACCACCCCCTGCTTTGCCGAATCAAGGACATCTGCGCCGCCGCCAACGAGCGATGGGGCGGCCTGGTTCAAGTGGCCATGACGGACCTGGGCGGGGACCTGGATATCCTGGCGACCTTCCGTCCGGGCGAGCAGTTGCTGCTGGACCTTTACGATCATCCCGACGAGGTCCAGCGAGTTCTGTGGGAGGCCCACGAGTGTTGGCACAGGTACTACGAGGACATCAACGCCGCGCTCCAGCCGGCCAACCCGGGCTACACGTGCTGGGACGGCCTGTTCAGCAACACGCCGTACTACATCCTCCAGTGCGATTTTGCGTACATGATCTCGCCGGAAATGTTCGACCAGTTCGTCGCGCCCGAGTTGGCCGCCACGTGCAAGCGCCTGTCGCACACGGTTTACCACTTGGACGGGGTGGGCCAACTGCCGCATGTGGATTCACTGCTGGTCATCGATGAGCTTGACGACATTCAATGGGTGCCCGGCTCGGGCCAGCCACACGGTGAGTGCTGGGCGGACCTGTTCTGCCGCATCCTGGAAGCGGGCAAGAAGATCCAGCTGTACTGCACGCATGACCTGCTGGACATAATCGCCCAGCGAGTCGGCACGACCAAGGGTTGTATCGTCTGGCTGGGCGGCAGCGAGGAAGAACTGCCGCGCACCAACGAACTCCTCGCCCGCCACGGCTTGCCGCCAATGTAGCCTAGCCGCACCACGGGCGGGCGCGCTGTTTGGCCAGTTGTTCGGTGAGGATGGTTGAGACGAGTTCGACGTCGGTGGCGATCTCGTAGTCGAACATGCCGAAGAAGACGAAGTCGGCGCCGTTTTCGAAGATGTATTTCAAGGCGCTGTCCGGCGCGATCGTGCCGGCGGCCATCGTCTTGAAGGCGATCCACGGCTGGTCCACCGTCAGCATGAACTCAGCCGTCGCGGCCGGGTCGTGGTCCCAGTAGCCAATATACTCGTCCGTACTGTACTCGAGCTTCTCGGGAGGCACCTTCGGGCCGGAGGGATAGTCGTGGTGGTGGAAGGTCTTGACGTAGAAGTCCGGGTCCAGCCCGTTGCTCTCGGACGCTTTGATGACTTCGAGGTCGTGGGCGCCCACGCCAGCCGGCAGGCCGCATTCGCGGAAGATGTCCAGGCACTTGCCGATCACGTCGATCTTGCCGTCGGCCACCAGGGGGTCGCAGTGGCAGCCCCACACGTAGAACGCATCGGCACCCAGCTCGGCCAGGCGCATGATCTCTTCCCGATAGGGGGGCAGGTCGTCGCCTTCGGTGGAGGCCGTCGAGCAGAGGAGCCACTGCATCTTCCCGCCGCGGTCGCGGTGTTGCTTCATGAGCTGGTGCACCCAGTCGACCGTGTGGATGTTCATGCCGTTGATGCCGTGCTCTTCGGCGATCGCCAGCGTTTCGAGGACCTTCTCGGGCGTGTTGTAGTGCTCGACCAGCTTGAAGACATAGTGCTGGTCGCGGCAATGGTGGTAGTGACTCAGCAGGTTTCCGCCCAGCATCATGCGGGAGATCTCCATGTCGCCGATTCTTCCGGTGGGAAGCGCTGCGGTGTTCGTTTCCGTGGTCATAACGGGTCCTCATCTTGGTGTATTCGGCCGTCCGGCTGGGGCGTGTAGGATACCGCCTCGTCGTTTCGTGAACAAGTGATCCCGGCAGCCTAACCAACCTGGCGGCGCCACAGATTGGCGTAGATCCCCCCCCGCTCGAGTAGGTCGTCGTGACGGCCCTGTTCGACAAGACGCCCGTCTTCGATGACCAGGATCATGTCCGCCGAGCGCGCCATCGACAGGCGATGAGCGACCACGAACGTGGTGCGTCCCTCGGCCAGGCGGTCGATGGCCTCGAGAATCAGCGACTCGCTGATGGCGTCGAGGTTGCTGGTCGGCTCGTCCATAATGAGGATCGGTGGGTTCTTGAGGAACGCCCGCGCTATGGCGATGCGCTGGATCTGCCCGCCGCTGAGGCCCACGCCGCGCTCACCGACGACGGTATCGTAGCCGGACTCCTGCTCCATGATGAAATCATGGGCGTTGGCGGCTGTGGCGGCGTGGAGCACGTCGTTCTCCGATGCGCCCTGTCGGCCGTACAGGATATTCTCGCGAATCGTGCCCGAGAACAGCACCGGCTCCTGCGGCACGAGGCCGATGGCCTTTCGCAGCGACCGGACCGTCACGTCGCGGACCTCATGGCCGTCGATCAGAATCCGCCCGCCCTGGACGTCGTAAAACCGCGGCAGCAGGCTGAGCGTGGTGGTCTTGCCCCCGCCACTGGGCCCCACCAGGGCCACGCGAGACCCGGCCGGGATCTCGAACGACAGATCCTTCAGAACGATTTGCGGCTTGTCGACGGGGTAGCTGAAACGCACATCCTCAAAGCGCACCGTCGGGGCGGCCCCCAGTTCCAGCGGCGTCGCGCCGGGGGAGTCCTGGATCTTCGGCTCAGTGTCGAGGAACTCGAAGATGCGCTCGGTGGCCGAAACGGCGGACTGCAGCTGCCCCCACGAGCCCGTCATCCACTGGACCGGCGTAAACAGTCTGTCCGTGTAGAGGTAGAACATCATGATCGCGCCGATGCTGACCTGTTCGATCGAGGCAAAATACACGCCGGCCAGCAGCACAATCGCCAGGCCCAGGAACCGCGTTGACTCGCCACCAGCCGTCAGCAGGCCGGTCAGCAGACTGTGGCGCAGAACATGCGTTCGCAGCTGTTCGGTGTGCTCCAAGACCCGCGCCTGCTCGGCGTGCTCGGCCCCGAACGACTGCACCTCGCGGATCATGCCGAACCGCTCGTGCACGTGGCCCGACATCTGCTCGGTGCTCTCCAGCATGTGGCGGCTGGCCGTGCGCAGCGGGCGGCTTAGCAGTCGCGTGGTGATCAGAAACAGCGGGAGCACCGCAAGCGACACCAGCGCCCAACGCCAATTGATCACGAGCATGATGCACGCGATCGAGACCATCTGCAGTACCCCCTGGCAGGTGACGATAACGCCAAGTTCGATGGCCTGCTGAGCGGTCGCGACATCGGTGATCACCCGCGAGGCGATCGCCCCGCTCGGCCGGGCGGCGTGGAAGCCCAGCGACAGCCGCTGCACGTGCGCGAAAAGATGATAGCGGATGTCGCGGACGACCGATGCGCTCGCTCGCTGGGGCAGGTGAAGGCGGCCGACCGTCACGATCGCGTGCATACCCAAGAGTCCGAGGAACACGCCCGTCAGAACGGCGATCTTCTGCCACGCCTCGTCGGCAAGCATGGTCCTACCGGTCACGCGAAATGCGGCGTCGGTGAAATCGATTACCTTCCCGACGTAATAGGGCATGTAAGTCGACATCACCATTCGCAGCAGCGACGCAATCAGCGCGATGATCATCACCTTGCGGTACGGCCGCGCGTACGCCAGAAATCGCCACAGACTTCGCATGGCCCTACCCTACACATTTCGCCTGTCGAGGGCAACGCAGTCGCCTCCCGAACGGCCAGGCTTGTTCCCATCCTTGCCACGACCGAGGACAAAACGGCAAGATATCGGCAATGAAGCCGCTGATTGGGCTGTCGTTCAGAGCGGCCCGCCAGGCGATCATCCGGAAATCAGGTCAGACTGATGGTCACGATTTCCCATGGGCCCAGGTTGAGTTCAAGGCGGCTGCCGTTGACGGTGACGGTGCGGCTGTCCTGTGTCGCTCTGCCGAGCAGGTCGCAGATCTGGGCGGTGGTGAAAGCGGCCGGCAGGTCTACCCGGGCGCTGACGGCGGCGCCCTCGTTCTCGTAGATACGCAGCATCGTGGCGCCGCGGTCCTTGAAGAAGGCCGACACCATGACGTTGTGGGGAGCTGCGGACAAACCGCGTTGCGTATCGGGCGCGTCGCCGGTGAGTTTGTAGAGCGCATCCTCGCCCTCGATGGGCTCGCGGAATGTCTCGATCTCGCGATAGAGCTGGGCCGTTTTCCAGTCGCCGGCGTGCAGGACTGCGGCGAACGTCATTCTCTGGCGGCCCAGGCCGGTGCGGGTGTCGTTTCCCCACCTGGCGCCGGCCTGACAACCGGGGGCGATGGTCTTGAGGAGGATGTGCTGGAAGGCGCCGCCGGCCACGCGGTAGCCGAACAGGCCCGGCTGAGACAGGATCGCCACGCCCTTGTCCCCGTCGGAGTAGTCGGCCCACGACTGGCCCCAGAAAGGCTTGATGTGCGCGCGCTCGACGATGTCCGGGCCGAACGGCTCGTCGGCCAGGTCTCGCGGTTCGACGCCGAAGGGAACATCCGCGTGGGGCTTACCGTCGAAGGCCGGCCTCAGCTCAGCCACCAGGTAGCCGCTGACCGGATTGACCATGTAGCTTCGCACCTCGCAGTCGATCCGACGCCCGTGGGCATGGATGAACAATTCCAGCTCCGTCGGGTTGCCGGCGACGACCCCGGTTATGAACACCCGCGCGCCGAGAGCGCCGGATTCCATGAGCGACCATTCCTCGACCTCGAGCCCGCTGGAACGGATGGGCCGGCCGTTGTTCTGCCACTCATTGTTCCACTGCGGGTGCGGCGGCCAGGGCGTCGGGTCGTCCAGGCCCGTTCGCGTCGCCTTGCGATTGGAGATGGCGTTGGTCTGCCCGTCGTCGGTTTCGATGAAGATGATGTCCAACCTGTCGAGCAGTCGGCCCAACTCGCTGTGCGTGACGCCTTCGATGACGCCGCCGGGCATCTCCAAGCTCAACGGGCCGACTTCGAGATCCCGCGGAGACAGCTCGAACGTGCTCGCCGGCTGGGCGTCGTTGTCGACGTGCAGGTAGGCGGTGGCGTACCCACAGGCCGGG
>SDBT01016943.1_pt1 | contig 11523 bp, 13 predicted proteins | sample 2277101 | NCBI WGS metagenome assembly SDBT01 (sample SAMN10404973, study PRJNA504765) | marine sediment metagenome | isolation source: marine sediment core GS10_PC15, 103 cmbsf | place: Arctic Ocean: Southern Knipovich Ridge | collected 2010
TCACCTCTATCCTCTCCCCTCAGGGGAGAGGAAGTAATAACCAGTAACTTGTTCTGAGCCCTTCGACGGAGTTTATCCCGAGCGAGGCCGAGGGACTCAGGACAAGCCTGTTGAAGGAAAAGTTCCCTCTCCCCACGGGGAGAGGGAAAGGGTGAGGGGGAAATGTCTTGGATTTTGATCATTTGAAATTATTTAGCATTTAGGATTTAGTGCTTACTGCTTAGTATTTACTTGTCTGTCTGTATTTACAACACTACCCTATCTATGCTCAATTACTTTTTTCGTTCTAAATAATAGAAATTAATATGCCCTGGGCTTCGAGCTTATCAAAGCTTACTGCCCGGTAAGCCGGTATCTTCTCGGCGATCTCCTTTAATATCTCCTGAGCACCGGAGTAAGAAAACTTCCCTCCCATCCGATTGGCCAGATCGCAGACTATCTTCCAATCGGGCCTGGCCTCTCCCCGGGGTCTTAGGGCACAATTCAGCCATTGAACCCGTCCACTAAAGTTGGTAAAGCTCCCCTCCTTTTCCGCGTAGCTTGCTGCCGGCAACACTACATCAGCCTGCCTCGCAGTTTCGGTAAGAAAGAGGTCTTGAACCACCAGAAATTCCAGTTTGGCCAGGGCCTCCCCGGCCTCTCTTTCCCTAACAGGATTGCTGCCCATTATTAGAAGTGCCTTTACCTTGCCCTGGTAAGCTTCCCGGATCATATCCTTTCGGCCCAGGCCACCTTTTCCCGGAGAGACTCCCATCTCCTGAGCCCCTCGCCGATTGGGTGCCTTCTCCGGCTGGATCAAGAAATCATTTCCGGGATAGGATTCATCCTTTTGTTCTCTTACCTCCCCCAGATCAATGTTCCCAGTCCTAATGGTCTCCCGGAGGAACCTCTGAAAAAGATAATTATCCTCATTGGTGCACCAGGCAGAGCCGATTCCTCCTAAGCTTTCGGCTCCATAAGTGGCGATGATCCTCTGCAGTCCTTCGGTTGCCCGGCCCAGCGCCTCATCCCAGGAAGCAGGGGACAGCTTGCCATTTTCCTTGATGAGTGGGGTTTTAAGCCGATCAGGACTGTCAACAAAGTGGTAACCGAACCTTCCTTCATCGCAGATCCAGCACTGATTAACCTCCTCATTCTCCCGGGGCCTTACCCGGAGAATCTTATCATCCTTTAGTTCAATGAAAATGTTGCAGCCGGCACTGCACAGGGGACAGGTTGAGGGAACCTGAGTCAGATTCCAGACCCGGGCCTTAAAGCGAAAGTCCCGGGAAGTTATCGCCCCGGTTGGACATATGTCGATCATGTTTCCGGAGTATTTATTCTCAATAGGCCTCCCCTGGAAGGTTCCGATTACCGTTCTGCCTCCTCGATTGAATACCACCAGTTCCTCCATTCCTGCAATCTCCCGGCAGAACTGGATACATCGCTGGCAGAGAATACAGCGATCTATCCTGAACACCAGCTTATCCCCGAGATCCTGAGGGGGGTTAGTTCGCCTGGATTCAACAAATCGGCTTTCCGCCGCTCCGCATTGAAATACGTATTCCTGGGGCTTGCATTCCCCGGCCTTATCGCAGATGGGGCAGTCCAGGGGATGGTTAAGCAGGAGAAACTCCAGGACCCCCCGGCGGGCCTTGAGCACCCTCTCCGATTCAGTATGTACTACCATTCCCCCAACTACCGGAGTAGAACAGGAGGCCTGAAGCTTGGGGTTCTTCTCCACCTCCACCAGGCATAAACGACAGATCCCAAGCGGAGGCAGTTTGGGATGATAGCAGAGGTGGGGAATCTCTATCCCCAGCCTCTCGGCAGCCTGGAGAATTGTGGCCCCTTCCGGAACGCTGATTTCCTGACCATTGATCACAAGCTTGGGCATCTTCCCTCTCGGATATGATATTCAAACTCCTCCCGGAACTTCCCGACGATACTTTCTATTGGCATTGCCGCCGCATCCCCTAACGGGCAGAGAGTAATTCCCCTAATATTGTCGCAGATATCCAGGAGCAGATCCGGGTCTCCATGACGACCCTCTCCTTTTTCGATCCGCTCAAGGATCTTCTCCATCCACTCAACCCCCTCCCGGCAGGGGGTGCACTGACCACAGGACTCATGGGCATAAAAGCCGGCCAGCCTCCGGGTAGTCTTCACCATACAGGTGCTTTCATCCATCACAATGACTGCCCCGGAGCCGAGCATGGTACCGAGGGCAGTTAGGGAATCGAAGTCCATATCGACATCGATCTCCTCCCCGGTAATTACCGGAGTGGAACTCCCGCCGGGCATTACCGCCTTCAGCTTTTTCCCTTCCCGGATTCCCCCGGCCCACTGATAAATAAGTTCCCGCAGAGGTGTACCCAGGGGAAGTTCATAAACACCGGGCTGATTAACATGGCCGCTCACGGCAAAGATCTTGGTTCCGGTATTGCCTTTCTTCCCGATTCCGGCAAACCACTTTGCCCCTTTCATGACGATAGCCGGAATATTGGCCAGAGTCTCTACATTATTGATTACCGTGGGTGATTGAAACAATCCCACGGAAGCCGGGAAAGGAGGTTTAAGCCGGGGGTTCCCCCGCTTCCCTTCCAGAGACTCAAGTAGAGCCGTCTCCTCCCCGCACACATAGGAGCCAGCACCCCGGTGGAGATAAAGATCAAGATCGTAACCCTTTTTCAGGATGTTCTTCCCTAAATAGCCTCTCTGGTAAACCTCCCTGATCGCCTTTTCCAGAACCCCTGCCCCCTTGACAAACTCTCCCCGGATATAAATGTAGGCCTGATGGGCACCGATGGCGTAGCTGGAGATTATTATCCCCTCGATTAAAAGGTGGGGATCATTCTCGATGATCTGGCGGTCCTTAAAGGTCCCCGGCTCTCCCTCATCGGCATTGCAGACAAGATAGATGGACTTATCGGTTTGCTTGGGCACAAAGCTCCATTTAACCCCGGCCGGAAATCCTGCCCCACCCCGGCCCCGGAGCCCGGATTTTTTCACCTCTTCAATAAGTTCAGCCGGCTTGAAGCTGCTTAGTGCCTTCTCCAGGGCTTGGTAGCCACCATGGGACAGGTATACATCGATGGTCTCCGAACCAGGAATATCAATATTCTTTAAAACGATCTTTTCCGTCATTTCACTAAAATATGTCAGAATACCCCTTTCTGTGAATGGAGATGGACGAAATTCCAATAGTCCCCTCTCCCCTGGAGGGAGAGGGTCAGGGTGAGGGGGAAACAAATAAAATTTTCACCCCCTCCTTTATCCTCCCCCATCAAGGGGGAGGAGATTATCCGCCTTGTAGGCGGGAAGTTTTAATCAAGTTTTTCCAGGATCTCGTCGATCTTCTCTTGATTCAGGTCAGGATAATAATCATCGTTGATCTGCATCGCCGGGGATTTATCGCAGAAGCCCAGGCATTCAACCGCACTCAGGGTGAACTTATTATCCGGAGTTGTCTCCCCCACATTGATCTTGAGTTTTTCCTTCAGGTGCTCGACTAACTGATCCGCCCCCCGCAGGGAGCAAGAGATATTATTGCAAACCTGGATATGATATTTCCCCACTGGTTCCTTATTAAACATAGTATAAAAGGTAGCCACCCCGTAAACCCGTGGGGGAGGTATCTCCATAAGCTCAGCCACATACTGAATCACCTCGGGGGAGAGATGCCCGAACTCCTCCTGGGCAAGGTAGAGGGTCGGGAGCAGGGCTGCTTCCCTCCGGGGGTATCTCCGCAGAGCCTGCTTAAACTTTTTCTTAGTCTCTTCAGAAAACTCCATCAGCACAGGCCTCATTTATCCCTGTAATTCGGACTTAACGATAGTTACATACCCCATGGAAAGGCTCATAGTCCCCTCTCCCCTGTTGGGGAGAGGGGTAGGGTGAGGGGGAAAAAGATGAAATCTTCACCCCCTCCTTTATCCTCCCCCATCGAGGGGGAGGAAATTATTTTGTATACAAAATTTTGCGAGAGAAGCCTTTCCCTAGGGAAATCCCGAAAATCCCACATTTTTCCTTATGTTCAAATCACAGTTATCTATCCAGCTCTCCGGCAACGATGTTGAGGCTACCCAGAACCGCAATGGCATCAGCGATTATGCTCCCCTCAATTAGCCTGGAATAAGCCTGGAAGATGGCGAAACAAGGAGGCCTTATTCTTATCCGGTAAGGGCTTGCCTCCCCTTCGCTGATGAGGTAGAAACCCAGCTCCCCATTGGCAACCTCAGTAGCCGAGTAAATCTCTCCTTTAGGGGGCTTAAACCCCTCAGTTATGAGCTTAAAGTGATGAATCAGTCCCTCCGGGGTGTTATATACCTTTTCTTTCTCCGGAAGAACGATCTTGGGGTTATCCACATTAATCTCCCCGTCGGGCAGATTATCCAGAGCCTGCTCAATGATCCGGGCACTCTGGCGCATCTCCTCCATTCGAACCAGATAGCGGTCGTAGGTATCACCGTTGTTCCCCACCGGTATCTCGAAGTCAAAATTCTCATAACCTAAATAAGGACGCCCCTTACGCAGGTCCCACTCGACCCCGGCGGCCCGAAGGCAGGGGCCGCTAAAGCCATAGTCAATTGCCTCCTCGGCCGAGATCGCCCCCACCCCCCTGGTGCGATTAATGAATATCTTGTTTCTGGTCAGAAGCCCATCTACATCCTTGACGGCTCGAGGAAATTTCTTCAGGAAATCCCGGCTGGTCTCGAGGAAACCGGAAGGCAAATCTTCCCACAGCCCGCCAATCCGGGTATAGCTGCCGGTCATCCTTGCCCCGGTAAGCATCTCGAAAAGGTTGTAGATATGCTCTCTCTCTTTGAAGAAATACCAGAAGTTGGTGAGTGCTCCCATATCAAGGGCATTAGTCCCGATGCACACTAAGTGGTCGGCGATCCGGGAAAGCTCGCAGAGGATGACCCGGATAAACTGGGCCCGGGGGGGAACCTCAAGCCCTAAGAGCTTCTCAACTGCCAGGGAGTACCCTACATTATTCATCAGGCAGGAAACGTAGTTCAGGCGATCGGTGAGGGGAATGATCTGGTGATAGGTGCGGTTCTCCCCCAGTTTCTCAATCCCTCGATGAAGATAGCCGATCTCCAGATCAGCCTTGACAATAGTCTCACCATCAAGATCAACTATTATCCTTAAGGTCCCGTGGGTGGCCGGGTGAGAGGGACCGAGATTTAAGTTTAAGGTCCTGGTCTCTAACTGCGAATATTCGCCTTCCACTGGGTTACTCCCTTTTCCTTCGACACGGCTCAGGACGAGTTAATCCCTTCAAGGGAAAATCCTTGCGGAGGGGATAGCCGCCGACATCCTCGGTATTGAGGATTCGGCGTAGATCAGGATGCCCGTTGAAGCTAATCCCATACATGTCATAAGCCTCTCGCTCAAACCAGTTGGCTGCCTTCCAGACGGAACAGACAGAATCAAGGGCGGAGTCTTCACCGGGAACCGGGGCCTTCAGGCGGAGCCTGCTGCAAGAGCCGGTAGAGAGAAGGTGGTAGACTACCTCGAATCGGGGCTCTCTCCCCAGGTAATCCACTCCGCAGATGTCGGCTAGAAAATTAAAGGAAAGCTCCTCCTTCAGGAACCGGGCTAATGGCAAGATACTCTCTTTTTTTACGGTAATGGTCAGCTCATCCCCAAAGCAATAGATATCAATGACCGCATCCGGGAATCTCTCTCTTAGCCTGGAACCAACCTCTTCCATCTGCTCCCTCTACTTTCTTTTTAGCACTGAGTCCTTATCGATCTTCTCCTGGAGCTTCATCAGGGCATAAAGCAGGCTCTCGGGACGAGGAGGACACCCCGGGACATAGACATCCACCGGAATAACCTGATCAATCCGCTGACACACACTATAAGTATCAAAGATTCCCCCACTACCGGCACAGGCCCCCATTGCGATCACCCATTTTGGCTCCGACATCTGATCGTAGATCTTCTTCAACACCGGGACCATCTTGTTGGTGATGGTTCCAGCAACAATCATCAAATCTGCCTGCCGGGGAGAGAAGCGAAGGATCTCTGCCCCAAAGCGGGAAATATCAAAATGAGAGGCAGCGGTCGCCATAAACTCAATGGCGCAGCAGGCAGTCCCGAAGATCATTGGCCAGAGAGAGTTTTTCCGACCCCAATTAATTAGCTTATCCAGTTGGGTAGTGATTATCCCTTCGCCGAATATAGTTTCTACTCCCATGTCAAAGCCCCTTTCTTCCAGACATAGATGTATCCTATTAGCAGGATCCCGATAAAGACAAGCATCTCCAGGAAGCCGAACAGACCAAGCTTTTTGAAGATTACTGCCCAGGGATACATAAAGACTACCTCGATATCAAAGACAATAAACAGCATGGCAATCAGATAGAATTTGACGGAGAACCTTATCCGGGCATCGCCTACCGGAGGAACACCGGACTCATAGGGAGAGAGCTTCTCCGGGGAGGGCTTGCGGGAACCGAGAAAGTGGGAAAAAATAATTATCCCTACTGCAAAGGCAATATTGATAACGAAAAGAATTAGGATGGGAAGATACTCGCTCAGCATTATTCCAATTTTAGAACAGTTCCTTCGATAGGCCTGTCCTGAGCTTGTCGAAGGGCTCAGGACAAGTTTTGTTTTCGCATTATCAATCTATTGTGCGGTAAATGTCAATCTAAAAGGTCAAACAATCTCAGGACTTGATTTCTATTACTACTTGAAGTATAAGATAAAAGGTAGTTCAGAAATAAGTAGAGATCGTTATAAAAATGGAAAATGTCGAGATCCTGAAAAAGCTTCCTTTATTCCGCGGGCTATCTAATATGGAGCTCATCCAGATCAATAAAATTATTGTCCGACGCACCTTTCTTAAGGGGATGGTCATTATCAAGGAAGGTGAGGAGGGCGAATCGCTGTTTATCATAAAGTCCGGAGAAGTAAAGGTTACCAAGAAAAATAAGGAGGGCATCGATGAGCTTGTGGTCGAATTAGGGCCAGGAGATCCGTTTGGAGAGATGGCACTTATTGATAGATTTCCCCGATCGGCAACAGTAATAGCCAATGAGGCCTCGGAGCTGCTCGAGATAAAGGAACCCCAATTCACTAAACTACTTTCCTCCCATAAAGAGATTGATCTTAAGTTCAGTAAGGCCTTTAACAAGGTGCTCTGTACTCGCTTACGGGAGACCACTATTGATCTGACCACTTTGAGGATGTTGTTACAGAGGAAAGAAACTTAATGTCACCCCTGATTAAATCAGGGGCAAAGCTCAAATAATATTCATTTAACATTTGGATTTTTTTAGCCATTCATGCCTTCAGAGCGATAAAGGAAAGCTGCTTCCCTTTTTCTTTTCTATTCCGACGATAGGAGAAGAAAAGGTCTTCCCGGCAGCAGGTGCATAGATTAAGCTGGTAGATATTCTCCTCCCTCAATCCTGCCTCCAAGAGCTGGCAAATATTGGCCCGGGGGAGATTCAGCCTCGGGAGGTTAGATCCCGCAAAGCTGAAGACCTCTGCCCACCAGGAAAAATTTGACCGGAAGGCCGTAACCACATCCTCCCCGACCTCGTAGCAGCAATGCCCGATAGCCGGGCCGATCCCTGCCTGCAGATTAACCGGCCTACTTCCGAAAGACTTGCCCATCCTGCCTACCACTTTCTGAGCAATCCCCTCCCCGGTTCCCCGCCACCCGGCGTGAAGGGCTCCGATGGCCCTCCTTTCGGGATCGAGAAGAAGGATGGGAAGGCAGTCGGCTGTTTTTATTCCGAGAGCAATACCGGGCTGGTTTGTTATTATGGAGTCGAAACGAAATCTCGCATATCTAACCAGGTTTTCTTGCGGAGAGTCCAGAACCAGCGTCCTGCTCTTATGCACCTGTTTTACCGTTAAGAGCCTATCTTTGACGGTGGGAGGAAGCCCGGAAAATTTTCGGGTGCCGAACCCGTGGAGCACAAACTCGCGGGCAGCAAGCTCGGGAATTTCAAGCCAGGCCTCACCCGGCGAGCACTCAGTCGTCATCATGTTTTTTTGACTTTCTCAGGGCCCGGAGAAGGCCTTCAAAGTCTTCGGGCAAGGGAGAGGAAAACTCCAGGTATTCTCCGCTCCGGGGATGGGCGAAACCCAGAGTTCCGGCATGAAGTGCCAGACCCCTTAGTCTCTGGACCAGACCCATTATCTCCGGGTCCTCGATGATGCGTACCCTTTTCCTTCCGCCGTAGACCGGATCACCCAGGATGGGATTTCCTCTTTCGGACAGATGCACCCGGATCTGATGAGTCCTTCCGGTCTTCGGCTGAACCTCCAGGAAGGTAAACCCTGTTAGAAGCTTACCCCGTAAGAGACCAGAAGTCTTACGGGGCTCACACGGGTCTTTTATCCGCCTGAGGTGGGTGCTTTCTAACGGGGTAAAGAAGTTAAATCTTTCCAGAACCCTCCAGTGGGTAATCGCCCTCTTTCCTTCCCGGGCCCGGCTGCTCATCTTCTTCCGTTGAACCGGATGCCTCCCGATAGGAGAATCGATATTTCCTGCATCTTCCGGTATTGAGCCATAAACCAGAGCCAGATATTTCCTGGCAACCCGGTGGCCCTTAAACTGCTCAGCCAGGTCCTGATGAGCCTGATCCTGCTTAGCTGCTACCAGAACACCGGTAGTGTCCTTGTCCAAACGGTGGACGATTCCCGGCCGCAATAGGCCGCCGATCCCGGATAGATGCCGGCAATGAAACAACAAGGCATTGGCCAGGGTTCCCGAGTAATTCCCTGGTGCCGGATGCACTACCATCCCAACTGGCTTGTTAACTACAATAAGATAATCGTCCTCGTAAAGGATCTCCAGAGGTATATCTTCGGGATTCAGGGTAATGTTTTGAGCTTCAGGGACAAGGACCGATATGTGATCAGAGCTTTGCAGCCGGTACCCGGCCTTGGAGGAGGTAGAGTTAACCCGGATCAGTCCTTCATCGATTAGCCTTTTTATCTGAGAACGGGAAAGGGGTAAGTTTTGCTCAAGCAGAAAGAGGTCCAATCGCCTCCTGAAGTTTTCGGGGGAAACGATAAATTCCAGTCTTTGAGGCATAGAGCTTTTCTTACCATATCTTGGAGGGAACGTCGCCGCTGTGTTTGATAAGCACATCAACGATGGCGCGGTCATAAAGGTTATCACCTTCGGGCAATTCCGGAGATACTCTACTCAAAAAGAGGGACCGACCTTCTTCAAGCTCCTCCTGGAGGATCTCAAAGAGGTTATCATTTTGAATTCCCTCTTTAACCTTTTCCTGATTATAGAGAGACACATCGGACGCTATCGTTCTCGCCAGCCGATTAGCATCTTTTACCGAGGTTATTAGTGCCATTTATATCCGCCAAGTAATAATTAAATCCAAATGTCAACTAACAAATTCTAAATCCTAAACCCTAAATCCTAAACAAACTCTAAATCCAAATATCAAATATCCAAAACAATCCCTTCAATAAGCTTGTTCTGAGGAGCGAAGCATCTCGAAGGATTGAGCTTTGACATTTAAATTATTTCTTCCCTTCTTTGTGAAGGGTATAAAGTTTCATGTAGCTTTCCGTCACCTTCTTAGGATCGAGCCCGATACAACTACAATACTGGGTGAGGAAGTTTTTGACATAAAACGGTGCCGGTAGCAATTTAAAATTACTCTCCTCGATAAATTTCAAAGTAGTAATGTTGATCTTGGTTTTTTCGGCAATTGTGCGCAGTTCAATACCATTTTCCTCCCGGATCCTCTTTAGCTCTGCTCCGTCATAACGAACTACACCGGAGGGAACAGCACCTTCTTCGGTCTTTCTTCCGGAACCCGAGCCGGATGAGGGATTTTCCCTGGTGATTAAAGGTAATGGGTTATGGGCCGGTAGTGGACTATTAGGTGGCAGTAGATTATTAGGCAAGGCTGTCTCCAGACCAAAGTCATAGTCCCTGAGAAATTCCTGGGATGTTTTGATCAGATATTGATCGTAAAGTCGGCGGGAATCATCATCAATTAAAATCCGGTAGGCCTCTCTTATATTAGAAAGAACCCTCCTTCCCTTCTCCGGGCTCACGAGGGAGTGAGTGGCCAGGGAATCGGGGCTGTAGGTCTCCTTAGCTAACTCAAAGGCCCTTTTAATCTCCATCTTCGAGGCCTTGAAATCTACATCAAGGATCTGATAATAGTTCTGCTGCAAAATTTTCTCCACCTTAAAGGACTTCTTCAGTTAAGGCCTCAGTTGTTCATTTCGAAGCAGATTATTGGTTATCATTTTAATACCCATCGAGGCCTTTGAGTCCGGGTATTCAAGAAGCAGGGGCCTTTTCTTACGCACTGACTGCCAGACACAGTCATCATAATATATATAACCCAGATAGTCAAGTTGGATTCCCAGGTACTGCGAGCAGACGCTCTTAACTGAAAATCCGAGTTCAATATCTTTATCCGTCCTGACCTGATTAATGATCAGCTTGGGCCTGAACTTAAATGCCTCTTCGCTCAGAGTCCTTCCTATTTTTCCATCCATTTTTTCAATCTCCTCAATAAGATCACGGGGGGTCCTGATCCCTCTGATATTTTTCTGATCCAGGGCCAGATCGAGAAGCTCTTTGATCTCCCGATAGAGTGCTATTTTTCTTAACCGGCGATAGAAGGCACTCTTAATAAAGCGATAGGTATTTTCAATGGAGGTTGGCTCGGGAACCATTACAAGGATTCCGTTATCGGAGATAAGAAAGAAGTCCAGAATATTATAGGCTGTCCCTGAGCCCAAATCCAAAATGATGTAGTCTATATCGAGAGACTGGATCTTTCTTAACAACCTGATCTTCTGAGAGTATTTGGGATTAGCTGCCTCCAAGAAATCCTGAGCTCCGCTGATTAGACCCAGATTAGCAAAGCCGGTTTCAGATACTACATCCTTGAGGTTTTCTACCCTTCTTTTAATAAAATCGGCGAGGGTGACCTTGGGTAGCGGGAGTCCGAGACAGGTATGGAGATTTGCCCCTCCCAGGTCAGTATCCGCCAGGATAACCTTCTTGCCCAGTTGAGCGATATGGATGCCCATTCCACTGACGATCAGGCTCTTTCCAATACCTCCCTTGCCTCCCCCCAATGCCCAGATCTGTCTGGCCTTTTGTAAAATCACACCTATTTGCTCCAGAGGATTAAAGTAAACCCCGTACCTCACCCCCAGCCCTATTCTAACAGAGCGGGGTAAGACGGCAAGACATTATCAATGGTTTCTTAACTGCATTTTTACTTCCTCGCCAGTGAACAGCGAGGCATTATATTATGAGGTTCGGGGTAATGAGATAACTCTTTGATATTATTTTAACTTTTCGCCCCGGAGGAGTCAAGAATTTCTTCGGGGGAAGCCAATTTCGTTGTTAAGAGGGTCAGTGTACATGCGGAGTATAGAGGTTTCGGAAAAAACTTTACCCCAAATTAGCACAGTTTTTCAAGGTTTGCCGGGCATTGTTTAGGGGAAAGGCAAAAATTCACCCCCACTTCACCCCCATGGACATCGGGGCAAGGCGTCCCCCATCCCTTCGAC
>SDBT01016944.1_pt1 | contig 11523 bp, 10 predicted proteins | sample 2277101 | NCBI WGS metagenome assembly SDBT01 (sample SAMN10404973, study PRJNA504765) | marine sediment metagenome | isolation source: marine sediment core GS10_PC15, 103 cmbsf | place: Arctic Ocean: Southern Knipovich Ridge | collected 2010
CTTTGACTCAAAAAGGATTATTAAAAAAAGAAGTCAGGAATAATATTAGGAATGGAGGTTCTACATCGAATTTATATACCTTATTGAACCCAAAACCAAATAATAAGACTGAGGGGGTATCTGTCAGATACCCCGGGAGTATACAACAGATATCGGGGGTAGTATCTGACAGATACCCTAACAATACCAGTATTAAGAAGACTAATTTAAATAACGTTTATAGGACCAGTGAGGGAGAGGTTGTGGAAAACTCAAGAGAACCAAAAAAAGAAAAGATAGTAGAAAACAGAAAAGATATTAACGATATTAGAAAAAAGATAAGAGAATCTCTGAAAGAAAAGAATAAAGAGAGCTTCCTAGAGTTAAATAATCTGGGAAAAGAAGATAGACTGTTTGAAAAAGAAAATAATCCAGAAAACGGTTATTTTAAGGAAAGCAAGATAGCTGAATATCCCAGTATTAAAAGAAGATCTGCGGAAAAGGAGCAACTGGCTAAAGAGATTACCGAAGAGCTGGATGATGACCATAGCCTGGGAGCGTTTCGTTCCATAGTAGATAAGATCTCAGAGCAGCAAATAAGAATATTTTTTAGCATAATAAAGGATACTTATCTGACTGGAAAAATTAAAAGTAATAAAGGTGCAATGTTTGTATCACTTGCTAAAGCCTATGCCAAAAAAAATAATATAGACCTTAATTTCAAATAATTATTTTACAAATTTTAAAGGAAAAAGGTAAATATGGGAGTATTAGTGAAAAATATTAACATATCTTACAGCAATTAAAAAAAGAGATCTTGTTGTAATGGTACATCTTTGACTACAACCTCTCTTCCACTATTCTGTCTTATCTCCATCTATTAGTCTCTCTGCTACTATTAGCCTTGCTATCTCCTTATCTGTCATGTGGTATGTTTCCTCTTTTGTATGCATAGGTGACATTTTCCTTGAATAATTCGTAGTGACAATATCACCGAATAACAAGATGCGTATTAATATATGTTTGACAAACAAACATAATATATTATAATAACCCATTAGATGGATATATAAATTTTTATAAGAGGAGAGAAAGGTAAAAAATGGAAAAGGACTTTAATCCAGACATCGATCTCATTAAATTCCAACCAGCAGAGTTCATTGCTTTCAGGGATATGGAAGTATGTAAGAGGGTAGCAAAGATAAAAAAAGAAGATCTGACCAAACCACCCAGTGATGCACACCCTGATTTTAAGATCAGAATACTGCCGGTAAAAGAATTTCATTTTAAACTTGCCCTGGATATGTTTGTAAGGATCAAGAAAGCCCAGGAGGAAGGAAAACAATTTGTAGGAGTATTTCCTACTGGACCAATATTTCAATACCAATTACTGGCAGAGATGGCTAATGCTCTAAATCTCTCATTAAAACATGTACATTATTTCTCAATGGATGAATATGCAGATGAAAATGGAAATGATATAGATCCAAACTGGCCCGGCTCATTCCATTACACTATTAACGAACATTTTATCTCCAGGTTAAAATCGGAGCTTAGGATACCTGAAAAACAGATACATTTTCCATCTAGTAAAAACATCAATAATTATGATGAGATGATAGTTGAGGCTCGTAATGAACCCGGGGCAAAAGGTGCTAATATCATATATGGAGGTACCGGACTCTCAGGACATCTTTCCTTCTGGGATCCTCATCTTGGCAAAAAGTGTGGAATGGATCTTGAAGAATGGAAAAAAGCTAAACCAAGACTTGTTGCTTTTCATCCCATATCAACCATTCAAATGGCAGCAACTGATATGAGTGGAGCCTGGGCATTTGTGCCTCCTAAAGCTTATACTACCTCACCTTCAACACTGCTTGCAGCTGATTATGTGAGCTGGTGGAATGACGGTTGTGGGCTTACTCCGGATGGTGCTTATTTCGGAGGTACTACCTGGCAGAAATTCATTGTAAGGCTTGCCCTACACGGTCCGGTAACTATGGAAGTTCCATGTTCCATACTTAAAACAGTTCCCGGTGATTTTGTAATTATAGAACCAGTAGCTGAAGATTTAAAAATTGAACTAACTGCTTAAATATATAGGGCTTCACGAAATTAAAAATTCGGAAGAAAACTTTTAACGAACCGAATTTTATTAGGTTCTTTGACAAATGAGGAAAAATAGGCAACAGCTAAGAATGTGATATGGGAGATAGTGCAAAGATTTGCCGTATCGGTAATACCTATAACAGAAAGCTTCTGCATAAGGATTGAAAGCAAGCGGGAAAACACTCTTTCACTATTAAGATAAGAAGAAAACCTCTCTACAGGAACTGGCTTATCTCCCGGGGGAAATCCCAGAATGGATGCAAGTGCCGGCAGCTCATAAAGCTCGGCCGAAAGATCACTTAAGCTCGTAATGGACCTTAAGTTCTTAAAGATAAGGGCTCTTAAAATAGCGGCTCTACTTATGGGCTTTCTTCCAACACTGATACCTTTTTCAAGTAAGCTAAAGTTAAGTATAGAGAAAAATAGCTCATATCTTCTTAGTGGTTTGTCAAAAATATCCTCAAGATCAAATAAAGAGTGCTGATACATAACCTATACCTACTAATTTCGTGAAGGTCACAAAAAAATTGAAACAAACAGTATTAATTCTAAGGGGGAGGAGGTAAAAAAGTATATCAGCCAAACATAGATGGGATAAGGCATGAAGAGTATTCTAAATTTAAAAAAATAGGGGTTTCACGAAACCACAGCTTTAAGATTTTTACCCTCCACTCCCATCTAGAAGACCGAAATTGGGCCTTTTGGCCAGAATTTGCCTTCTGAAACCCGCACCAGTAAAGGGTTTCAGAGTTTCGTGAAGGTCACTTAAATATAAGATAGGAGGTGATTATTTAAAACAAGAGATAACTCAGACAGGAGGTGATTATTTAAAGAGAAATATTTTAATTTTTAGTAATTAAAAAAAAGGAGAGAAAAATGAAAAAGTTACTAGTCACATTATTGATCGTAGCTTTTGCGGCAGGATTTGTTTTTACTGGAATAGGCTGTAAGGAAGAAGCTGCTGAAACCGAAGAGATTGCTGAGACTGAAGAGGCTGCAGAAGTTGAAGAAGCTGAAGAGGCAGAAGAAGAGGAAGTGGCAGAACCCGTCGAACTTTTATTTTGGAATTTTGGTGTATATGGAATATCGTACTTAGAACGTGAAAGTGAAAAAAGTGAGTGGTATATTAGTAAGGCTATAAAAAGATTTGAAGAAGAGAATCCTGGAATTACTATTGAGTTAGCCACTCAGGAAGGGTCTAATGTTATTGAAATGATGTCAGCAGCGGCTATGGCGGGAGAAGGTCCGGATATAGTTGGCATGTGGGGTGGAAATTATGTAAAGACTATCAAAGATAGCCTGTTACCCTTAAATGATTATTTTACACCAGAAGAGATGTCTATTGTACATGATTGGGAAAATCATACCTTTGATGGTAATAGTTATGGTGCCCCTATTAGAACAATGATCGCTAATATCTATTACAATAAAAAAATATTTGAAGATGTGGGTATTGATGTGACACAAGATTATAATGGAACTTATGAATCATTAATAGAAATTTCTGAAAAAATAAAGAATGCTGAAGTAACTCCATTAATTCACGGTGTTGCAGATGGTTGGGGTTTAAGTTTTCTTGAAGGCTCCCTTTTTGTGAGCCAAACCCTTGATCCCGGGACTCTTATTGCAGATATAATTTCAGGAAAAAAGAATTTTTCAGAAACACCTGAATTTATTACAGCATTTGAGGCAGCCCAGGATCTTTATACAAGAGGATATTATAATGAAGATGTTATCTCCATCAATAGAGCAGAATCGCTTACAATATTCGCAAACGGTGGAGGAGCAATGTTTCCTAGTATATCTTTTGATTTTTTTGATTTTAAGGAAGGATTAGGAGATGATGTAGGAGTAATGCCAATGCCTTCAATAGAGTTAGATTCCCCAAATTTCGGAGCATGTGTAGGAGGGGTAGGTTCTGATGCAATTGTTGCAACAAATTTTGGCGAGCACCCAATAGAAGCTACGGATTTTATTAGATTTTTAAGAACTTATGATGAAGAAAGAATTTTTGTGAAAGAGACTGGCGAAATACCCAGTGTAGATGGAGATTATAGTGATGTCTTATTTGACCCAGTTCAAGAAGAATTCCTAAAACTTGGTCCAGTGGAAATGATGTTAGATAATTTAATGCCGGGAAATGTAGCTGATACATGGTTTAGTTTAGAATCGGTTATGTTATCGGGTCAAATAACAGTAGAGGAATTTTTAGCTGAAATGGATTTAGCACGTGATGAGGCACTAGAAGCGGGTGAATAATAAGAGAAATATTGTATTAAATAATTGTTAATTATTTCTTAATAATATTCATCACAGTGTTAATATGTTGTTAGTACATCTTTAAATGGTGTACTAACAACAATAAAGCAGAGGAAATATTTTTTTATTTATATTATTCATTAATTTAAGACAAATATAAAAATCATAATAGGTTAATAATAAAGATAAATAAGTATATTTAGTTAAGAAAATAAAATAAGAAGTAAGGTTATTTTTTTTATAAGGAAATTTAAAAAATATGTTCCTAAATAGATACTGGAAGTCCGATAAATTTAATGTGTTCTTATCAATTTTACCAATTACAATATTAACTATTGTAATAATGGTATATCCGCTTGTGAGTATTTTTTATCATGGTTTTACAAAATGGTCTATTAGCGGAACAACACTGATTGGGTTAGATAACTATAAGAATTTAATTACTAACGGAAAATTATTATTAATGCTAAAAAATAATATAGTTATGCTTTCTGCTGTACCCATACTAATATTTATTTCTTTAATTATTGCTTACTTGCTTTTTGAAGAAGTATGGGGGTGGAAAGTTTTTCAAATAGTATTTTATCTTCCGGCAGTTTTATCTTCTGTTATTATTGGTTTTTTATTCAGAACATTTTTTGCATTAAGGGGTCCTCTAAATGAGGTGTTTAGAGCTCTAAAATTAGAGTTTCTTGTAATAGATTGGTTAGGTAGAGGAACAACAGCTTTTATAGTAGTTATTATTGCAATGATATGGAGCCTATTCGGAATGGCTGTGTTAATATTTTTATCAGGTATGTCTTCAATTAATTATTCTGTATTAGAATCAGCACTTATAGATGGAGCGAACTGGTGGCAAAGATTTTACCGTATTATAGTGCCGATGATTGTTGGAACAATTGAATTTTATCTTGTCGTTCTGGTAATAATATTTTTCACTGCAAGTTTTGGATTTATATATTCAATTACATCGGGAGGTCCAGGCTTCTCAACAACAACTTTAGAATACATGATTTATGTTAAAGCTTTTAAATCTAATCTTTTAGGGCAATCTTCCGCTTTAGCTACTATACTGTTCATTATTGTGTCAATAATTGTAATTATTATTTTCAAAATATTCAGAAAAATCGGTGATTGGCAGGAATAAAATATGAATTATAGATTAAACAAAACTGGTAAAATAATAATATTTATTATTCTTATAATAATAGCCTTTTCAACTATATACCCTATTTTTTATATGATAATTAATTCATTTAAAACTCAGCAAGAATACATTCTTGGACCTTTACTTTTACCTAAGTCAATTAATTTTAAGAATTATGAGCTAATGCATAAATCATATAGGATATTAACTTTATTTATTAATAGTTTAATTATTGTATGTACAGCTATCTTGATTGAGATTATTTTATGCACATTAGCCGCTTACGCTTTTGCAAAAAGTAAATTTAAAGGGAAAAGTTTAATATTTTTATTTTTTATCTCAATGATGATAATTCCATTTCAAGTTTTAATGTTACCTCTATATATAATGTTTGCGAATATAAATTTGATTAACACAAAGATTTCATTAATAATAATTTATGCAGCTGTTCTAATACCTTTTGCTTTATATTTTCTAACAGTTAATTTTAAAAAGATTCCTGATGAAATTATAGAATCTGCAAAAATAGACGGAGCTACATATTTTGGGATTTATTGGTCAATAATTCTTCCTATTGGTAGATCCGCAATTATAACTCTATTTATAATAGATTTTGTATGGCTATGGAATGAACTAGTATTAGCTCTTATTTTTCTACAAAGTGATTCAACTAAAACAATGACAGCAGGAATTGCAACAATATTAGGGCGGTTTTCCGGCAATCAAACATTAATGCTAACAGGACTTTTACTAGGTTCCCTACCTACTATAATTATGTATAGTATTGCTGCTAAATTTTTAATGAAAGGTATAACTGTGGGGTCTGTAAAAGGTTAAATAATAGGAATAGCAATATTATTTTAAAAAGTCTTTAAAAATGAAAGTATAGAAATATGTCAGGAATCGACTTAAGATTGAAAAAATTATTTAAAGGTAAAAAAAATCTTGTAATATCAGCTCTTGACCATGTAATGGAATATGGATGTCAGCCTGGAATCAAGAATTCGAGAGAGGCTATTAAAAAATGTTTGACAACAGATGGCTTACTGCTACCCAGATTTATGCTTAAGAGAAACTGGGATCTATTTGGAAAAGAAAAAAGTCCGGTCCCAATAGTAAGGATAAACTGGACATCTTCTTTTTACTATCCATTAGATTATAGAAAGGGTTATACTACCATTGTTACAACAGTTGAAGAAGCAGTCGAAGCAGGAGCAGAAGCTGTGATATGTTCATTATTCTTAGAAGAAGATAATGATCAGGAAAGAGAAAAAGATAATGTTCAAATATTTTCTGAAATAGTAAGGCAAAAAGAAGCTCTAGGTATACCTTTGATTGGAGAATGTTATGTAGTAGAACATAATGAAAAAACTCCGGATGAAGTACACTTGAAAGTAAAAAAGGTATCAAGAATCATGGCTGAACTTGGTGCGGATCTTGTAAAAACGTTTTACACAGGAAATAAGTTTAATGAGATCGTTAATAATACTCCGGTACCTATATTAACAATAGGTGCTGAAAAGCTAAATACAGAACTTTCTGTTCTAAAAAAAGCATATGACAGTATAGTGCAAGGTGCCAGAGGTATTATATTTGGAAGAAATATATTTATGGCTAGTGACCCAATAAGATTGATTAAGGCATTAAATGAAGTAATAAATGAAAATATCAATCCGGAAGAAGTAAAAAAAGAATATAGATTATGAGAAAATACAATCAAAAATATTTAAGGTCTAAAAATAAGGGAAGGATTTTAAAAATCCTTATGGATGAGGGTCCCACGTCCAGGGCTGATATTTCAAAAAAGCTCGGACTGGTAAGGTCCACGGTTTCAGAGATAAGCAATGAGATGATAGATTTTAAGCTGGTAAATGAGGGCAAGAAGGTAACCGGCAATGTAGGTAAAAGGCCGACACTACTTTCCTTTAATAAAAACTTCCTATATTTTGTAGCTGTAGTCATATCTCCTTATGGTATAAGTGTTGCCATTTGTAACCTGATGGGGGAGATAATGGCGGAAGAAACCACCATATATCCTGAAGATTTAAATGTGCAGGATATTCTAGACGCAACGGTTGAAAAGATAAATCAACTAATTTCAAAGGTCGATATCGATACTTCAAAAATCAGCTTTATAAGTATTGGCTCACCAGAGACTTTTAGCAAGAAAACAGGAAAGATAAAATGGGCGCCCTATATCAGGGATTGGGTAGGAGTAGATCTTAAATCTTTTTTCGAGAGTAAGTTCAAAGTTGATACTATAATGAAGGATCACGTGAAGCTGGAAACCCTGGGTGAGCAGTGGAAAAGTTTCAATAATATTTCTAATATGATTTATCTGGTGATCACCAGGGGTATTGGTGCCGGGGTAGTAATTGACGGGAAGATCAGGGAAGGCCAGAGAGGTTATCTGGGAGAGATAGCGTTTCTGCCAATATCAGAAAAAATAGAGTATCAGGAAATTGAAAATCAGGATAAGAATCTTGGTTATTTTGAATCCAAGTGTGATGTAATCAGGATAAACAAACTGGTTGAAGCATACCTGAAAAGTAAAGACAAAGAAGTAGATATTAAAGATTTTTCAATAATAGCAGATTTATATAATAGCAATCTTGAAGTAAGCGCATTAATTAACCGGGAAATAATAAAAACTATGGCTCTTGGTATCTCCACTATGATCATTTTGCTGGATCCGGAAATCGTGGTTTTAAATGGGGAAATCGTGGAATTGGGAGAAGAGTTTTTAGAACTGTTAAAATCAGAAGTTTACAAATTAACTCCATATAAGCGTAAAATTGTTTTTTCTAAACTGAGAAAAAAATCGGGGATATTAGGAGCAATAAAAAACGGACTGGATTGGATAGAGAAAAATACGGTGAGAGATCCGGATTCATTTTATAGCTAAACCCAAAAAAAGTACTACTAAATCAGGTAAAATTATATATAAAAGGTGGAGGTGTTTCCATGGATCGTGTGTCTCTAATTGGATTTTATAGCCATGCTCATTCCAAAGAAGTGATGAATAGCAGGATTGGCGAGGCTATAGAATTATTGAAGAAAAATGATATTGATGTAAATTTTATAGGCCATATTGCTGACCATGATAAGGATCTGGCAGAAAAAGCAAGAAGAAAACTAGAAGACACAGTAAAGGATAGCTCATGCCTGGTTTTGGTATTTTCAGGCTGGTCCGAATCCACCTCTGTTTTAAAGATTATTTCCAACTTTCTCCACCTGCCAATAATAATCTGGAGTCTGGCAGGTTATTATCACAAATCTGGTCTTGTTGCACCTGCAGCCGCCGCTGGCTCAAGCTTGCTAAAAAGCACTTTTGATGATCTGGGAACAAAATATATCTCTATTTATGATTCGGTAGACAAGAAGCCTGATATTATAAGAGTGTTGGAGTATATAAATCTTTTTGCCTGCTTGAGAAGATTTAAGGATTTTAAAATTGCATCATTTGGTTATGCCTGCTCAAATCTATATCCTTTCATGTATGATGGAAACCTGATAAAGAAATATACTGGAATTCATGTTGATAATCTGGATTTACTGGAACTAAAGATGGTAGCGGACAAGGTTAATAGTATTGAAAAGAAAGATTTTGCGGCTGATTTTAATAAAAAATATAATCAGGAAAGTAAGATCTCCGGAAAGAAAATAGAACTGCTGGCAAAATATTATACAGCTCTGGAAAAAATCATAACTGAGAATGATTATAAAGGGATATCAATGAAATGCAGTAACGGAGCGGGAAAACTACTGGAGTTTACTCCTTGCATGCTGCTCTCCCTTATTGGAGACAGGGTAAATACTATTTGTGAGGATGATATATACGGCCTGGTAATCCAAACCATAGTAAATGAAATATCTGGTATAAGACCAATGTTTTTGGAGATTTTTGAATTCTATAAGGATAGTGTGCTTATGGCATCTTGCGGCTATGCTCCCTTTAGCTTATGTAAAAAAGACTGTATTGATATATGTGAGCATGACTGGGGCGGTTGCGGTGGCATTATGAATATTTCCAAACTGAAGGAAGGTCCAGTTACCCTGTTTAGCCTTTTTGCTAGAGATGGAAAAATGATTCTACAGGCATTGACAGGGAAAGGTAAAACTCCGGAAAAATTCCAGGAAGAAGGGTGGTCAAATTATAAGGGACCCAAAATACCTTCTTTAGAAATTAATTTAGACGAAGGTATAGAAAAATTTAAAGATAATATTGTTGGCCCTCATTATATAGTGGTAAGTGGAGATTTAATAAAAACCATTGAGGCTTACTGTAAATTTAGTGGTGTCGAATTGGAAAAATTTGATTAACTACTTTGTTTAGTTTTGATTTTGGAGATAAATTGAATAATAATGAATATATTATGGGTATAGATTTGGGTACTTCAACTTTAAAGGTTGCCGTATTTGATCTACTGGGAAAAGAAGTCTCATTTGGGTAGGGGCTTTTATATTAGAGATTATACTACTACAACCAAGATGAAGTGCTACAGTGCTTATTACCATCCCACAGCTGAGGGAAACGGATTTCTTTGCACAAGGAGTGCTAACAGAGAATATATAAAAATATACAAAATGTTATTTAAATCGATATAGAAAGGGTTGATTCCAATAAATGGAAAAGATTTGGGTGGGTGCACAATTATATTTAGATAATGATTCTAAAGATTTGCCAATTAGCAAAATTGAAAGAAAAATTAGTTTAGCAAAAGAACTGTTGGGGTTAAACTCTCTAATAATTCAAGTTAATATAAACAATAAAGAAAATGTAATTTTACAAGATAATATAATAAAAATTTGCAAAAAATTAAATATAAGATCATATCTATGGTATTCAATTTTAGCAGATAATCAAGATTATAAAGTAAAAAAAATTGATTCAATTGTCAATTATCTAAATAAGGTTGGTCAGGGAGAAATTGGAAGATGGGATAAACTTAATATAAAAGAAGATGATTTCTTATTTATTTGTCCAAATAATACAGAAGTAATTGAACAGATATTTAATAAATACAAAAATAATCTTGAAAATCATGATTATGATGGTGTTTTTTTAGACAGGATAAGGTATCCATCAGCAGCAAACGGTTTTGAATCATTGTTTACTTGTTTTTGCAAATATTGCCAAAAAAAATATTATGACATTTATAAATCAAATATTGAAGATTTAAAATGTAATATTACAAATTTTATAAAATTTTTAGAAAATTCAACAAAGAAAGAATTAGAAAATAAGGAAATCTTTAATTCAATTTGGAAATCAACAGATATTGATAAATTCAAATATTTTAAGATTGAAAATATATGCGATATTGTAAAAAAATTCTCTAATTATGCTCGATTAAAAAATAAAGAAATTGGTTTAGATTTATTCAGTTATTCAATTGCAGAAATAGTTTCTCAGGATTATTTTAAATTGAGTAAATATTGTGACTGGATAAAACCTATGATTTATTGCCACACAAATGCACCTGCGGGAATTCCACTTGACCTATACTGTTTATCAAATGCAATTAAAAGGATAAATAAAAATTTAACCCCAAGGGAAATTATTATATTGCTTAATATGTATCTTGGGATTAATTTGCCTTTTAACAGTTTTAAAAATATTTTGGAATATGGACTTAATGATAACTTTTTCGTAGGTGAGCTTGAAAAATTATCTAAAATAGTTTTGAAAAATAATACTAAAATCTATCCAGGTATAGAAACAGTACAAATCCCAGGAATTTCAATGATTAACAAGAAAATATTAATAAGTTACATTGAAGGAATTTTTAAACATTTTAGGGGTTTTGTTCTTTCCTGGAACTTAATGAATACACCAGAAATCTATTTTAAGATTATCAGCAAAAAATTATATATAAGACCAGTATTTGACTGATCCAAGGCGAATGGCGGAGGCGGTAGACGCGCTAAGTAATTTAGTTGTAAATACCTTTTATGATCTGAAAATATTAACCAAAACCTGACTATGAAAACAGAGATGTAGCCTATCGTAAATAAACTCCACAGCC
>SDBT01016945.1_pt1 | contig 11523 bp, 6 predicted proteins | sample 2277101 | NCBI WGS metagenome assembly SDBT01 (sample SAMN10404973, study PRJNA504765) | marine sediment metagenome | isolation source: marine sediment core GS10_PC15, 103 cmbsf | place: Arctic Ocean: Southern Knipovich Ridge | collected 2010
CAGGAGGAAATACTGACGTTAATGCATTTTGAGCTATAATACAAATTTCTTCCTTAATATCACGACACTTCCTTAAGACTCCTTTATAAAATTTTTTCGCACGTTTGTACTCTTCTTTCATATCTGGCTTGGGATATGATTCCCAATCATCTCTGTTTTTAATGTACCCTCCATAATAATCGGGGTAAGGGTTGCCATCTATATTCCGTACTTTATGTCTCTTTCCAAATATATCTGTCATTTCGGTTTTACTTTCAAGGATAAATGGAATATATTGAACGCCAACTCCATCAAATCCTAATTCATAGCCTGCTCTGACTGCTTTTGAAAAAGTAGATATTTCGATATCAAATAGAATTTGATTGATTTTTTCAACCCATTCATCTGGATACTGTTTTTCCATTTCATCAAAGATATCAAAAGCAGACCTTTCTGATTTTCCTAAAATCTTATCAGCGACGTTTCCATCAATATTTATTGTGTGAGTTGGTATTCTATCAGGTTCTTCAAGGTTTAATGCGGTCCATATACGATCAAAACAATTCATGATTAATTCTTTGTGGATGTGCTAAAATTAAAAGATTAAGAATTTTGAATCTACTGAATCTAAGAAAAAAACATAAATGAATAATATATTTTAACCTTTAAATTTTAAAATTTTGATAATTTCCTTCCTCTTAATTTTCTTTTAATCTTATCTATCTCTATTTTTATTTGTTTATTTGTAAATTATTTCAACCAAAGACTTTATAACGAAAAAAAACAATATTAAAAATTAGACAAAATTATTTTGCAAATGTGTTTATTATTCTCAGAACACTATTTGTGTAATGTCTCATAACAGAATCAAGGGGTCATTAAAATTAAGAGTAGAAAAATTCTGATAAGTATAATTTTATTATGTTTGGGAGTGTATAGCTTTTCATTTCCTTATAAAATTTTTGACGTTAAGAATTCCGATAATAATTTAGGATGAAAGATGAATTATTTCCCATAATAAAGGATGATCCTGAAGAATTTATTATTACCCCTAAAACTGCCTCTGCCTTAACCCCTAAAGAAGCATACGCAATTGTAATTGGAGTGGCTGACTACCCAGGGGCTGATAATGATTTAAGTTACACCGATGATGATGCTAATGATGTGTATAGTATGCTTGTTAATGATTATAATTTCAAACCTAGTAATATAATCCGACTAATAGATTCTTCTGCTACCAAAGGTGCAATATCTGCTGCATTAGATCAGATGGCTTCAGTTATCACAGCAAACGATATATTTTTTTTCTATTATTCTGGTCATGGGGGAGCTAATGTAGTAAATGGTGGAACTTACAGCTATTCAATTGACTCTCCACACGATTATCCAAATAATTATGACAATTATTGGAGCATATACCATCCGAATGCTGCCTATATGAGAGTTCATTTTAGTGTAATTGATGTAGAATCTAATTATGATTATGTATACGTGGGAGATTCAGATTTAATTTCTGATTGGTATTATGATGAATTTACGGGATATAGCACTAACCTTTGGTCATCCTGGATTCCTCTTCTTTATGATAACAGTTTGGTTGTTAGATTCATTTCAGATTATATTTATACGTACTGGGGATTTAGAGTAGATAAGTATGAAGTTGAAACATATGATGGCACACATTATCTGGTGCCCTATGATTCTATACCAAATACTCCAAGTAATTACTATATAGACACTCTTTTAGACTCTAAATTAGATAATATTGCTGCTGGTGCTGAGAAATATGTAGTTTTAGATGCCTGTAATACTGGAGGAATGATACCAGAAGTTCAAGAAATAGGGAGATATATTATGACTGCTAGTTTGGGTGATCAACTTAGCTTAGAATCTTCTGCTTTACAGCATGGTGTATTTACTAATTATTTTCTTAGATCATATGATTATGCTCCTGACTCAAATGGAGATGGAGTTATTTCAATGGAAGAAAGCTACTCCTACACGTATTCAAACACGGTTTCTTATTCATCATCTGTAGGATATACCCATCACCCGCAAGAATATGATGGAATAAGTGGTGAAGCCGTCTTATATCCTTCTCTAGGTTCCCTTTCTCTAATTCCTACTGGAAATACCTTATCATACTCCTTTGATCTTTATGGAGCCGGATTCATCGAGGAATTGTTTCTTGTTGTAGCTAATGTTTCTGAAAACTTAAGTTCTAAAATTGAAGACTTAACACTGAGTTCACCTACTGCTACTGGCTTTGGATCCTATTCAGGTACAATTCAGTTAGATAGCGGTTTAGATATTGATAGTTATGGATTTTTTGCTAAAATCCGCGGAAATAGAGTTATATACCTTAATCAATCCGTTTCACAGGATTCGGATGGTGATTTACTTGAGGATATCTTTGAAATATTAATTGGGTTAGATCCATCACAAAACGATACTGATTCGGATGGGTTAGACGATTATTTTGAATATTATGGAGATACAGATCCCTTATTATATGACACAGATAGTGATGGATTGTCTGATGGGTTAGAAATATTGATCTATTTTACTAACGGAACAAATCCAGACACAGATGGGGATCGATTGTCCGATGGAGAAGAAGTTTTATTATATTTTACAAATCCTCTAAGTGTAGATACAGAAGGTGATGGAATAGATGACTATTATGAGGTATTAAATGAGTTAGACCCTCTATTAGATGATGCTAATTTAGACAAAGATAGTGACGGATTGATTAATTTATTAGAGTTCCAATATGGTACATCTTCGTTACTGGCTGATTCTGATGGAGATTTTATGGGTGATTATTATGAATATATTTGTGGGTTAAATTCACAAATTGATGATGCTAATTTAGATTTGGATAATGATGGACTTGAAAACCTATTAGAGTTTTTATTAGGTTCCTTAGCAAATGATGTAGATTCTGATAATGATAATATCCCTGATGGTTGGGAATATGATCATAATTTAAATCTAATATTAGATGATGCTAGTTTAGATCCTGATTTAGATGATTTAAATAACTACCAAGAGTTTATTCTTCAATTAAATCCTCAAAACCCTGATACTGATAATGATGGATTAACAGATGGGGATGAAGTATTAATTCATCTAACAGATCCATTGAATAAAGACACTGATGGGGATGGATTTTCTGATGGGCTTGAAGTGTTATGGTATTCGGACCCGCTAAATTCAAAAATTACGATATTCACTCAAATCTTTACTATTTCCGGCTTAATTTTGTTAGGAGGCTCTGGTTATAACATAGTACGCACTAAAGTTATAAAAAATAAACACCTCAGTCAAGAAGATAAGTTCAAGAAATTTAAGATTGATAAAAAAGTAAAGATTTTTAATAGTCTTACGGTTGAGAAGACGGTTAAACCAAAACCGAAGCCAATAGTAAAAAGACCAATTTATCAACAACCTCAATTACCACGTTATCCAAGCACTCAACCTATTTTTAATCGCCAGCCTATTGATATTACCAGGATAAAAGATATAATTCAATACGCAGTCCCACCACCTAAGTCTAGAAACAGCGTGGAAGGAAGAAGAGGAACTTTAGCAGCCAATATAGGATTTAAGTTACTAAACCAAGGTAAATATACTGAATCACTTGAATATATGGTGAATGCGCTAATGTTGGGTGTTCCAGAACCGATGAACACTAGAATAAAGAATATTATTTTAGATGCTATTAACCGAATTTCTAATCTACCGTCATCAAATTCTTTTGGGACTTCAAATTACAGTAGTAATTTGCCAAATATGAAAAAATGTCCTAGGTGTGGAACACAAAATCAATTGACTTATAAATTTTGTTTGGACTGCGGGGGAATATTATGAAAAGCATGAAAAATTCAAAAATCCTGAATAAAAATTTTGTAGAACTTAAGAATATTGAAGAAATTTATTTTCCAAGCGTTTGTATAATATGTGGTACAGAAACTGAGAATCGAGTCAAAAAAAATAAATATGGATCATATATAGGTACTAGAGATACAAAGAAGGATTATTTTTTTAATATTCCAGTATGTGAAGATTGTAATTCAAAAGTAAATTTAAAAACAGGTTTTGCAAATAAGAGCGGTAAATTATTACTTTTCAGTTCCTTCCTTGGAATTATTCTTTCAATTCTATTCTATTATATTTTTTACTCCGTAATTTTTAGCATTAGTATTCTGAGTATACTCATTTTGTTTGCATATCTCAATTATCAAAAAAAAATTAAAACTAAAATCAACTTAAACAATTATTTTCAAGTTAGTCTTAAAAGTTATGACTCGGTTGAATTGACTTTTACGAACAAAAACTATGCAGAATTTGTAGATAAGATTAATTTAGAGAAAACTAAAGAAAAAGAACAACTAATAGAAGAAGAGAAGCGTAAGGAAGCAGAAGAACTGAAAAAAGAGAGAGAAGTAGAAAACGCAAAAGAAGATGTTCAAGTCGAGGGAGATATTTCACCCCCCCCCAAAAGTATAGATGATAATAAAGATATTGATGTTAAAAAAAATAATGATATTAAGGAATTGAACAAGGATAAAGTCATTGAAGATTACATATGTCCAACATGTGGAAATAAATCTGATTCAAAAATGAAAATATGTGATAATTGCGGTAGAGTATTGAATTAAATTAAGAATTAATGGAAAATAAATATAATGTATGTTGGATAAAATTATCATGACTCTCAAAAGAAGAAAAGTAGCAATTTTAATATTAGGAATAATTTTCTTTCAGATTTTAATTAATAGTCAATTAAATTTTTTTGATAAACCTAACCAAATTAAACCTGTTAATGAGGATAATTATAAAATAAAACTTAAGAGTTCTAGCATTCTCATCTTTGAAGATGATTTTGAGTCATACCCCGTTAATACATTTCCAACGGGTTATACACTGACATACAATGGTGCCGGAAACAGTTATCAAAAAATTACAGATACACAAGCGGTAAGTGGCTCACAATCCTTCACATTAAAAGGTAGAGATAACTGGATGGCAACAGCTGATAAAACCATCTCCTATACTTCTAATATTTTAACATTGGAAGCTTACTTAATGAGTGAAACACCAACAGGAATAGTAGAGGGAGGGCAGGATAATTCCAATATGAAACTAACATTTGCGAATCCGAATCTTGGTTCATGGGGGAGACATTACGCTTCTTTAGTGTTGAATAATGATGGAAGAATTTTATTAGCAAGCGTTTCCCCTTACATAGATCTAGGAGCCTACACACCTTTTACATGGTATCATTTAAAAATGGTGGTCAATATATCAGGTTGGTCTGTGAAAGTTTACTTAGATAGTACTTATATGGGGGAATCTTCAATTCTTAATGATCCATCTGAGATTACCCATGTTAGGATTATAAGCGCACATCAAGGAGTCACCGGATATATTGATGATATAATATTTAGTGAAGATTCATCATCAAGTGAAGTCTTTAATATAACAATAAACACTCCAGAAAATAAGACGTACACAGAACCAATGAGTGGATATTATCCTGCAACTTATGGATTTGAAAATGGTAATTTAGGAGATGATCCTGCTAAGTGGGCTATAGATGAGGCTGCAGGAACTATACAGATAATTTCTGAATTAGATGGACACAAAAATATTGTAGAATTTTACGATAATAGCGGTACAAATGATGTTTCGATAAATAATAATTTTATCGCTCAGGTTGATGGAACAATCGAATTATGGGTTAGGATATCTGATACAACTGATAGTATTGTTTTTGAGTTAAGCGATATAGATGGTGGGACTGTGGCTTTTCAAGCTCAGATTAGATATGATATTATACGGGCAATCGATGCCGGTAATGGTTGGCAGACGCTTGTAGCTCCTGCATTAGATAATAAGTGGTATCATATCAGATGGGACTTTAATTGTACAAATGGCACCTTTGATATCTATATAGATGGCGAGCTAAAAGGAAGCGACTATGCTATTGTAAATGGTATTGCGAGTATAAGTCATATTAATATTAGAACTTCAAATACTCCTACTAACTATTATACATATCTGGACGCAATTGGATATTCATGGGATCCAAGTTATGATGTTCTTGATAATTATAATGAGGGGTTATTACTTAGCTTCAATAACAATACTTATTTAGATTGGATAGGATACTCCTTGAATGACCAAATTAATAAAACAATTCTTGGAAATACCACAATTCTAATGCCAAACGAAGGAATCCATAATATTCGAGTTTTTGGTAATGATTCATTGGGAACGATATACAAGTCTGATTTAAGATATTTTACAGTTGATTTTACTCCAGAACCTAGCAATGGATGGTTGTATTATCGTGAACTTAACATAAATCCTGCTACTCCTGAAATAGATTATCAGATAAAAGTACAATTAAATACTTCAAATTTTAATTATCCAAGAGCAAGTCCAGATGGTAGTGACATTCGATTTTTTGATGGTAATCAAATTTTCTTAAATTATTGGATTGAAAATTGGGATACAAGCGGAACTTCAGTAATTTGGGTAAAAATTCCCGATTTAGGAACAACTTATATATATATGTATTATGGAAATTCAAATGCAACTTCCTTAAGCAATGGAACAAATACATTTGTGTTTTTTGATGATTTTGAGGGAACTAATTTAGATACGAGTAAATGGAACGAGGATAAGACTACTAGAAGTGGTACATTTACTGTCACTGTTGAAGATAGTTTAGTAAAAGTACTTATGAGTAATTTTGACTTGTACTCTAAGTGGACTGCGATTGGGTGGCATGATTACTATACTACAGGAGGTATCTTTGGTGATGTAACACCTAACGGAATTGATATTCGTAAACAGGATACGCGGACACATACAGAAGGCGGGACGGCACAAGTTTTTTCTGGTGTGGCAGGGGCTGAATGGGAGTGGCTTGTCCAAGATATTTATTACGTAAATTCTTCACTAGTACAATTCTATGAAAACGGTACACTTATTTCAACACGTGATGATTCAGCTTCATTTCCTGCATCAGAATCAATACCGATAAAATTCATGGTCAGGACTTATGATTGGCCAGCTGGAAATCATTATCACAACAGCATACAATCCAATGATAATCTAAATAAATTAGGCACCGGACTCAGGATGCTTACCAGGCAAGATTGGGATGGGTTGGTTGATGACGATGCATTGCGGGTTTGGGTAGATTGGGTATTTATCCACGAAGTCAACGAAACAGATTCAGTTGTAAGTATAGGTTCTGAAATGACTAATACAAGTAGAAGTAACCCAATTTTGACAAATGGATTGGTTTCACCAACATTTGGTGATCAAAATACATATTTTACCTTTAAAGTTAATTACACAGATATAGATGATAATCAACCTGATTTTGTTCATGTAGTTATAAACGGCACCACATATACAATGACTAAATTAAATCCCTCCGATAATAATTACACTGATGGGTGCATTTATAACTATAGTACTTACCTACTTCCAGCAAAGTATAATTATACCTATAAGTTTGATACTAGTGATGGCACATTTTTAAATTCAACTGATAGTTATAGTAATTTGCAAGTAGATGAAACTAATACTTATTCCCCATTTCTAGTAAGTCCCCAAATTTCTCCCACGATTGGAGGAAATAGTACTCTCTTTAATTTTACGGTTTAGTATTATGATGATGATAATAATTTACCAAAACACATTAATATTACAGTAAATCAAACTATTAATTTAATGCAAAAAGTGGATCCATTTGATTTAGTTTCTACTGATGGAATTCTTTATTATTTCAACACTACGCTTGAATTTGGATTTTATCAATTCCAGATTAATTGTTCAGATGGTGTATTCAAAAATTCAACGAGTTGGCTTTTCGGTCCAGAAGTTAATCCTTTTTATTATAGTACAGATATCACATTATTAACACCGACAAATTCCTCATCTTTCTTTACAGATTGGGTTAATTTTACTTGGATTAGTCTAGAAGAACCTTTTGGGAATGTAAATTATACAATTCAAATCTCAGATTTTTCAGACTTCTCAAATATTTTATTAGAACATATAGATATTGCTGAGATAACCGGTGTGACGGAAATTTTTGTTAACTTAAATTTACCGTCAGGAATTTATTATTGGCGTGTACGTCCTATATTTAATGAATTTATAGGAAACTGGTCAAGATATTTTACATTCGATTTAATAGCTAATTATTTTTCACCGAGTTTAATAAATCCATTAGTGACTCCTACTAGTGGTGATGAAAATACAATTTTTAACTTTACAGTAGAGTATTTCGATCAGGATAACAATTCACCTCAGTTCTTAAATGTTACCATAAATGGGATATCATACGCTATGGGCAAACTCAATTTACTTGATACTAATTACATTGATGGATGTACTTACCAATTCTTAACACTTCTCCCTATTGATTCTAGCAATTATTCCTACTCATTTTCTAGCAGTGATGGAAAATATTCAACTATTTCACCGACTTATAACAATCTGGAAGTAAATCCTTCTAATTATTTTAACCCTCAGCTTGTTAATCCCGGGTATTCACCCCAAAGTGGTGATTATGAAACAATATTTAGCTTTACGATATGGTATTATGATATTGACAACAATTTACCAGTTTTCGTCAATTTAATCGTAGAAGGGACTCAATTTTCGATGGTTCAATTTGATATATTAGATATTAACGCAACAGATGGAATACTATTCTATTTCACAACTACTCTTGATTTTGGAAACAAATCATTCATGTTCAGTTGTTCCGATGGAAATTATTTAAATTCTACGAATTGGTTTATTGGCCCTGAAGTTAGTCCATTTCTAAATATCAATGCTATCACTCTTTTAACCCCACTTTACAATGATGAATTATATGCAAATTTGATAAATTTCTCATGGACAAGTGTAGATGCTGTATTTAGTGGGATAAACTTTACTTTCCAACTTTCAGCTTCAAATGATTTCTCAACTCTTCTATATGAAGTTACTGATATAAATGAAATGCCTAACATCACATACTTTCCTTTGAATGTCAGCCTGCCATCTGGTATATATTATTGGCGTGTAAAACCCTCTTACGGAGAATTTTATGGAGCTTGGTCAAACTACTTTCAGCTAAACCTACTAAGAAATTCATTCTCTCCTCAGTTAATATCATATACTGTTTCAGCATTAACAGGTAATCAGAAAACAATTTTTAAATTTACAGTAATTTATAAAGATTTGGATAATAACAGGCCTGTTTTTGTAAAGATTATAATTAATGGTATTCAATTTTTTATGGAAAAGACCGATCCTAATGACAATGATTACACGGATGGATGTATGTATCAATTTTTATCGTTATTAGCTCCCTCTTTAGAAGCTTATCGATATTCATTCGAGTGGAGTGATGGAAGCTTCACCAATGCTACAATTACTTTTAATGGCCCTTTAGTAACCAGTGATATTCAGGAGTATGATAATACGGAGGGTTTAAATAATCGCAACTCAGAAAACATTTTTGTAATGATAATGAGTTCCACTGTCGGGTTTTGTATAGTAATACCCTCTATTTTAATAACAGAAGTCAAAGTCAAACATATCAAATCAAATTCCAACTTAAAACCAAAATTTAAATCGAAACTTAAGAAATTAAAGAAACCTAAGAAATAAATATAGATTATTATCACAAACTTTTGGTTCGTTTATTTTTTTAACAGAAAAACAGCAACTCCTATAAGAAGGGAGATTCAGTATGATCAAAACTATTCATAATTAATTCATTGTTAAAATTTTAAAATTAAAAGGTTAGATATTATAAAATTCTAGTGGATCACTTAACAGATTAATTTGAGTAAATAATTTTATATTTTCAATTAAACTAATTTACTCAAGAGTTCATGGTTTTTGAAATAGAAAAATCTGGGAAAAATGAGACCCCAAATCTTTATGATGTCCGTGCAATTCAAGATGGCACCAAATCTCAAAATTTCTTAAGCACATGGGTTTATAAAGATGATGATTTGTGTTTTGTAGTTGACCCGGGGCCTGCTTCAGTTATTAATTCATTAACACAAACCCTTAACAGTTTGAGTGTTGGCGAATTAGACCTTAATTATATCTTATTAACCCACATTCATATTGACCATGCTGGTGGTGTTGGAAAATTACTCTCATTTTTTCCTCAAGCTCAAGTTATTTGCCATCAAAGAGGAATAAAACACCTAATAAACCCTGAAAAGTTATGGGAAGGGAGTATAAAAGTTCTTGGAAAAGTTGTTGAAATGTATGGGAAGATACTACCGGTTCCAGAGGATAAAATTCAGTTCCAAGAGAGTGTCGCGGATGGTAAAATAAAAGTTATTGAAACTCTAGGTCATGCCCCTCATCATCAATCATTCTTATTCAATAACTATTTATTTGCTGGGGAAGCTGCAGGAGTTCATGTTAAATCAGAAGACTATTTCCACATTCGTCCGGCGACGCCACCTATTTTCAATTATGATAACTGGATCTCCTCAATTCGAATATTATTAAAAGAAAATTTAGCGGATTATAAAATATGCTATAGTCACTTTGGAATGAGGGATAATGCAGATATGATGATTAAATCAGCTCAGGAACAACTGTCAATGTGGGTTCAAGTTATAACTGAATTATTTGAACTGAGGACACGTAATAATTTTAATGATATTTTGTTCGCAACGTTAGAGAAAAGAGATAAGTTTTTATCAAATTTTGTTTATATTGATAAAAGTCTCAAAAAAAGGGAAAGGTTTTATGCAGAAAATAGTATTAAAGGAATTATTGGATATATTCAGAAGAAAAAATTAGAAATGGAATAGTAATTTTTATGTCATTCAATTTCAGCAGGGGTATAAAGCGGATACTGTTCGAAATTTATTCGGCATAGTACATTTCTAGTAAAAACTTAATCTAATCAATTTCTAAAACTTTTTTTTTGTTTTTTTTATTAAATTAATTGAGATTTTTTTGATTGTTGTTTTAATAAAACTAAATAAAAACTAAAGAAACTCCAAAATTAAAACATAAGAAATCTTTTAATTATTTAAGCAAAAAATATGAATAATCAAAATTAAAAGTAATAGAGTAATTATGATTAAATCAATATTAATTTGCGATAGCACCGGTTATCCATTTTACTTGAAGCAGATTGACCCTACTATGACTGAAATGGACTCTTCTATATTCAGTGGGCTAATATCAGCAATCAGTACTATAGGAAAACAATTATTCAATGAGGATATTGCGACAATTACTTATGGAGACAAATATAAAATAACTATTATTACGAAGGAGCTGAGAAAAATTGAAAAGACTATTTATTTTGTCTTTTTGGTTGAGGGAGACACGGATCTTAAATTAATGAGACGGTTAAGCACCAACATCTTTATTGAAACGAAACACGTTTTAAAAGATCCAAGTGCCGCAAAATTAGACATCAAACAAAAAGTAGATAAAATTTTAGCAGGTTTATGAATATTACTTGCCATTTTTGATTACTTA
>SDBT01016946.1_pt1 | contig 11523 bp, 5 predicted proteins | sample 2277101 | NCBI WGS metagenome assembly SDBT01 (sample SAMN10404973, study PRJNA504765) | marine sediment metagenome | isolation source: marine sediment core GS10_PC15, 103 cmbsf | place: Arctic Ocean: Southern Knipovich Ridge | collected 2010
TTCCTGATCTGAAATGTGTCCTGGTCGGCGACGGTTCTTTGCGATTAAAGTTTGAACAGAGAGTAAAAGAACTGGGGCTGGAGGCTAATTTTTTATTCCTGGGATTCAGAGATGATGTTCAGGAACTTATTAATATTTTTGATGTTTTTTTATTACCGTCCTTATCAGAAGGATTGCCCAATGTAATATTGGAGGCCATGGCATGTAAAAAACCGGTGGTTGCCTCGGCAGTCGGGGGAATTCCGGAAGCAGTTGTTCACGGGGAAACCGGATTTTTAATTCCGGTTGCAGATCCTGACGCTTTATTTAAAGCAATATGTTCATTGCTGGAAAAGAAAGAAGTCCGTATCACAAGGGGTGCAAAAGGCAGAAGACGGGTGGAGGATAAATTTTCTCTGGAGCAGGAGATCGCCGGATTTCATGATCTTTATGAAGAACCTTTTTTTAGTTCTGCCGGCTAAAAAATTAAAAACAAATTGTGAAAACAAACGAATTGAGGCTGTAACAATGATAGTTTGGTTAAATTGTAAAAGGTTTTTGTATTTTTTGACAATAGTTTGTGTATTCGGTATCACAGGAACCGCTTATTCTCAAAATCTCAGTCCTCCGTTTCCCAGAATCGGACAGATCTATTTTTATCCCCTTGGCTCCGGTGATGAAATTTGGAAAAACCATGATTTGATCGGCATACGCCATTATGAATCTTCTGATGCTAGAAAGATCAAGGCAAAAAATCCTGACATTCTTCTATTGGCGGCTAACGATGTCATTGAGGGGACTCCCATTGAGGATCTGCTGGGAAAAACATTACCGGAAGTCTGGTTTATTCATTATGCAAATGGCGACAGGTTGCCAATCTGGGGTGGATTTTTGATGAATATCACGGAAAAATGTCCCGAAGCCGATTTTATTTACGGATCACAAAAATTTAATCAATTTGTTGCTCAATTTTTAGTAAATAACACCAATTGGGATTATTTTGACGGTTCCTATTTTGATAGCTGGATCAGTGGTTTGGTTTGGATGGGTTTTAACATGGATCAAATCGATTTGGATTATGACGGGCAGGCAGACGGTGCCGGTTCGGTAAACAGCAGTTGGGATCGCGGCAATCGGGTGATGATAGACAATATGAGAGCTTTATCGGATAAATTGATCATTGCTCACGAAGGAGTAGAGCTTTTTCTCAACGGTAATGCCTTTGAATTCTGGTCACAATTGGAAGATCCGCCAAGCGGTCATGCCGCAAACCTGGGTAAACTTTTTGATTTCAGGGATAACGCCGTGGCACCGATTGTTAATTTCTGTAACGGGGAAGCCGACGGTACATTGTTCCGGGCAGATTTAACCTCTGCTATGTTAGGGGATGGCTTTTTCGGTCATGATGAAGGCACATTTGCCCATCGTTATACTTTTTTCCATGATGAATATGAATCCAATCTCGGATATCCGGAAGGTAATCCCCAGGAGATCGAATCCGGATTGTGGATTCGTTATTTTGACTACGGCATGATTTTATCAAATATCTCGGGCCAGCAAAAGACAGTCCGGTCAAACCAGGTTAGCGGAGGGCCCTATTGGAGATTCAGAGGTGCCCAGGAACCCGATTTTAACAACGGTTTGCCTTTTGATGATAATAATCCCATTAATTTTGCCGGTATGGACGGCATTCTTCTTTTTAAAGAGCCGAAAACATTCATTACCCCAATTATTATCGATAATGTTGAAAAAAATATGACTTCTATTGACCAGCGACCGGTGAAATATACCGGGAATTGGACACAATCGGTTGATGGTCGTTACGCTTATGTTTTAGGATATGCATGGGATGAGTTGGGGAATTATCATGCCTATTCCCAGCAGGGCAGTGGTGAAAATAAGGCGGAATATAAGCCGTCAATAAAAGTTTCAGGAGATTATGAAATCTTTGAATGGCATGGCTCCATCGGCCAAACCAGTGCAACTAATGTCCCTTATCAGATTTTAAAAGACGGGAATGAGATCAGCTCCGGCAGGATTGATCAGACCCGGAATATCGGGCAATGGAATAGCCTGGGAGTTTTTTCATTTTTAAGCGGCAATTCTATTCTTTTGATTTTAACTAATAATGCCAATGGAGTAGTACTCTCCGATGCTGTAAAATTTGAATTCAAAAGTGATGAAAATATTGATAAAGTCCCGCCCAATCCTCCTAATAATCTGGAGAACACAGAAAAAACTGAAAATTCTCTTTTATTAAAATGGCAAGCTCCGGCACCGGCTTCTGACGGGGAAACAGCCAGCTATTATACGGTTTACAGAGATGGTCAATTTTTGAACAACAGTTCTAAACCGGAATATTTAGATCAAAATCTTCAGGAAAACAGTTCCTATAATTATGATATTTTTGCTGTGGACGGGGTGGGCAACAGAAGCGAATCTTCTGCCTCAGGCACATTTTTTACCCTGGCCGATCTGATCCCCCCGGTCCTGACCAGGGTTTCACCTCTGACCATGGAATTGCTGGAAGTGGAATTTAGTGAAAAAGTAACCCAATCTTCCGTCACTAATATTCAAAATTTTTCGATTTCAAAAGGGATCTCAGTTTTGAATGCCGTTATGGATAGTGAAGGTAAAATCGTAAGATTAAATACCACAGCTCATAATATTGGCGAAGAATATACAATTTCGGTCCAGAACATTCTCGACGGGGCAAAAACCCCAAATGTTATTATATCACCGAACTTTTTTAGTTATTTTTTTTCGAATGACAACTTTAATGTTGCAATTTCGGCAGATAATATTTATGATCTGTATGTAAATGGTACTTTTGTAGGTAGTGACAGCTCCTGGGAAAATTTGGAACTTTATTCTTCTCTGCCTCTTCAGACCGGGGAAAACGTGATCGCTATAAAAGTGGAAAATTCCGGTAATGATGCAGCCGGTTTAATATGCGAAATCTGGGGATCAAGTTTTTCCTTTTTTTCAAATCCGATGTGGAAAATTTCGACGCAAGCTTACCAGAATTGGGAGGTTATCTCATTTGATGATAAAAATTGGCATAATGCAAAATCCCTGGGACTGGTTATTAGCGCCCAACCCTGGATATCTTATCAAACTATTGCAGGGATTAACAATCCTAACAAAGTTCACTGGATATGGACAGAAAATTCCGGGAACGAAAATGTTGTCTATTTCAGGTTTTCCTTTAATTTGCTGAACTTGGATTCAACCCCCCCAGCTGCACCTCAAGGTATCATAATAAAACAAAAATAAATTTCTGATTAAAATGTAATATTTATTCATTGGAAGGAACAAACGATGAAAGTTTTAATAACTGGTGGTGCCGGTTTTATCGGTTCTCATTTAGCTGAAGCTTTGCTCCATAGAGGCCATAATGTAACTATAATTGATGATCTCTCCACAGGGAGGGTTGAAAACATCTCTAAAATACGGGCGTTTCCTAATTTTCATTTTGCAATTGAAACTATAATGAATGAAGCCGTCATGGATCGCCTGGTTAGTGAATGTGACGTTATATTTCATTTGGCGTCTGCCGTTGGTGTCGAATTGATTGTAAGCCGTCCCGTGGAAGTAATACAGAGATGCGTGTTAGGAACAGAAATTGTGTTAAAAATAGCAAATCGCTATAAGAGGAAAATACTGATAACATCCACATCGGAAATTTATGGAAAAAACTCGAAAGTTCCTTTTTGTGAGAATGATGATAGATTATTGGGGCCCACAACAAAAAGTCGGTGGTCTTATTCGTGTTCAAAAGCGATTGATGAGTTTCTCGCTTTAGCTTACTATAAGGAAAAACAGCTTCCTATTATTATCACCCGCCTGTTTAATACCATAGGACCAAAACAAACACGTCAATACGGAATGGTGGTTCCCCGTTTTGTGCGTCAGGCAATCCTGAATAAAGAGATAACAGTATACGGAACCGGTGAACAATCAAGATGTTTCGGATATGTTTCGGATATCGTTGATGCCTTAATCGGATTAATGAATCATCCCGGAGCTGTTGGTGAAATATTTAACATTGGCAATACCAAAGAGATCAGTATCCTTGGCCTGGCTGAATTGATAAAAAAGATGACTAAAAGTAAATCAGTAATTATTCAGGTACCTTATGAAAAAGCATACGAAGATGGATTTGAAGATATGGAACGGAGAATTCCGGATCTCAGTAAAATTAATAAGCTTATCGGCTATGAACCTAAGGTACAATTACATGACATGATAAAAAGTGTCTTTGATTTTATCAAAGCTGACGAAAAAATATCCTCCGGTAAAAATAATCACTTTGATAAAATTCTGGATATAGAATATGTAAAATTGTAGCGGACAAAACCTAAGGATTCTTTTTTGAAAAAACTTGTTATAATTCCCGCCTATAACGAAGAAAAAAATATAAAAAACGTAATCCGGGCAATCAGAAAATCCAATCCGGACGTGGATATTTTAGTTGTAGATGATTTTTCCTCTGATAATACCGGAAAACTGGCCAGAGAAAATAACGCCTTCGTGATCCGGCATGTTATTAATGGGGGATATGGTACCGCCCTACAAACCGGATATAAATTCGCCCGTTATAAAAATTACGATATTGTTGCGCAAATAGACGGAGATGGTCAGCATGATCCGAGTTACCTGAAAGACCTTTTCATGAAAATCCAGAATAATGGTTACGATTTTGTTATCGGTTCACGATTTCTAAATTCCCCCCGTAAATATAAAATGCCGCTTTTACGCAAAATGGGGATGTGGTTTTTTCAATTTTTAATATACCTGTTTACCAATAAGAAAATTTCTGATCCGACCTCAGGTTATCAGGCTTTATCAAAAGATGTTTTTTGTTATTTTGCTGATGGCACCGTTTTCCCCAGTGATTATCCTGATGCTGACGTTATTGTGCTTTTACATTATGCCGGTTTTAAAATCTCTGAGGTACCGGTTGTAATGTACGAAAACGATACCGGACAATCGATGCATAACGGTTTTAAACCAATCTATTACGTTATAAAAATGTTGCTTTCATTATTCATCGTTAGAGTTAATAAAAAAAGTAGCTTTTCAGCCACAAAGACTCAAAGGCTCCAAAAACAATGAGATATAGCGATCAGCAATCAGCTTTCAGCATTCAGCAAAAGACAGGAGCCTATTGTTTGCTGACGGACCTGCCAGCTCGATCTCTGACGGGGAATTATCCTATATTCAATAAAGCAATCGCAAATCTGTATATTTAATTTTTTGTATTTTTTTCCTTGGAGTCTTAGAGACTTCGAGGCGGAACATTTCAAAAAAAGAAAGAAAAAATAATATGCCTGTAAAAGCAAAAGTTATCTTATTTTTACTTAGTTTGTTACTGTTTTTATTTGTTCTGAACCTGGTTACAAAAAGAAGATTAAGAATTGAACACTCATTGCTGTGGCTGGTTGTGAGTTCTATCTTGATTATTATGACAATCTGGCAAGGAATGGCAGATGAGCTTGCCCATTTGGTTGGAATTGATTACCCCCCTTCGTTATATTTTGCTATTGCCATATTTTTTGCTCTTTTGATGCTGTTTTATTATTCGGTTGAAATATCCAAGTTAAAAGAACAAAATAAAAACCTTAATCAGGAATTATCCATTTCAAGACACCTTATTGAGATGCTCAACGACAAAAATTCGTCGGTAAAAGGCTGATTTTTAGCCTGTCACAACCTATTGCGCCCGGTTTACCGGAGATCCTCTTTTTTTAAAACTCTCAGACAGAGCTGTTTATTTTTAGTATTTTGATGAAACAATGAACCATTTTGAACCATCATGATGGCTTTGATTTGTAATTTGCAGCCCCGGATTTTTTTCTGCATAACTTTATTTATAGTAAATACTAGATTTATCGTTACCTTTTGGCACAAAATGTGCATTAATATCTGAAATGTTTTCACAGGAATGAAAAAAATGGCGGTGTGTCAAGGATGATTAGAAATATTATGACATGTGATTTGGAAGATTGGTATCATACCTCTCTGGTGAATGCCAGGCAGGAGCGATGGGACCAATACCAACAAAGGATTATTAGCTCAACCAATAAAGTTCTGGAAATTTTGAGTGAAACCGGTACAAAGATCACATTTTTTGTATTAGGGTATGTTGCTGAAAAATATCCGGAATTAATTGCTGAGATCCACAAGGAAGGCCACGAAATAGCATCCCACAGTTATAGCCATAAACTGGTTTACAACTTAACTCCTCAACAGTTTGATGCTGATTTAAAAAAATCAATTTCTATCCTTTCTTCAATTTGTGGTGAACAGATTTTCGGATTCAGAGCTCCTTCCTGGTCGGTATCAAAAGAGTTGGATTGGTTCTTTGAGATTTTGGCTGAAAATAATATATCTTATGATTCCAGTTTGTTCCCTTTTAAAACGTTTTTATACGGCGATAATAAAAATCCGCGGTTCGGACATGTGATTTCCGTTTCAAAAAAACGAAATATCTGCGAAATACCACCGTCCGTTGGTTCAATATTTTCCAAACGTTTTCCATTTAGCGGTGGATTTTATCTGCGTGTTCTACCTTACCGTTTAATAAAACAATTTATAAACTCTTATAATAAAAATCAGAATCCGGTAGTAATGTATTTTCACCCGTGGGAGCTTGATATTAATCAGCCGAAAATAAATCTTAAGAAAAGAGATAAATTCATTCAATATTATAATATTTCTACTGTTGAAAAAAAATTGAAAAAAATTCTGAGGGAATATCATTTTTCCCCGGTAATACAGAATTTAAATTTGAAATTATATGGAGATAGTAAGAGAATCAAGGAGGTTGTGGGATGAGAAGGACTAATTTTTTAAAAGTTATTTTATTGAGCAGTTTGGTTTTTATTGGCCAAAATAGTTTTGCTCAGCCGGTAAAAATAATGCTGCTGGGAAATTCCATTACACAAGGGATCCAGGGTTCAACTCTGGTGGGCGGATATCGTGATGACCTTGACAGCTTATTAACAGCTGCCGGTATCAATTTTGATTTTGTGGGCAGTTTACAAGATGGAAACGCCCTCAATTTTGATGTCGATCATGAAGGACATGGTGGTTGGCGGGCGGATCAGATTGATGCCGACGTCACGACATGGTTAAACAGTTCACAACCGGATATGGTATTGGTGCACGTCGGTACAAATGACATAAGTAATGATGATGTCAATAGTGTGACGATTACAGAAATATCCAGTATTATCGAAAAAATAAAAAACTACAGCACATCTACCAGCATTATTTTATGCAGTATTATACCCCGTACCGACGGCAGAGACTCAGCCACCGATAATCTGAATGCCTTTATAGAGGATCTTTTTTATACCAGAAAAAGTGAAAGTTATAATATCTATTATGCCGGCCAGAACGAGGTTTATAAATCAAATCCGAATTGGGCTGCTGATTATCTGTTTGATAGTGTCCATCCTAATGATGCCGGTTATGATCTGATTGCTGATGTTTATTTTAACGCTATTTTAAATGTCCTTAACGGCTCAATGCCTTATGTGACGGATAACTTTAATCAAAGAGCTCAACTGGGTGAAACCTGGTCGGCGGAGGCGACACTTGCTGCTTTAAATGACAGACTTGTTAACACCAATTTGAGCCATGATCAGCCAACTGACTGGGATTTGGCTGTATATAAAGGACAAAAAAATCCCTCTGAAGTTTCATTTGTCTGGGGCCCAAATGCAAATACTGCCGGTATCCAGGAAGGTGGTTTTGCTCTGAAACTGGATCGCACCTCACCTTTGAACCAGGCAGAAGGGTATTTGTTGTGGATCGGCACTTCAAATTTTATCAATTTATGGACCATTGCCGGTGGTGTGCCGGATCAGGGTGTTCCCGGCGGCAGTCAAGCCTCGTTACAATCCTTTCCTCAGGCCGGCGATACCGTTCTGGTGAAAATGATAACAAATGCCGGCGGTCATCATTTTTCTGTTTTTATTAATAGCGATTCTGCCGGTATCGTTAGCGATTCTCAAAAATTAAAAGGACGTGCAACAACCAGGTATGCCGGTGTTATGCTGCGCGGGGGGGGGGCTTTAGACAATGATGTTGATGATTTTAAAATTTTTAAGGAGGGAGATACTACCCCGCCGGCCGCAATTTCAAATTTGCAGATTTCCGCTGTTTCGGCAAATTCCATAAGTTTGAACTGGCCGGCTCCCGGAGACGATGATAATTCAGGCACTGCCTCAAGCTACGATATCAAATATTCAATATCCCAGATAACTGATGTTAATTTTGATGCCGCTGATCCGGTAGGCAGTCCGCCTTTACCGGCAGTTGCCGGGACCTCCCAATCTGTTTCGGTTTCCGGTTTGGATCAGAATACAACTTATTATTTTGCCATAAAAACCTCGGATGAAGTTCCTAATACCTCCGCTATCTCAAACGTGGTTTTTTCTACCACTATTCAGGGCCTGGAATTTATCGATACCTTCAATAGAGCCGATCTGGGCAGTAGTTGGACCACGGATCCTGAATTTGAGATCTCGGGTAATGAATTGTCAAATTCCTCGTTAGAAGAACGATGGGATTTTGCGGCAATTTATAACGCCCGGAAAAATCCCATTGAAGCGGCCTTTAATTATGGACTTGGCTCAACAACCACTGATATAGAAAATGTCGCAATGATTTTATTTGAAACCGCGGATTTTAATGGTAGTGGATATATGGCATGGTACCGGCCGTCAAAATCCGGCCTTTATCTATGGAGAGTAGATGGCGATCCCCCTTTTACTGAAATCGACAACCTGATCGATGTAAATTTTGTTGATCCGGTTGCAGGAAATGAGCTGAAAATAGGTTTCAGTACCGACCTGGATGGTAACCATTTTGATTTTTTTGTGAATAATCTATTATACGGGAGATTAACAGATCCCGATACCGTGTTCGGCAAAAACTCTGATCTTTATGCCGGGGTAATGATGCACGGGAACAGAACGAATAATATAGATAATTTCAAAATTGTTAATGCTCCCGGCAATCCTGATGCACTTGTTAAAGTTAGCGGAGATATGCAATCCGGAACCGTAAATAACGATCTCTCCAGCCCGCTGGTTGTAAGGGTAGAGGATGTTAACGGTAATCCGATTGCTAACGTATCGGTAAATTTTAACGTGACAATTGGTAATGGTCATGTTGATATGGATGCCGGCGACGGTAATATCAGGATAGAAGCTGAAAGCGGAAATATTACACCTCCTATGGCCATAATAGATGATGTCTCGGCTTCAGGTGGATATTACGTCACGACCAGCCAAAACAAACAGGGTCTGGATTTAATTAATTTTTATGTGAATGATCCCGGGACCTATTATATTTGGGGTCGGGTATATGCCCCGAGCGGAGACGATAACTCCTTTCGTATTCTGGTAGATGATCAGGTTGATACCACGGTTTGGGATATTGCAGAATCAAGTTTTGGAGTATGGGTCTGGGAACGAATTAAAGATCGAACTCTGGGAGAAATGTCTTATAGCTTTGCCACAGGTTCCCATGTTCTGGAAGTCCACGCGCGGGAATCATATTCAAGGCTGGATAAGGTTTTAATAACCAGCGATTCAAACTATAACCCCAGTGGAATGGAAGGAGCACAAGGTTATGTATCCGATGAACAGGGAGAGGTTGAGGCAATTTTCACACTGAGCACAACTGCCGGGCAAAACATGGTTAAAGCTACAACCGCTATTCTTCCAGGCCAGGAGGTCGTCTTTACGGAAACCGGAAATCCTGACACCCCGGCAAAAATTGTGCAAATTTCCGGAAACAATCAATCCGGTGATGCCGGACAACCATTAGACAGTTCTTTTGTATCCCAAATTACCGACCAGTTTGATAATCCGATTAACAATGTCCCGGTAACATATACAGTAACCGTCGGCGGCGGAACCTTATCTAATTCACAACCGGTGCTAACAAATGTCCAGGGAAATGCTTCAACACTATTAACTCTGGGGATGGAATCACAAATAAACACTGTTTTGGCCGCCAGTCCCGGAACCGTACCGTCTGAAATCGTTTTTAGCGCAGAAGGCAGAGGATTTGCCGACAGTCTGTTGTATATTTCAGGGGATAGTCTTTCAGGTGCAGCCGGTGAAATTTTAACCAGTCCTTTTGTAGTGAAAGTAATAGATGAATCGGGGAATCCGGTTGTCGGACACTCGGTAGGCTGGAGTGTTATAAAGGGCAACGGTGTAATTCAGGGAGCGGTTCCGACGATAACCGGTGCCGACGGTCAAACACAAATCTTTTTTCAGTTGGGAACAGAAACCGATTCAAATCAGGTACAGGTAGATGCCAACGGATTTAGTGCCCTGGTTTTCACTGCTATGGCAACTTCCGGTATTCCAAAACAATTAATAGCCGTAACCGATACGGTTTTAACCGGTGTGGTCGGAAAACAGATTCCGGTTCAAGTGAAGGTTGTAGATGCCCAAAATACCGGTATGCCAAATTATAATGTAACTTTTAACGTTACTGAAGGCGGTGGTTCCCTGGTTGAAAACCAACCTGTTACCACCGATGTTAACGGTATAGCTTTAGTAAACTGGATTTTAGGTAACCAGGTTGGGGTGAACAAATTACAAGCTGTGGCGCCGGCATTAGCGGGGTCACCGGTAACATTTACCGCAAATTCAAGTGCGGATGTTGCAGTAACTATGACTGAAATTTCAGGTGACAGCCTATCCGGGATTGTCAATGAGCTTTTGATTGAGCCCCATAAAGTTAAAATTACTGATCAGTATAATAATCCGGTTCAGAGTGAATCGATTCTGTTCACGGTTACTGAAGGCGGCGGAATATTTTTGAATGGTCAGGTTACTCAAAGCGTCAATACCGATGAATCCGGTTTTGCAGCGGCTTTTTTAACTTTAGGTCCGATTAAAGGCTTATATAATAATAAAGTAAAAGTTGAAAAAGCCGGTCTAACCGGTTCCCCGGTTACCTTTGTCGCATCTGCTACTGCTTCCGATGCCGCAAAAATTGTTTATGTGTCCGGTAGTGACCAGTTGGGATTTATCCGACAGGCGCGTCCTCAGCCGTTTGCAGTTAAAGGAATGGACATATCGGATAATGTGGTTTCCGGACATCCGGTTCAATTTAGTGTCCAGGCCGGCGGCGGAACACTGAATGCCGATGCCGCAGTTCAGTTTTCAGTTGCCACCGATGGGGACGTTTTTGCTTCTGTCACATTCTGGCCCGGAACTGTAGCCGGTGCATTCACAGATACAGTCCATGCTCTTTCTACCAATGGCCAGGATACTTTGATTAATTCACCAATAGTTTTCAAAGCCTCGGCAAAATACTTAGGTTCAAAATTACAAATAGTGAGCGGCAATAACCAAAGTGCCAAGGTAACATCAATATTACCAAATCCAATTGTAGTACAAATATTAGATATCGGAGATCAGCCGGTTGCAAATCAACCGGTTACCTTTGAAGTTCAAGCGGGGGGCGCTAAACTAGAGAACACCGAACAAACATTAATAATAAAAC
>SDBT01016947.1_pt1 | contig 11522 bp, 15 predicted proteins | sample 2277101 | NCBI WGS metagenome assembly SDBT01 (sample SAMN10404973, study PRJNA504765) | marine sediment metagenome | isolation source: marine sediment core GS10_PC15, 103 cmbsf | place: Arctic Ocean: Southern Knipovich Ridge | collected 2010
CTCCAGGGTGATGCGGCTGGCCCAGCGGGGCATGTAGATGGAGGGGCGCCATTTACCAGTCAGAATGCCGGTGTCATCGGCCCTGTAGACTGCCCTGTACCGTTGGTCGAGATACGGCTTCCCGTCCCACCGACTGTACCCTTGGTACTCAAAGGTTGGCATCGTTCGGAGCCCAGCGCTGGCGTTCCCCTTTACCATGATGCCCCACGTCTCTCTCACCCACAGCCTGTCACCGACTTGGCCGTAGGGGCAGCGAATCTCGCGGTCATAGTAGGCATCGCGTTCCCTGTCTAGATATTTGCGGAATACGAAGCAGCCATGTTTGTCTTGCCCAATGAACTCAAAATTGTCTGGCTGTTCGTTGACCTTCTTGAGGCCATACAGCCGGCGCGTGTTGGTCTTGCGCCTTTCCTGTATGGCCTTGACTCCCCAGCCCTGGAAGATGATGCCTGTGTATTTCACTTCAGCGGTCACTTCGCCTCCGCCTTGAGCACGCCTGTCCCCAGCGCGGCCTTGACGGTCTCGTACTGCCCGCGGTTGAGGTCTTCAACGCTCGTGACGCCCCAATAGTGCGGGCCGCCGTTGCAGAAGTTACCCAAGTCCGTCCCGTCCATGCCGCATGTCCTGAGTAGAGTCTTGAGGTCTTCGTATTCCTGCTTTGTGGGCAGCTTGGCCTTCTTGACCGCCGGGATCTCCATGTCGGCAGAGGCAGCCGGAGCGGGGTCGCTATCCTCAGCATCCGGCCCGGCCTCTACCTCGGGTTCAGGCGGGGTCTCCGCGTCCTCGCCAGTTGTCTGCTTTGCCTGCGTCTTGTTCCCCCTTGGCGTGCTCCCCTTGGGCCTTTCCTCGGCGTCCCACAACTCCTCAATATCGGTTTGGGGGTCACCGTCGGAGAGCAGGACTTCTGGAGCTTCTGTGTCGCCGGGTGGCAGGGCGAGTTGCTGCTTCCCAGTGATACGCTCAAGTGGCGCCATCAGGGCTTTCTTTGCAGCCTCAAGCAGAGAATCGCCGCTGCGTATGTGCATCACCCGGACGGTCTTGAGCTTGCCGTCGACGGGCGACTTGACCTGCTTGGGCTCCAGGCTCAACAGGATGGGCACCATGGCGATAGTGCCATAGACCGCCCGTATCAGGTCGAAGCTGGAGTTGACATTGATGATGCCGTTGATGCTCGACGTGTCGATCTGCCAGATGCCGAGCCCGGGAATCTCGGGCAGCATGAATTGGAGGTTCATTACCTCCTTGCATTTGTTCGCCAGGTAGTCCGGGCATTCGCGGCCGCCACAGACTGACTTGGCCCACTTGGTATCTTTGGCGTCGGAGGTCGCCAGCGCGCCGGTCTTGACATCCGTCACTTGGTTGCACTCAATCCCGTCGCCCTTGCAGACCAGACCGCGCGACTGGCTGTACTGCCGGTAATACTGGCTGGCGACCTGCTCCTCGTCGTTGATGGGGAACACGATACGCAGTTCTGCCGGCTTCGCACCGAACGTGTCAACGAGGTCTTTGTATTGCGCGTGGTCTTCCGGGAAGACGAAGTAGTCCGTCGCCATCGGGTAGCCCTTCGTCGGGTGTTTCACTCCCAAGTGAATCTTGCCGATCCGGGGCAACATGGTTCTTTCCGTCAAGTCCTTTATTGGCATGAGTTCAAACTCCCCCTTCAGTAGTTTCAGTAGGTCTAGTTCCGTAGGCGATATTCTTATCGACCTGATGGTTGCGTGACTCAGGTTCCCACATCTGAGAATATATTGCTCACCGTAACCGAGCGATTGCCCCCAGGCAGTCCGGAGATTGGCCGCGTAGGACTCTGGGCACTGAGCGCAGCAGTGGGTCTTCTCGCGGCTACGCATAATCTCATAGGTCATCTCCTCCTCAAGGATGGGCATTAGTTCAACCTAATCTCGGTGGGCCTCGACTGCATCACGCCCTCTTCTGCCTTCGTGGTGCCTATCGTCTTCTGCCACTCAGCGTTATGTGCCTCTGGGTCAGCACTGCGCGGGTCGGCCCGAAAGAAATCAACTAGGCCTATTCTGGTCCCGTTCGGTAGTATGATGAAGGTGTAGCAGGCCCAGCCGTGCCAAGCGTAGACTGGCCTTTCTGGCGGTACCAGTTCATAGGGGAGAAAGCCGCAACCATCGTTGCCCGTCTTAACGAAACGAGCCGCCATAAAGACCCCGTACCGCCCTACATCAAGGCTCTCTACGACCATACGCTCATCAATGTCGTTGACCACCTCATCCCCCACTTCAATGATGCTTGTGCGCTCTTCCGTCATGGCTGCTCTGTCCTAGCCCTATACTTTAGGCGCAGCCCTAGGAAGAAGGGTTCGGGCCATCTGCGGAAGAGACACCACGTATATCCCAGTGTCAGGAAGCCAGCCAGGAAAAGGCCGACACCCCTCCAGCAGGTCAGTGTGTCCTCAAGCGCAGTCACGTAGTGCAGTTGCCACCGCTCTTCCTTGTATCCCCACAGGGACCACAGCAGGAACCCGGTGTAGAGTAGCGTGGGGATCGCGAGCAACAGCAGGAGAACGACCGCCCAAGCCTTTAGCCATTTCCTTGTTTCAGTGTTCATCACTAACTCCTTCCGATGGCGATGACCGGTTCCTTGAAGATGCGGATACCGGGGATGGCAAGAGTGCCCTTGCTGGCCCGCACGGCCTGGCCGACCTTTGTGTCGTCGAGCTTCTTGTACTCATCCGGCACGAGCGAGAAGTCAATCAGTTCGTACTTGGTCAGCCACCGCTCGCCGCTCTGAGTGTGCTCGCCCTTGGTGACCGCCTGCGGCTGGGCTGGGACCGGTGTCGGCGCCGGCGCAGGCTTGCCCTCCAGTGCGGCGAGTTCCTGTTTCCGTCGTTCGATCTCCTCGGCCTGCCGTACCTTCTCGCGCTCCGCCTCGTTGAAGGCCAAGATAAGGCGATCGACGAAGTTCTTGGCGCCCTCAAGGGGCTCAAGCAGTTCCTTCATCGCGTCGTTGATGTCGGTGGTGCGCTGTCTGAGTGGGGAGAGTAGTTCCTTCTTGAAAGCCTCGATGGCGACACGGCGGTCTTTGACTGCCCCAAGATGGTCGGTCGCCACCTTCGAGTCCGCCTTGTTGTTGACGACCAGTTGGTTCGCCGTGTCGATCAACGACACGACTTCGAGTGCGAAGTCCCGGTAGGGTGTCTCCGCTCTGGGAAAGACGATGAGTTCCGTGCTTTTCTCCGTGTCCATGTTACCTTCCTCCTTCTAATACCGGTCTCTGTAGATACTTCTGGGCCGTTCTCCGCGAGATGCCCAACTCCAGCGAAACCCGCAGGGTACTGGCCCCGCCGGCGCACTGCTGGAGTAGCCACCTGTGGCGCTCCGGTGTCACCTTGAGGCCGCTACCGCCAACACCCTCGCCCAACATGCAGTCCGGCGCCGGGCACTGGAAGCAACTGGCCGCGAGCGTGCAGCCGTCCTCACCCTTGATGATTCGCTGCAGCATCATCACCCTCGTCCCTCCTGTGGGTTGCCCAATAGGGGCTCTTGCATTTTCCACAGCGCAGGGGATGTTCGCTCAAACTCTCCCACTCTTTGTCGCAGCGCAGACAGTGGTGGAGGTAGATTGTCCTGGTCACTTTGTTCACCATGCCCCGTAGTGTACACCACGGAATACACCCCTGTCAAGAGACCCTTCGCCACAGCAAACAGCCGTAAACGCAAAGAAGCAGCCCTCTCCGCGAGTGGGAGAGGGCCGTCAATGTAGCTCTATTCGGTTCAGCACTAGCGCGTCAGGGTTTGCGGATTGACTTTGGCCGGCGTGGGTAGCGTACCGGCATCTGAGGCGGCTTGGTCAGGGTGACGTGGCCGCAATCCTCACAGACAATCTTGTCATCCACAACCTTTGACCGGGAACTCCCGCAACGGCACGGCACGGTCAGGCTCCATTTTGCTGTCTCCACCACATGATGATGTTCCAAGCCAGGAGCCCGAGCGCCCCTATCCCGCCGCCTATCTTCGTCCTGATGCCGGGGCCACGGTCCTTGAGCACGGCGATGTCCTGAGCGTTCTGGGCAACCGCTGTGTTCAGGTTGTCTTGGCCCGTCTTGATGTCCTCAACGGTGCGCCAAGTATTGTGGCTGCGTTCGTCCAGCCGTATCAGAAGGTCGTCGCGCTCTGAGGGTTTCATGTGGGGCTCCTTATACCTCGTTCTGGGGTTTCTTGCTCCTGTAGCGGCACATGACGTGGTTGACAACAATGTCGTCCACCTCTGAGGTATCCGTCTCCAGGTTCAACTCGAAGGTGACGAGGTCGCCTACATCCAGTGGGTCAGTCCCACTGTCGAAGTCTACCAGGAAAATAGCCTCGAACTGCTTGTACTGGGCCGACTGGTCAACAACCGTGGCGATCTCAAGCGTTTGGGTCTTGACAGCGGTCTCCGCGTCGCCCTTCATCCTGGCGATCAGCTGGAGGTCCACCGTGTCGCCGACATTTCCCCCGGTGTTGTCGACGTTCACCTCAAAGATGACGTGTGCCTCCAAATCACTGTCGGCGCTCCAGTCCTCGTGAACGTGGCAGTTGTAAAACAGTTTCTCGGTGTCTACGTTGAGTTGCCACCCGCCAAGTGTGTTAGCATCTGGTGGTGTCTCGACCGCCCCACTGGCACCGGGGCTGATGGAGAATATGGTGTAGTGGTGCTCCCGCCACCAGACAGGATGGTTCGACCGAAGCCTGTCAGGGATCAGCACCACCCCGTCAGGCTGAAGCTCGAAGTTCTCAACGCCGGGGATTATGTCTTTGCTCATACCAGATACCCAAACAGCTCCACGGCCCACACTTCCGTCGTGGCATTCGAGGCCGTTTCAATGCTGATGGAGAATACGTCCCCTGCCGCCTGTGTCACGGTGGCCGTGTTCTCAACACAGTCCCGTATCCACACGGCGGCAGCCGCCACGGTGTAGGTAACGGTGTTGAGGTAATCGTCAAACGTGGCGCTGTTCCCGCCGAAACTGGCGACCGCCTCGACGCCCTTACCGCCCGAGGTGAACGACGTAACCCTGATGACGATGTGGTCGGGAATCAACGTCTTACCCGCAGGCACCGGGTAGAGCGATGTGACCGCTATGGTTGTGGCGTCTATCGCCGCCACTGTCGCCAGTCTCGCCACGGTTTCTTCTTCAGCGAATCCCATACCTCACCTCTACTTGAGCAGAACCTTACCGCCTTTCGTTAGCACCTGGCCCGCGTAGGTCAGCGTCTCCATCCACTCCAAGCCCCTTGCCGCTGATGCTTTCGGCACCAGGACGTCACCGTCACTCCCAACCGTGAACCATTCGAGGCCAGTTGACTCAGTGGACAGGGGAATAAGTATCTCGCCGGCCGTCCCGGCAGGCAGATTGTCAAAGGTGTTGTCTGCCGTACCGACGAGCAGATCACCTTTGGCATCGAAGTTACCAGCGTCAACTGCCCCGATGAGAGCCCCGTCTACCCACTTTCCGTCTGCCATTATACCGGCGTCCCCATGTGAGCGCGTTCTACGCCATCCTCACCGACAGTATGGAGTTCATTGCCCTTCATGCTGGTGTCGCCCCATTCCTTTGTGCTGTAACTGGCTCCGGCTTTCCACTGGACCCCCTCGCCGTAGGTGGTTCCAAAGGCATTTGTGGCGTAGGCGCGACCGAAGTAGATTATGCCGCCTGTGAGCCCCGTAACGGCTGTGGTGAACGGCCCGAGTGACCCGGCTCCCTCGTCAGTTGAGTTGGGCTGGGAACCGGGAACTACGGAGGTATCAATCGCTGAGGTATCCCATACCCAGCCATGAGCCGTCACGGATGATATGCCGAGGTCGGCGATAGTTCCGTTGCCAGTCGCAGTCGTGGCGGTAATGTCAGTCGGCAGTTGAGTCGAGACCTGTGGCGTCGCGCCTTGAGTGCTGCCCATGAGGTCCAAATCCTGCGAGAAGCCGCTGGACTTCTTGAAGTCGGCACCTGTCCCAAAGGTTGAGTCTTCGCTCACAGCGACCATCACGTAGCGAAAGTCTTTCTTTGATGAGTGGAGATTGAAGGACTGAGTTTCGACGAGGATTGCCCTCTGTGCGTCGCTGTATACCTGGAGCTTTATCTCACCAAAGGAACCCACAGTCTCGTCTCGCGTTATAGTGAGATACAGCGTTACCCCGAAGGTCAGGTTGAACCCCCCGGTAGGGTCGCTGAAGCCTGTGCCGCCGTCCACCTCAACGAGAGTCAGCGTAGGTACGTCGGGGCTGTTCGGATGCATTACTTGGATATACAGCGCATCCTTACCCCCATCGCGTAGACCCTTGGTGTCTAGAAGGTCATTTGACATGACCCAGACGTTGCTAAAACTCACTGCCTTTTCGCTGGCAGTGTGGCTGATGGTGAGGGTATGGACAAAGCTGCCATCGAAGAAACCGGCACCCTTATCAAGGGACATAAACACTTGGTCGTCGCCCGAGAGCATATCTGTCCAAGTCACCCTTGAAGATGTCACCGTGAGCCTACCCGGCGCATCGGACTTTGTGAAGAGGTTGAAGTTCTCAGCAGCCACTATGTCACCTCCGGCTCTCGTGGGATACGCAACTTCCGTGTGACGGTGAGGGTCTTGATGGTCACGTCATCGAGGTTAGTGAGGCCACCGCCCTGCTCAAGAGCCGCCAGCCTAGACAGTATCCTCACAACCGCACCCTGGGCTATGCGCCCACCCAGGGTGTTCTTGTTGACCACAGTGATAATGTTGTTCAAGGCCGCTATCACGGCGTCCAGCGTGGCAGTCACGTCCGCCTCGAAGGTGTCAGTGCCGGCGCCAATGCCGGCGTTTGATATACCAAGCGGGGCCATTGCGGGTCCGAAGCCAAAGCGCAGCGTGGTCTCGAATACCCCCGGCCCGTAACTGCGCTCGATAGCCCTCACGTTGGCAATCGTGACCTTGCCGGTGGCGTCCCAGTTGTCCGTGATCCGCACCAAGTCCCAGACTTCCTGACCCACGTTCGGTGGCGAGTGGAGGGCCGACTGCTCGGCATCTGCCCGAACGCGGGCGATCTCAGCAGTGGCCAGTTCCGCCCCCTGCGCGTTGGATTCGAGGCGTACCTGGTGAAAGGTCTCTAACGGCAGCTTGGCAAAGTCAGTAGCGTCTGTTGCAGACCCAGAGAACTGCGGGATATGCTGTGGGTGGCTCTTATAGGTACTCTTGTTCGGGATAACCAGGCGCTTGCGGCTCGACGTTTCCCAGAACTGGTGCTCCCCATCATCCGAGTTGTACTGGAAGTCATAGGTGAGTGTCCACACCACCGTATTGTCGTTGACCGTCTGACCTTCGGTGGTGGGGAAGGTCGGCTCGGAACTGTCGCTCGTCCCTGCCGTCGTGCACTTGTAGACGTTGTCATTCGGGGTGGTCGGGATGACGGTGTCACCAACTATGTAGGCCGTCGAAGCCGTCCACGTGTCGGCGTCGCCACTCACCAGTATGTCGATGTGGAGGTTACCGTCGTCCTCGAAACGCGGCACCATCCTTGAGAGCCCCAGTAGCCCTTGAACCGTGGAGGCCCGTGAGGCACCGCTACTCACGTGGTAGGTCTCCTTGGGCTTGTAGGTATCAATCAAGCCGTCCTCGTCGCCGTAGGTAACGCTGATGACTTCCGTGTGGCTGAACGGGGCAAACGACGCGACGCTGTCAGTGAGATTCCCAATCAGGGTCTTGACCGTCGAGACCGAAAGCTCGTCCTGACTGAACTCCACACTGGCCTCATCTTGCTCCATCTGGTTAGCAAGGCCAGCACAGGCGAACGTGACACGCGCCTCGTCCTGGCGGGTCTCGCCACTCTGGGCAATGACCTTCAGCGGTGCCATCGGGCTGTACTCGTCGCCGGTGTTGCCGTCGTTCGTCCAGACCACACCACCTGTCTCCGTGACGGTAACGCCGAGATCCGTGGGGAAGGTCGGCTCACTGGAATGGCTGGTGCCGGCTGTGGTGCAGATGAATTGCTGGCCGGTGACAGCGATGGGCGTGACGACATCCTTTAGCGAGTAGGCGTTCGACGCCTGCCATACCGCCCGAGCGACGCCGGTATTGTAGCCCAGACTGACAACGCACCGAAAGCCCGACAGGTCCAGGTCGGTCAGGTTGCCATCCCGGTTGTCCACGATGACGTCGGCATTCTGGAGCCAATCGATCTCAGTGGTTGTGCTGGGGAGCAGGCGGTTGGTGGTGTCGTGCGAATACCCGCGGGTGGTCTCGCCACTTTTGGTAAAGACCGCCTTGTATATCACGTCGCCGCCCGTCTTCTGGGCAGCCAAAAGCGTAACGCTTAGTGTCCTGATCGCACTCCCCCTTTAGCCGAAACGCCCCGGGCCGAAGAACGGCACGCGGTTCCGCCCGAGGTACGGCAGGTCGGGCTGTTCCTTGCGCTGATTGGGCTTCTTGAGCTTCCGTAGTTCCCGAAGGGCAGCCTCTACTTTCCTCTCGCCCCACTCTCTCATGCGGTCAGCCGCCGCCGACCCGCCCTTGTTGATGCCGTCGTTGCGTAGTCGCGTCTTGGAGATGGCAAGCCGGCCGGCGACCAACTGGGGAAAGACCCACTCGATGCGTTGGGTGAAGGTGGAGCCGATGAAAGTCACCACATCGCTGCCCTCGCCCGCGCTTTCCAGTCCGGGGAAGCACGGGACGGTGGCGGCGCTACTGGAGATGGCCGCGTCGGCGGTGACGCGGTAGATGCCACGGATCCCCGCTACCTCAAAGAGCTCGCCCTTCTGTATGGGGTCGTCGCCATCGGTCAGGTTACTCATCCCGAGGGATTTGGAGCCCGCCGCCTCTGCCCCCGTTAACGTACCCGCCAGGTCGGTCATGGCGTTCAGCCGGTGACGGGTGGTGTACTCGACGAAGACTTCCTTCTCCGCCCCGGTGACGCTGGTATCGTCCGGCCCCCACATGAGGTCGAGTTCCAACACGCGCCCGCCACTCAAGACCTGCTCGTTGATGATGTTGCGCCGGAACCGTTGCGTCGGATACTCCACACCGGCGAAGTCAATGATGTTGTCGTACTCATCGGCAATGTTGAGCTGGCGGTTGTTCCAGCAGTACTTGTTGAACATGCGGTACGTCTCCCCGACGGTGAAGATGTCCTTGCTGATTGTCAACTGGGAAGTGGAGACGAATGCCGTCACTTCTGCCCACGTGTTCTTATCATCATTGAACAGATACTTGCCGACATCTCCCGCGAGAAACTGAGATACACCTGTGTCCACGAGAGCGCCCGCAGTGGTGGCAGACGCCGACCCTTGGCGAGTCTCCACCTCAAATGTCCTTGTAATCGTGTAGGGATCGTACTGGCTGACTTCGATCAGTCCGTCTGCAATCGCCAGCTTTATCTCCGGGTCGCCCCAGTTGGTATTGCCCGTATCCTGAAGCTCTTGGCTGATTCTGTCTGTGATCTCGGCGAATGTCTGTTCTGCCATCTACTTCCTCCGGGTGGCGTCGTTACGGGCGCGAGCGCTGGCCTTGGCCTTCTTGCGTGAGGTGGAGCGGCCTTTGACCTTGCCGCTACTCACCTCAACGATAGCGTAATCCCTTGGCCCCTTGACAGGCTTCTTGACTACTTTGACCGGCATGGCTACCTCTTCTTCGCCGGCCGTGACCGCCGCCCGGCCATCTTGGCCTTTGCCACTGGCTTATGCGATGACCCCTTCTTGGGCCTGTGTGAGCCTATATGGTCTGGCATCAGTCCTCCTCGGCGCTGCGTATCTGTTCCAACGCCTGCTTCGCCAGGTTCTTGATGGTCGTCGGTGCGAGAACGACGGGATGGGAGCGCGTCACCTCTAAGCCGTCGGATGTCACCGTGTAGTCCGCCCGTGACTCAATCACCGGCTCCTCGCCGGGTTCCTTGGTGACTTCAATTACCAAGACTACTCTTCGTTCTGATACTTCTTTCATCGTGTTCTCCTAACTGAGCTTACTAAAGGCGGTTACGATGCCCTTCTCAATGGTGATACTGAATGTGGTTATTGTTCCGCTGCCGCTATCGTCTATTCCAGCATTTGCATTGACTGCATACGCACCAGCGTCAACCGTTCCAACGAATGTAGTCTTGAGCGTGGTGTCATCGTTCTCCATCGTCATAATGGCGAGCGAATCTATTGAGTGTATCACCTGAGACTTTGGGTTAGCGCCAGCCGTTATCATGCTGTGCAGAACGTCATAGTCCCTATCCGTACTCGTTACACCACCAGTAGGGTCAGCATCAAATCTCGCCCGCTGCGTAATTGTTGGCGAATTGTTAGTCTGCCCATCTGTGGCCGATGCCGTAGTGAGCAGGAAAGTTCTGCCAGCCCCAACTCCCGCGCCCCAGAGAGACACATCCTGAGATGTTCCCGTTTGTATAGTCAAAGCCCCACCAGAAGAACGGAAGCCACCCAGAAAATTAACGACTGAATCAAAAAACGCCTGCCCATCAACTTCTAACTCCCCAGTAACCATCAGGTCGTCTTCGGAGTTGAGGGAATGGCTGGTTGCGAAAGCATCGCCTATGCGGATGTAGTCACCGGCGGGGCCGAGAATCGTCGTCTTGGTGCCATCGTTGCTGATGGCCAGTACTTGCTCAATCGGCGGGTATATCGTCAGGTTTGGCATCTGAAGCCTCCTTCGGCGGTGTAGCCGACAGCCTCACCACCTGTTCTTTCGCCATGAAGAGTTGAGCATCAATGCTCTCGCGCCTCTCGTAGAGACGTATGACTGTAGCCTGCATCTGCTCTAGGTCTGTCATGCGAACTTCCTCGTCGACGAGCGAGTGGCGCAGTTGACAACGAGATTGGCCGTACCGGCGTCACTCAGAGCTTCAACACCGGAGAGGCCGCCAGGCCCGAAGTCAACGGTGGTCTCGAAAGCCTGCCCGGCCAGCAGTTCGGCATAGGTGGTCAGCCGGTTGATGGCGAGTATTTGGTCAAGCGTCGTGGGAGAATCCAAAGTGTCGCTCCACTCCCAACGTGTCCAGTAAATGTCGGGTGTTCCCAAGTGGAGGGAGTGGGGGTCCAGCCTGGAGATGTCTACATTGACGTTGCCCGTCCCGGTTACCGTGATTGTCTGGCTACCCGCCACGAGTGCTTTGGGGCTGTCCGTGACGGTAGCGGCGTCGCTTATCGCAAAACCAGTGGCTCCGGTCGGCAGGACAATCGTGAACGTGCCTGCCCCGGTGACAGCGATCTCGTTATTACCCAGAAGCATAGGCACGGGCGAATCTGTGGCCGTGCCTGTTCCGTCAGTCAGCGTATAGACGACATCCACGAGCCTTGCAGTCGCCCAGTCGCTCGGCACTGTCCAGGTCACCGTGCCGGTCTGGGCCAGCGACGCCCCTGTGTCGGTGTTGTCCGTGTCGCTGATGTCCGACCATGCCGAGCCATCCCAGTAGTCGACCGTCAGGTTGTTACTGTTAGTGTTGGCGTCATCCACCGTGAGGTGGGCGCCGGCAAAGGGAATGTGGGAGCCGACAAACATCGCGTCCCCATTGGCCAGCGTGTCCAAAGAGGACAGGACAACGTTGGTACCGGCGTC
>SDBT01016948.1_pt1 | contig 11522 bp, 9 predicted proteins | sample 2277101 | NCBI WGS metagenome assembly SDBT01 (sample SAMN10404973, study PRJNA504765) | marine sediment metagenome | isolation source: marine sediment core GS10_PC15, 103 cmbsf | place: Arctic Ocean: Southern Knipovich Ridge | collected 2010
TTCCTTCTTTATATTTCTCTTTATCCTGTCTGATGAATTGCCAATATTTAAGCTTGCCTGTGAAACATCTTTTTCAAAATCCTCAATTATATTTTCCAACTTCTTTTCAAGGTCTCCTGCCAGGTCTTCTATGCTGATGTTTCCACTATCATCCAGTAATCTTTTAATGGCCTGTTCCCTGTTTGTTTCTAAAAGCTTATCAATACCCTTAAATTTATTTATTATCTTACCTATATTCCTTTCTATTATTGTAGCACTAAATCTAGGATATATTATTGGAAGTCTTACATCCATTAGATCATATACCCCTCTGATCTGTGCATAATAACTTACTTCACCGGGCCCGCAGACCGTAGCCAGTACCGGGAAGAGTGTGTCCTGTATAACCGGACGCATAATAACATTCCAGCTAAACAGTCCGGGGTAGTCCCCGGATTTACTAATAAGCTCTTTTTTTAAATATATTTTATCCTTGACCCTGTAACCCGTATCCGGAAGACACTCTATTTTTTCCCTGATATCTCCAACATTTAAGAAGTGGTTTAATGTATCTTGCTTCATATCGATCTGTCTGTGATATCCGGCTCTTTCAAGTTTATCCCCCCTGGTGTTTACCATCTCTTTTATACTCGCAGATTTTTCGATATCCTTTTTAAGAAATCCTTCTCCCATCTTTTTAAGCCTCTCATCTGAAGGATCTATCAGTATAATACCGTATTCGCTAAAAAGCTTGAGTATAATATCTGAAAAAAGCTCCGGGAGACCTATTCTACTATCATCAAGTGTATCTGCGTATTTATCAGCAATGCTTTCGTTCAGAAGATCAAACACTTCACCACTAAAATCTGTTTCAGCAAGCAGGCTCCTGATATCCTCCACTGCCTTTGTATATTTTTCCTTCTCGATGTATATATTAGAAAACCTTGTATTTTCCTTTATATTTGAAGTATCTATTTTTACTTTTTTTAGCCCATCAGTTATTAGTCCGATACTATCAACCTGTCTGATACTGCTATCATCTGATGCATTCCAGAAACAGGGCATTGTCCTGATGCCTGTCTCTTTATTAAGAAGGCTGCTTAATTTTAAAATAGTGATAATTTTATAGATAATAAATAATGGACCGGTAAAAAGTCCCGGTTGTTGCCCGCCTACCACTATTGCGGTCCCGCTCTCACCAAGCTTTCTTATATTATCAAGAGTCTTTTTGCCTGCCCCAAGTCTGGAATTATAATCATTTAATATCCCAACTACACCTTTTCTCTGGTCATCATCATATGATTTCTCTATTTCAGCCATTCTTTTTTTATAGCTCTTTATTTCCCTGTAATCATGATTAAAATAATCACCTAATTTTTGGAAATCAAATATATAATCCATATACAGTTTATTGCGGTAAAATCTGCCGTTACTGCTGTTTTCTGCATTAATGATCATAACTGGTTATACTGCCTCTCCGGGTCATAAACAAATAGGCTTAAAAAAATAAGCCTGTACAATATTTTACTTAATATCATATAATTATCCAAACAAAACAAGGTATATATGAAAAATCCAGATTCAATTTTTAACAAACATTTTGAAAATCCGCAAAATACTGGTGAGCTGACAGATCATAATGCAAGTGGTAAGGATTCGAGCCTGATATCAGAGCTCCTTATAATATTTAATTCCTTTATAGAAAAAAATATTATATCTGATATAAGATTTAAGGCCTTTGGCTGCAGCTACTCGATCGCAGCTTCCAGCATGATGACAGTACTGGCAAAGGGCAAAGATCTTTTTGAGGCTGCAAAAATAACCGAAGATGATATAGAGGATAAGCTCGGAAATTTCCCGGAAACCAAAAAGGATGTATTAAAAGTGGTCCTTGGGGCTTTCCGCAATATGCTGACAGCTCATATTTCCAAACATCAGGACACTGCCCTATACGCGAAGAATACCAAAAAAGCAGCTGTCGCAATGAGCGGGGGTGTCGACTCTTCCATGGTCGCAAAAATATTGAAAGAAGAAGGCTGGAGTATTTTCGGTATGACTATGCGGATAGTCCCTCCTGAACAGCTGGAAAAACACAAGTTGATCACACAGAGCACCAGTGTAGATATCGAATCCGCATACCAGGTTTGTAGAAAATTGGATATACCATATTTTATTATTGACCTCTCGTCTGCATTTGAGGAAAAAATAATCGATCATTTTTGCACTAGCTATCTCCAGGGTCTTACACCCAATCCATGTGTCGAATGTAATAAACAGATAAAATTCGGTCTTTTTCTTAAAAAAGCTGAAATGCTCGGTGCTGATTTTATGGCCACCGGACATTACTGCCGGATAGAGAAGGAAGAAGATTCTGGCACTTTCCAGGTCCTTAAAGGTATTGACAGGTCAAAGGACCAGAGCTATGTATTCTGGAAACTGGATCAATCTCAATTATCCCGGATAAGGGCACCTCTCGGGAACTTTACAAAAGAAAATATAAAAAAGATATCAATGGATTTTATTCCTCTTCTTGCCTCAAAAGATGAGAGCCAGGATATTTGCTTTATCCCTGGCCAGAATTACCAGGATTTCCTGGGTAAAAAAGCTACCCGTATAAAGGAAGGAAAGATAATAAATACCAGTGGTACAGAGGTCGGAAGACACAGAGGGTATCCCTATTATACTATAGGACAGCGCAGAGGTCTTGGAATAAGCCATGCAAGTCCTCTTTATGTAATAAAGATAATACCTGAAGATAATATTATTGTAGTCGGTGAAAAGAAGAAACTCATTAAAAAAAGCGCAAGACTAAAGGATGTTAATTTTATATCAGGAGATCCTCCATCAAAGGAATTCTATGCAGGAGTAAAAACAAGGTATGGTGGTAGTGAAAAACCTGCGGAAATAAAACCCACTTCCGGAGGTGAAGCATCCGTCACTTTCAAAAGTGACTCCAGTTCCATAACTCCTGGTCAATCAGCAGTTTTCTATGATGGAGAAAAACTACTTGGAGGCGGCATCATAAAAAAGTAGTGATGTCCGATCAAAGCTTCCCAGGGTCAATTACCGGACAGGCTGAAACTCCCCATATTCCCGGTCCTGTATGAGCTCCCATAATAGCAGTCATCCTGGTCATTATTATTTCTTCCACATTTATATCCGGGTCATTTTTAATCATATTTTCCAGTTCCCGGGCAGGTCCCTTATCATTTCCATAACATATACCTATTCTGCTCCTATTATTTGAAGAATCCAGTATATCTTTCCTCACCAGGTGATAAAGCCAGTTTATCGAAGATTTCTTATTAAAACATAATTTTTTTAAAGACAGTTTTCCTTCCTGGTTAAATGCAATAATAGGCTTCAGGAGAGATGCTTTGCCTGCAAAACGTGAAAGGAATGGGGCCCTTCCACCCCTGACTACATATTCAAAATTCTCAAAAGTCGCATAGAAACTGATGGATCCCGAAAGCATCCCGATAAGCTTATCTATGCTTTCCTCATCTGCTCCCCTGCTTATAGCCTTTGCTATTTCAATAACAAAAAAACCTTCAGCAATCGCAGCCCTTTTTGTATCTATTATTTTTATTCTGCCATCAGGAAACCCGGAACTTGCTGAAATAGCAGCATTTATTGTGCCTGAAAGAAGAGAGCTTAAATGTATCGAATAAATGCTCTCAAATCCCCGTTCATCCAGTAGCTCCTTATAGACATTAGTAAAATCCTCAATAGTGGGAGTTGAAGACTTTATGACCTTTCCTGATTCTAGCTTGCTGTATACTTCCTCAACAGTTATCTCAAGACCATCTTTTAAGGACTTGTCATCAAAGTTAAGATACAATGGGACCACCTTTATGCCATATTTTTTTATCAGGTCATCAGGTATGTCTGATACAGAGTCTGTTACAATAGCTATTCTTTTCATGGGCCCCTCCTCATATATTAAGATATTAAATCTTATTAATCCTCAATACCCCAGAACTCTTCAGCTTCTTCTTCCATTTCATGCAGCCTGTCGTAATAATCAGGAAACTCATTTAAGTGTGCGAGTGCGATCTTGCCGGTAATAAGTGGGTCATCGTCTGTAACATTTGTATGGGAGTCCACCTTGCCGTGTTCCAGCTCTACATCCATTCCCTTCCTAAACTGCTCTATATCAAATTTTGACCAGTCGATCCCAAGTTCTTCCCCGATTCCTTTAGCAACCTCTGTTGAAAAATGTTTTTTTTCTGTCATATTCTACCTCCTGCTTTTAAAAAAGTTTTAAATAATTAAAAAATATATACTACCATGATCAAGCACAGTATCCTTCCATATATATTATCACAACCCCGTTCTAATTTTATTAGATTTATGTAATTTTATACGAGTAGCATTTAATTATCTCAATAACATTTTTATATATTAACTCATTCTGGATATTATTTTTAGATGATTAATTGCTGAATTGCTTGCTAGCTAAGGATCTTAAAATCTTAAACTTATAATCTCCTCTCCCAGCTTAGATACGAGCCATTGAGCAATTTGACATCAGAAAATCCATGATTTTTCAATACCCTTAAAGCAAGATATGCCCTGTATCCGCTGCGGCAATAAAGAATGGTCTCTTTACCTGGATCAAGCATGCCGATGTTTTCCCTGATATCGTCTACGGCAATATTTACCGCCCCTTCAATATGCCCGGCATCATATTCCTTAGCGGACCTTGTATCAAGGATAACCATATCATCACCATTCTTTATCCTCTCCCGCATTTCAGGTATATCAATGAAACCGACTTCTTCTTTTTGGAGGTTTTCCGCTATCTTTTCATATAAGCTATTTTTATAAATCAATAAAACAATAATTTGATTATTCACTGCATAACTGATTTGATAATAGGTCAAAAGTCTTTTTGAGATTATTTTTAAAGATATCTCTATATATCTTATTATATTCCCTATAAATTTCAGTAATTTCTTTATCCGGGATATATTCAGTTATATTTTTTTCAATATTTTTATTCAATATGGTTTTCTTTATATCCTCTATGGCACCTACCCCAAAGCCTGCAACTATACCACTACCTCTTAAAGCAAATTGATAACCTCCAATTCTCCCATAACCAACCCCCATCACATTTGACTTGATCTGGTTCCAGACTCTGCTATTTGCACCGCCCCCCATTACCATCAATCTTTTTATATTAAACTCAGGAAATAATTCCTTCATATATGAAAGACTCATATTAAAATCATAAGCTATAGATTCTAAAATTGCTCTATACAGATGCTCTTTTTTATGTCCCCAATTTAATCCAATCCATGCACCCTTTATATTTCTATCATAAGAGCATTGCCTCCCACCAAAATAAGGAACAAAGATTAATCCTCCTGCTCCGGGAGGAATATCTTCTATTTGTTCTTCAATGATATCAAATACATTTTTATTATTTTTATATAAACTCAGATCATACTCTAATAAAAATTCATCCTTAAACCATTTCAAACATATCCCTCCACCATTTATATAGGTAAATGCATAAGATATATCAGGTAAAATAGAAGGCATGTACATGATGGTGCCATTTGATATATCAGGTATAAATTTGTCTACAGCCATAAATAGTAGAACTGAACTTCCAGAAACATCCATTATCTTACCAGGCTCTACCATCCCCGCACCTAATAACCCAGCAGGCTGATCTCCTGATCCAGCAACTATTTTTATACCCTGGTGAAGTCCGCATTTTTGTGCTGCCTTCTTATCTAATTCTCCTATGATATCCCATGGGGATACTATCCTTGGTAATTTCTCAATATCTATATCAAATAGTTCACATAATTCTTTTGACCAATTTAGTTTCGAAAAATCCTCCATGCCAAAAAAAGTAAGCAGCGTATAGTCCATATATGCTTCACTTCCTTTTATTCCTGCTAATTTACCCCCAACAAAACCATTTAGTGTCACAAATTTTAAAATATTTTTATATACTTCTGGACTTTCTTTTTTCCACCACATGATCTTTGGAGTATTTCTGGGGGACCCACAGGTTTTTGTTCTAAGAAGTTTTTTATAGTTCTTGTGAATATCATCATTGTACTTTTCAGACCTTATATCCAAACCCATGTCTAATCCTGTTATAGGGTTAAAATATGAATCAATTCCAATAATGCCGCCCATTTGCCCATCTATGGCAATAGAGTAGACATCTTTAGGTGGGATTTTTGATTTTTGTAAAACATCTTTTATTATTTCAAGAGTTTTTTCATAAAAATCATTAGGATTTTGCTCCATCCTTCCTGGTGCCGTTGATATAAGATCTATTTCGATGTATGAGCTTTCAATCACATCTCCATTTATATCAATAATTCCTGCCTTGATACCGCTTGTACCTAGATCTACCCCTATAAAATACATTTAAATTCCTTGTTGATTTTTTTTGTACATTCCCAGAAGACATTGATTAACAAGTATACTTTATTTTATGTAATAAGTTATATACTTGCTTTCAATCTAACTACATCTATCAAGTAACACAATTATTTTAGAATCACTGCATCAAGATGTTTTTCTCCAGCAATCACCAGCAATACCCCTAATATATCGTCAAGTTCGACTACCCTGTGCATTTATTACTATTTATTTTCTTACATCTATAACATACATACTAATAAAGTATTTTGGCTTTATAAACACCCGAAATTATATGAACGGATTTATTATTTAACTTTTATAACTATTTTTTTATTTAAGCAGTAAGTCTAATCTTTTAAATACTCATCTAAAAATTTGTTTTCTTTTTCCTCGTCCCAATAATCTACCATCTTTAGATCTGTTTGTTTTATATGTGGATACAAGATAGCTTTTCCTTGAATCTCATTATCATGAATCATCTTCAAGACTTTTGGTGCATTTTCAATGCTGCCCACTGCTGCCACATAATTTCCTGGATCTATATCATTATTTCGGATAGCCTCCAGAGTTTGTATATAATCCCCAGGATCTCCACCGGAAGAACCAGTAACTCTTATTTCTTCATAATGTACTTTTATATTATCAACATTTAACTGAGAGTCACCTTTGGGTAGACCTCCAAATAGGTTGATGACCCCGCCAAAACCGAGCCAGTTAAGGGCTTCCTGCTGTACCTTTCTGATACCCACTGCCATTATAATGTCATCAGCCATCTTTCCCTTAGTAACATCAGTCAAAAGATTATCTATTTTATCTGGAGTAACCGTTAGCAGCCTTATTCCCTTTTCTTTTGCTTTTGGTCCCAGCACCCTTTTAACCCAGTTTAGCCTTTCCTCTAAAATATCATTTGCTATTAAAATCCTGGGCTTGAACCTCATTGCCAGTTCTAGATGTATTTTTCCCATTGCACCAGCCCCTACTATTATGCATACACCATTTTCCTTTATGCCAAGTTTTGCATATCTTGTAGACTGTGGTGAATCTTTATAAATATGAATATTTCGGTCCTGTGATGATACAACACAGGAAATAGGTTCTGCCATTGATACTGCAAAACCAGGTATGTCGTTATCTTTTAAAAGTATAAGGCAATTAGCCTCTATAATTTCTTCCTGGATCAAAATATATTCTGCCAGCTGACCAGGTAATGTATAGCCGACTCCCATCTTCTCTACACCTTTGCCATTATCGTAATATCTTTCCAAGTGGTTAATAGGATTGGTATCAACAGCAGGTTGGAGACCATAGCGCTTACCAATAGAGTATTTACCTTCAAGCTCATGACCTATCTTTACGATAGTGAGAGATCCTTCATCTCCCAGGGTCAATGGCCACTTTACCGGGTCCCATCCATATAAATATTTATGTTTTGCTCCCTGTTTAATTATTTTTAGTATCGATGTACAAACTCCAGCAGCATCGACCCTGGCCAGCAACTGCTTTGGTCCTGGTTCAGGGACTGGCACTTCTTTTACGGCAATATTTTCAAATCCTAGTCCGGATAATACTGTAGCCTTTATTGTTCTAGGGATTTTATAATTTTTAAAATCATTTTTATATTGTTCAAGTTTGCCCATTTTTTTCCTCTATTCTACTAAAATATTGTTCCTTACTGAGATCTATGGTAAAATTCTGCTTTTACTTTACCAATCCTTTCTTTTCTCCTTAATGTCATAATATCCTTCAATTATCTTTTTCCCAAAATCACTTTTGCTATCTACTTCAGATGTTTCTTCAATAACTTTTTCTATACCCTTATCATTAATCATTCCTTGAAGTTTTTGAGCAATTTCATCTTTCGGGTAATCATAATTAAAAGCTGCACCGCATATATATGCAATATTTTTTGGAAATATGCCATTTTCCATACATAATTTAGCACTGCCTATCAACCTATCCTCAGGACTTAATTTTCTAATAGGATCCTTTGCTACCCTGATCACAGTATCCATTATCATTGGATTACCAAAACGTATATCTACATCTTTTCTTATTTTCTTTTGTCCCTCAATATCTATATCTATAGAATATTTTTTGGTCAATGCTTCACTGGTCTCATCAAGAGCCCTTGTAACTGTTTTTAGAATAAACTTATCATCATAGGGTTCGTGTACAAAAGTATAGTTTTTTAAAAAACCAAGATATCCCAGAGCAGCATGAGCTAAATTATGTGTAAAAAGCTTTCTTTCAAACTCTGCTATAAAATTATTTGCTGGTTCCATCCCTTTTATCTCTGGCGTATCGCCTTTTATATTTTTTCCATCAAACGGTAACTCATGATAAGAATCTGCAACTACAAATAATGGATCTTCAATCCCAAAACGGTCACTGGCTGGAGGGACCATGCGTGCAACTACCATCCCTACAAAACCTACATTCTTATCAACCCAATTTTTTGTCTCTGGTTCCAATTCACCAAATACAGCATTCTTTAAGATTTTATGTGCTTCTAAAGTATTCTCACATAGATATATATCAACAGGCCTAGGGTTTTTCTTTATTCTTGCCTTTATACCTGCTGCTATATAAGGAGCAATAATTTTTATTGCTTTTATGCCAACTGCTGTTCCAATAATATCAGCTCTAGATATAGAATTAGAAATACCTTCTATATCAGAAGACTCGAAACTATTAATATTATCAATAATTAAATCAATTTCTTTTCTTGTATAAGCATCCAGAAGCTTAAGTTGATATTTTTTTCTTTTATTAATAAGGTTTACAATTTTTTTATTTTTCTCAATAAAAGTGGTTCTATAGTTTTCTTCCCAAAACAGTTGACCCATGAAACCTCTGCCAATATTACCTGCTCCAAATTGAACCGCATTTTTCATATAAATAACCTTCCTGTTTTATTTTTAACTTTGTTATCCGGACTTAACAACTGCCCGATGTTTCATCAACTTTTTCTTCCCCGCAGGGAGGCTTTGATTCTGATTCTGCTCCTTTCGGTACAACACAGATAAAACCAAATGGTTCACTTCCCTCATTGATCCATTGATGTTCCTCATCACCAGGAACAAAAACTGCATTTAAGGGTTTTAATTCCTTTTCATAATCCTCACCTTTTATTTTTCCTTTTCCTTTTATAATAAATACTTCATGCTCATGCTTATGACTACCGTAACTGCTTTTTCCTTTTACGGGGATCTCAATATATCTTAACTCAAAATTTTTAGCACCTCTTTCTGAGGTGATCATCCAGTATATTGAATTACCAGAACCTGTCTTGCACAGTATGTCTTTGTTTATATCAGTTATATACATCTCTCCCTTTCCTTTGCTTTTAAAAATAATAGTTTTGCCACAAATATTAAATAATTTTTTGAGCTAACTTTTCATTAATAACCAGTATGTTAATTACACCTGAAAGTAAAGCTCCCTTTACCGCAATTTTTTTGTGTTCTCCTCCCGCCAATGCTATTCTTTTTTTAAATTTTTTAAGTCTATTTATAGATACACTTACAAGTCTATCTTCAAGATTAGAACTAATGAAATTTCCTTTTTCATCAAAACAATGACCCAGTATATCGCCTACTGCTTTTTCCCCCTTTAATTCTTTAAATTCCTCCGGTTTGATCAAATCCGGAGAAAGTAGTGTTCCTTTTTCAAGAGCCCCTATACCAAAAATTGCCATGTCCCGACTACCTAATTTATTATTCCTTTCATAACTTGAAGTAATAATTCCATCCCTTATTTTTTTATTATCGACTGTTGCAAAGGAGGTGAGAAAAGTTCCTTTTGCATCTAATTTCTTGCACATATTTTGAACAATAGTAAATGGATTAGAATCTAAAACATCGATTAAACCACCCATCAGTTGAATTATGTGAGTATTTTTTGATCTTATTGGAGTTAGATGATTTACCATTGAACCAATAGTATTGCCAACACCTACTCCAATTATCTTATTGTTTAAATCAGAAAGCCCCATATAGAAAGCCCATACTTTTCCTAATATACTGGTGGTCTTTTGCTTTTCATCTTCTATCTTAACAACTATTGCCTGGTCTATTTGATATCTTTTCTCTATCCTTAACTCAAGATTTTTATTTAATTTAAATGGAGGCACAATATCAATATTAATAATATTTAATTCTTTTGCTTTTTGTAATATCCGCGATATAGCCATCTTTGATAATCCCATCATCCCACTTATATCTTTTTGCGAGATATCTTTTTTATAGTATAATGTTGCTACTTGCACTATTTGATTTTTTGTCCATTTACTCATATTCATAATCCCTTATCTGTAAATTTTTCACTTTCTTAAACTATATTTTTACTCTTATCTAATATAGTAAATTATTTTAAAATCATGATTAACTCTAAACCTATGCAAATCATTTTGCCGCTATTTTTATAGGCATTGCAGTTTCTCTATCGGCAATAATTGTGACAGTTTCCTTTGGATTTTCATGCTCCTGAACATAAGTAACAGGCCTATCGATCGTTGAAGGATGCATGCATGCAATTCTAAAAGTAGCTTGCTGCCAATCACCGCCATCACAATACAACTCTATAGTTTTTGCATCTAATATTGCTTTCATTCCTATAGTGACAGCTTTAGGAGGTATACTGTAAGGATCCCCACCAGGAGCTCTTACACTATTGACCACAAAGGTATCTGGATTAAGATCGATTACTCTTGTTTTTAAATTTTTAAATTCCTGCGGTGTCAATCTAATAAAATACTGATCAATGGGTTCATTAAAAGCAATATGCCCATGAAATCCTATACCTCCATAAACAGTATCAATTCCGGCAACTTTTTTTATTTCATCTTCAATAGCATCAGGATCAAAAGGATCTGGAAACCATTTGCGCTCATCAGGTATTCTTAATTCCTTGTCTATTAAATTAAAAAAATATTTATTCATATATCCTTTAAAGCTCATTGGGTTATCTTCCGGTATAACTCTACCGTCTAAATCTAAATATTCATCCATATTAAATGTCCAAACATTTTTCCAGCTTATTCTTTCCTCATTACAAATTCTAACTAGCCTGGGATATTGCGGGGTTGGTCCAACAGGTAAAATAAACCGGGATGGCAGATTTTTCTTATGATTTTGCTTTATCTTATC
>SDBT01016949.1_pt1 | contig 11522 bp, 6 predicted proteins | sample 2277101 | NCBI WGS metagenome assembly SDBT01 (sample SAMN10404973, study PRJNA504765) | marine sediment metagenome | isolation source: marine sediment core GS10_PC15, 103 cmbsf | place: Arctic Ocean: Southern Knipovich Ridge | collected 2010
GATATCAACGAGACCAAGCGGATTAAAGAGCCATTCAACGCCGCAACCTGCTGGACCTGTAAGAGTACCGACGTTCCTCGCCTGATGAACGAAATGGGCGTCGCTGAGTTTTATGCTGCCAACTGGCACGACCTCAAATCCGATGTAACGCACCCCATCGGCTGCCAGGACTGCCACGACCCCGAGACGATAAATTTGCGAATCACCAGGCCTGCCCTCAAGGAAGCCTTCACGGCCAGGGGAATGGATATCAATGAGGCAACGCATCAAGAAATGCGATCGCTCGTCTGCGCCCAGTGCCACGTCGAGTACTACCTCGCGCCTGAACCCAAGAACTACCTGACCTTCCCGTGGAAAAAAGGCTTGTCCGTCGAAGATATGATCGCCTACTACGATGAGAGTGACTTCGCCGATTACACGCATCCGATCTCGAAGACCCGTATCATCAAGGCCCAGCACCCGGACTATGAGATGTATACCACCGGCATTCATGCCTATCGCGGGGTCTCTTGTGCGGATTGCCACATGCCCTACCGCACCGAGGGCGGCGTTAAGTTCACGGACCACCATGTCTCCAGCCCGCTGCTGAATATCGCCAACAGCTGCGCCGTCTGCCACCGCTGGAGCGAAGATGAGATTCGCACGCGAGTCGAGGGCATTCAGACAAAGGTTCTTAACGGCAGATTGCAGGCGGAAGAGGCGATTGTCAAGGCCCATTTCGATACCGCCGCCGCCATCGAAGCCGGCGCAAGTGACGATGAACTGGCACCCGCCAGGAAACTCATCCGCCACGCACAGTTCCGCTGGGACTATGTCGCAGCCAACAACGGCATGGGGTTCCACTCGCCGCAGGAATCAATGCGACTGCTAGGAGATTCAGTCAACCAGGCCCAGGAGGCTCGCTTGCTCGTAACAAGGCTGCTGGCGAGCAAAGGTATCTCAGCCGAGCCGCTATACCCCGACCTTTCCACGCGAGAAAAGGCGTGGGATGTCGCAAAGGCCTTCGTCGATGGCCAGCCAGTTAAGCTGCTGCCGTAGCCTGCGAAATCGAAAGTAAACTCGTCACCAGACAAGGCGATCAAGCAGATCAGCCAGTTGCCGTTTCGACACTTCGCCGACGGCGCAGTAGGTATAGCCGTTTTGCGTGACTGTGACCATGTTGCACATTGCGAAAGACCCGGCCAGGTATGTGTGTTCGCCGCGAGTGAGGCTTTCAGTCATTCCAAGAGACTCTTGCGATTCTTCGACAACTATCACAGATACCACACCTTCGGGGGTATCCACCACATAGCTACCGACCGGCTTATCTCTAAAGTGGGCAACGCAGCAACCGCGAATGGACATTCCAGCGCCCAGCTTCGGAAGTGCGGGGCTAAAACCCAACTCGTCTGTCAAGAATGCCGCTAGAGCATCAGGATCAGCGTCCAAGTAGAGTCCCGCATTCCGAGAAAGTGTGTGCTGGTAGAGGTCAAAAAGTTCGGCAGGCCCGGCCAATGCTGGTTCGGTGGCTGTGAATAACATAACGGCCGGGATGCTGATAAGGAGGATTGCCGCGGCCGCTGCCAAGGGCATAAGCCATCGCGACAGACGAATAACCCTGCGGGCAGCAGGCTGAACGGCCATTGGTACGGGAACCGTTTCGCTTTGCGATTGTAACCGAATCTTCTCGAGAAGCTGATCGCTGGGGTGAATTCCGGAAAAGGCCGAATGCAATTTGGAACGCAAGGCCTTCATTTCGGCCAGGCGTTCTGCACAGAGTTTGCACTGAGAGACATGCTGGGGTACTGCCAGGCTGCCCTGCAGGATCTCTTCAAATTGTTCATCATTTAAGTGGATCATGGCTTTCGCTCCAAAAATCCCAAGTCCCTGGCATGAGCCAGTAACTTCTGCCTTAACACCGATCTGGCCCTGCTTGTCCGAGACTTAACCGTACCGGCTGCGACATCCGTGATCTTGGCCACTTCCTCATGCGAGAACTGCTCAACGTCCACCAGGAAAAGTGTAAGCCTCTGGTCGTCCGGCAAATTTTTCATCGCTTCAATTACTTCGGCGTCACTGAAGTTTGCCAAAACATCAGCGCCACCAGCCCAAGATGACTCATCCTGGGTTTCCGGCCCGGCCAGGGTCACGTCATCAATGGAAACACTCGGGCCGACAACTTTTCTGTGACGCAATTCGTCTATCCATGTATTTCGCAATATCCTCATCAACCACGCCTTGGGGTTCGTGCCCTCCTTGAATGAGCCGAACCTACCAAGCGCCTTGGCAAACGTATCCTGCGTCAAATCTTCTGCATCGGAGGCGTTGCCACTAAGCGCATACGCAGCCCTGTAAACTGCATCAATGTAGGGCACCGCTGTGTTTTCAAACCCAGATCTATCAGCCATGTCAGCCGTAACGTCTCGCCACCTTCTTAAACGTGCAAGAGGCGATTATCGTTCCCTGTCACCCAATTAAGTTGAAGTCCAAAACCATATATTATTGACGTAAGTCTAACGTCAATGGGCTTCATTTCCATGGGAATTATCCACAACCCGGCCTGGGGCCAAAGGGGCGATGCGCAGAAGCAGGTTTGTACTTACGCCTTTGTGTATTTGAGGCCGAGTTCCTTGATAGCGCAATATAGCACCGGGACAACGAAAATGCTGACCAGCACCACGAGCATGCCGCCAAATGAAGGTATCGCCATCGGCACCATTACGTCACTTCCCCTGCCTATCGAAGTCAGGATGGGGATCAATGCAAGAATGGTAGTGGCAGAAGTCATCAGGCACGGCCGAACCCTGCGATGGGCGGCGATCACTGTCGCCTCGCGGATATCGTCGATCGAAGAAGGCTTGCGATCACGGAATACCTGGTCCAGATAAGCCGACTGGATAACCCCATTGTCCGATGCGATCCCGAACAGCGCCAGGAACCCAACCCACACAGCCACTGACATATTAATGGTATGGACCTGGAACAACTCCCGCATATGGACGCCAAAGACGGAGAAATTCAGGAACCAGGGCTGGCCGTAACACCACAACAGGATGAATCCTCCCGCCCATGCTACGAAAATGCCGGAGAATACCAGGAACGTCGTCGGGATTGATTTGAACTGGAAGTAGATGATCATAAAAATTATGAATAAAGCAACTGGCAGAACGATCGCCAGAGTCTTCTGGGCACGAAGCTGGTTCTCGTAGTTGCCGGCGAATTTGTAGCTGACTCCACTGGGCATGGTCAGCTCGCCGCTATCGATCTTGGCCTGCAAGTATTGCTGGCACTGTTCGACAACGTCAACTTCGGCGTATCCGGGCTTCTTGTCGAATACAACGTAGCCGACCAGGAAGGTATCTTCGCTCTTGATGGCCTGAGGGCCGCGGACCACGCGAATCTCCGCCAATTGGATGATGGGTATCTGGGTCCGGCCGGCACCTGGCACAAGGATATGACCAATCTTTTCAATATCATCACGAAGCTCACGCTGGTATCGGACCCGAACGCCAAAACGCTCGCGGCCTTCAACGGTCGTCGTGGCCAACTTGCCACCGATTGCTATTTCGACCACATCCTGGAACGCGCGGATAGGCACTCCATAGCGACCAAGAGCTACTCTATCGGGAATGATTTCCAGATATGGCTTGCCGACAATTCGTTCAGCTATGACCGCAGACGATTCGACGCTGGGGATCTCCTTCAGAAATTTCTCGATCTGCAGACCAACAGTCTCGATCTCCTCCAGTGAAGCTCCCCTTACTTTCACGCCCATGGGGGCACGCATACCGCTTTGAAGCATCACGATTCTCGCCTTGATCGGCTGGAGCTTAGGCGCTGACGTAGTTCCAGGGATCTTCGAAACCTTGAGAATTTCATCCCAAATGTCATCCGGCGTTTTGATTCCGGGCCAGGCCTCGCGCCCGGCGTTGATTGCTGGATCCAGCGCAGCTCGCCACAACCTGAAGGGCAGGCCTTTCGGATCGGGAATGAGTTTTCCAGCATCGTCGCGCAGAAATCGCCCTTGAACATTGTAACTCTTGCCGTCTGAGGCTGGGACAGGCTGGCCCTGCTCGTCGCTAAAGACACTCGTGCCGTCGGGGGCAAATCGGAAGTTAACACGCCGGCCTGCCTTATCGGTAACGTATTGGGGTTTGTAGTTGATTACGGTTTCGAACATCGATATCGGGGCTGGGTCAAGTGGCGTCTCGGCCCGGCCTAGCTTGCCGACCACAGAATCGATCTCTGGGATGGAGTCGAACGCCATATCCTGCTTGGCCATAACATCCATCGCCTCGCCTATCGACGCGTGAACCATTGTCGTCGGCATGAACAGGAAAGATCCCTCATCCAGGGGCGGCATGAACTCCTTACCGAAACCGGGGAATTTCTCCTCAGCCCTTGTCCAAAACGCAGTCGACCGGGTCGCGTCGGCGTCTATGCCAACCGCTTCGCCTGCCCGTGGAATGAAAGAAAAAACCGTGCCGAATCCCAGCCAGGCCGTAACGCCAAGAAGGACCGTCATCGCTGGTATCGACAGGAACAATAGCTTATGTCGCAGGCACCAGCGGAGGATAGGAGAGTATGCGGATCTGAACAGGTTGAAGAATCCCAGCAATCCACCGATCATCACGCCGACAAACACCAGGTTCCTGAAAAGCCCTCGCTGGGGGCCCAACGGCTCCCAATATTCTGTAAGAATAAAGCCGACCAGGAGTACGACAATCCCATTGGCAACCCACGGCATGAAGCGTTCGAGACGCTGGGGGATCCATTTTTTCAGGAGGCTGTGAGCGGCAAGAACAGCCACGGCGATGCCCGATGTGGTAATCGGGAAAGACCATCGACTAAGGCCGAGGACCACCAACGCCAGACCTGCTATCCCAATGAGTGAAAACAGAATCTGCCTGAGTTTCTTGCCGGAAATCTTGCTGCAGAACAGTATGTATGCAACCGGCGGGACCACGGTCAGTGCAATGACAACCGATGCAAGCAGTGCGAACGTTTTGGTATAGGCCAGGGGCTTGAACAGTTTCCCCTCGGCCCCGATCATTGTAAATACCGGCAGGAAGCTGACGATTGTTGTCAGGACGGCCGTCAGGACTGCTCCGCCAACTTCACTTGCAGCGCGATGAACCACGGCAGCGCGAGGCTCATCTGGCGGGGCCTGTTCAAGGTGCCGTAGCGTGTTCTCGCAGACCACAATGCCCATATCCACAATCGTACCGATGGCGATTGCTATACCCGACAGCGCAACGATGTTGGCATCGACGCCAAAGAATTTCATTCCGATGAAACTCAGCAGCACGGCCAGGGGTAAGGTCAATGAGATAATGAGTCCGCTGCGAAGGTGCATCACCATGACAACAATCACGATGACAGTGATGAGAATTTCCTGCGATATGGCGTCATTGAGCGTACCGAGTGTCTCGTAGATCAGTCCGGTGCGGTCATAGAATGGGATGATTGTTACTTTGGAGACGGTCGCCCAATCCGGCCATTGATCCCGTGGGATCGACCGCAGATGTGCCAGCCAGGCTTTCTGGTCAATTTGGCCCACATCGAAGCCATTGAAGCTGCTGAGCTGCGCGAAGCGGGCAACCTCATCTTGGGTGACCTTTGTAAAATCAATAACCACCTTAGACGGTAACGCCTCGGCGGTTTCGGCGATCTTGGCCTTGACGTTCTTGATTACTCTTAACGGGTTATCACCATAGCGGGCCACCACCACGCCGCCTACGGCCTGTGCCCCGCCCTTGTCCAACGCGCCGCGACGCGGAGCCGGTCCCAGAGCAACCGTGGCAACCTGGCCGACCATGATCGGCACATTTTCATGGACCTTGACGACACTGTTTTGGATATCAGAGACGCTCTCGATAAAACCTATACCACGAACGAAGTATTCCGTTCGGTTCAACTCGAGTGTCTTGGCCCCTACATCGACATTGGATGCCTTGACGGCCTTGAATACGTCGGTCAGTGTAACGCCGTAGGCACGCATGGCATCAGGGTCAACATCGACCTGATACTCCTGCACATAGCCGCCAACAGAACCGACCTCGGCAACACCGTCTGCCGACAGCAGCCAGTATCGCGCGTACCAGTCCTGGATCGTACGAAGCTCTTTCAAGTCCCAACCACCGGCAGGATTACCGTCGGGGTCGCGTCCTTCGAGCGTATACCAGTATATCTGCCCCAAGGCTGTCGCATCCGGACCCAACGTGGGCTTAACCCCAGACGGCAGCGTCCCGGCCGGGAGAGAATTTAACTTCTCCAACACCCGAGTACGTGCCCAGTAAAACTCCACGTCCTCCTTGAAAATGACAAAGATCGAGGAGAAACCGAATAACGAGGCGCTGCGGATCGTCTTTACGCCGGGAACGCCCAGCAGTGAAACCGTCAGCGGATAGGTTATCTGGTCCTCCACATCCTGTGGAGACCGTCCCATCCACTGGGTGAAAACGATTTGCTGGTTCTCACCAATATCGGGGATTGCATCGGTGGGAACGGGATACCTTGTAATATCGCCTAGATCCCAGTCAAACGGAGCAACAATAACTCCCCCTGCAATCACGGCAATCACGAACAGGCCGACGATGAGCTTGTTGGTTACACAAAACCGAATAAGCCTGCCAATAGCTGATCGTTGTTCGGGAGTCTGTTCAAAGGGCGACTCGTTATTCATCTGAACCACCCTGTTCCTTGGCACCCTGGAGAACTTCGATCACTTCGCCGCACTGGCCCATTGATTCACCGTAATAAGGATTCCGCGTGGCAGAATCTTCTTGCAGCCAGTGAGCACCCCGGCCGTCGCCTGCCATGGTACATTTGAATTGGTACAAATAAAGGCCAGAAGCTCCAAATCGCTTGGTAAGAGCCGCTATGTCATCTGACAAGGAGGCGAACTTATTGCGGAACGCCTCGATATCATCGGAGTCGATGATATTAGCCAACGAGTTCTTCAATTTCTCTGAGGCCGCCATCCAGGCCATGTGATCGTCACCGCGAACCAGTTGCATATCCACAGCGTCAACCGCTACGACCATCTTCTGGGCGGCTGTGACGGCGCCGTCGAAATCATCTCCCGACAGAGCGTTTTGAACTTCCAGATAGCCGCCAGCGACCGTCGCCAGTTGCTCTTGAAACGCTGAACTGATAACCGGCAAGGCTGCGGGAGAACTATCGCGGGACAGACCAAGTTTCGTTTTCATCGATGAAATATGTTCGCCCATCGTTTTAGCCATTGCCTGGGCGGCCTCTATATTTGCAATTTCTTTGCCTTCGAAGGCGTCGTTTGAAAGGAGCATCGAGTACTCCTGCCAAAGCATCTTCATATGGCCTTGCAGCTTTTGCCCATCGACACCCCGAATCTTCCTGGCCAGGGATCCAAACCCAGAGCGAGTTTCATCCAGATTCCCAGCCTCGATTGCATTGTTAATCGTCTCGACGGTATCCATGATGGCGTGCAACTGAGTCTGAACCAATGGCGGAAGAGTCATCTGGCCGGAGTCTGTATCATTTTTGCCTGTTGCCGGCCCGCCACTACTGCCGCCTCCTTCGGGTGTCATCATCGAAGGTTTGGCCTGTATCTGGAGTTCAGCATCGATTTTGAAGTTACCCATGGTCACGACACGCTCGCCTTCAACCAGGCCGTGGCGCACCAGATAGTAATCCCCGGCCCGAGGGCCAAGTACAATTTCGCGCCCTTCGAAGGTCGGTTTGTCTTTACCGGGCAGTTGAACGTAAACAATTGCCCGCGTGCCGGTGATCATCGCCGCCGAGGCTGGAATAACCAATGGAGCTTCGGAGTTTGCAGCGTCCATCACTTGCCCGCCCTGGGCTAGGGTTGCCTTCACTGCCGCGCGGACGAACATTCCCGGCTTGAGCATCATATTGGGGTTGGCAGCATCTACGCGAACGTTGACCGTTCGAGTCTTTTTGGTAAGGATTGGATCAATAAATGCGATGGTTCCAGTGAACTGCTGGCCGGGATAGGCCTCGGTCGTAAACTGAACCTCCTGGCCGAAACGAAGCCACATCAGGTCTGACTCGTAAGCATCCAGGCGAATCCATACCTGAGAAAGGTCGGCTATGGTATAGATTTTTGTGCCGGTCTTGACGTACATACCTTCTTGCGCGTTCTTGTGGATAACAATGCCGCCGATCGGCGAAAAAATCGTGACGTGGTCCGATACACTGCCCCGTCGTTCGATCTCCGCTATCTGTTCTGGTTTGAGGCCCCATAGCCTGAGCTTCTCCCTGACTGCTGTTACAGTCGCATCGGCAGTCTCGCGCATAATGCTGATATCACTGTTCTTGAGTTCCTTGACGACGGCCAGGGACTGAAGAAGTTCCTCCTGCGCGCTGAGTAGTTCGGGGCTATACATCGAAACCATCTGATCGCCCTTGTTTACGGAGAGGCCGGTGAAGTCCACGTACAGTCGATCCAGGCGTCCCGGCACCCATGCGGTGATGTACTTGAGGCGGGTTTCGTCATAGTCAATCTTGCCCACCATCCGTACCTGCCTGGCAACGAACTTCCGCTGAACAAGAACGGTTTCGATATCCATGAGCTTCTTGGCATTTTCCGATACGGTCAGTTCGCGGAAGCTTCCGGGATCACCCGCCTGCGTCTCAAGCGGAATAAGGTCCATCTGGCAGATTGGACACAGGCCGGGCTTAGGTAGCTTGATCTGGGGATGCATTGAGCACGTCCACATCTGTGTAGCCTCGTCCTCAGCTGCTGAGTGGGAGGCATGCGTTGCGAGATCATCCTGGGAACTAGAGCCCCCTCGGATCGCAAAGCCTATGATAAGGCTGACTGCTATCGCGACAGCTACCACCCAAATCTTGGTCGTTCCCCGAAAAAAAGCTGTTTCTTTCATTAGATATTCCTTCATCACTGTGACCTGAATCTCAGTGGGTCAATAGCATTATCAAGGCGTGGATTACCCCGGAGATCAGCGCACTAAAGCCGCTGATTTTGTGAAGTTTTAATAGAAGTCTCGGCCTGAGACGCCTGAGCCGCCGAACCGATCCCAGGCAAACCGTAATTGCGACCAGAGACAAGGTCAGTATGCCAGTCGGCTTAGCCAGGCTGAATAACGATATTCGTGGGGCTTGACTGTCGTGCTCGTGCCCACCATGCCCTGCCTCTGTCATGCTGGAGGCAAACTGAGGAAGACGTGCCAGGTAACTTTCGGGATCTTTTGCAAAGGAAGCCTTGCAGCTCTGGCAGCAGAAAAAAACGCGTTTGCCCTGGTAGTCTGTGTAAATACTCGGGTCGATCTTGTTTCCAACCATCACGGGACATTCAGTCTGAGGCGACGCAACCTCATCATGTGATTGTGAATTCGCATGAGAATGCTTCTCGCCAGCGTTGCTCACGGTTGCCAGAATAAGTAAGGTCGCAATTACGCACACAGGCAGTACTAACCACTGAAGCCCCTTGCGACGTAACGAGCCTGCACGAAATGGGGGCCAGGCACTATCTCGCTCTTGATGTTCGACGATCATCTGTTCTTTCATTCCTCACCACGTATAGTGATCCAGCCCGTAAACAAGAGTTCCACCGAGATATCCCGTCATGGCCATCAGTACGACCGACAGTACAAGCGCCACCCTATAGCCAGTGCGACCAGCAGCATTATTCCTGCGATAAGACAGTTCACATAGCACCGCACAAACAACAATCACGAAACTGGCAGATGTCCCCACCCATCTGTGCATATCGAATGCCCGAATGAACTCAGGGGGGAAATTAGCCGACGCACCTGTGGCCAACCCCAGAATCCAAGCAGTGATCCCACTGAGGGCACCGACGGAAATCATAAATCGTGATGCATTTAGAAAAAGACTCTTACCAGTGCTTGCAAAAAACCCTAGAAGCTCCGCCGCAGCCGCTGCCATGATCAGTGCAATGGGAAAATGCACTGCGATGGGATGGAATCGCCCCGCAAAGCGGATAACCCGCGCCAGCCCATGCTGGTCATCATCGGCATGTTCGTGGCCAGTGGCTGACGCATTATCAATTTCGTTGTGACCTGAGGCCGCATTTTCATCCGCCTCGGAATCGCCGATGCTGAACTGAGGAAGTTTATCCAGATACTTCTCGGGATCCTTTGTGAAAGCCTCGTAGCAGAACATGCAGCATAAAAACACCCGCTTGCCCCTAAAGTCTGAATAAATACTCGGGTCGATCTTGTTTCCAACCATCACGGGACATTCAGTCTGAGGCGACGCAACCTCATCATGTGATTGTGAATTCGCATGAGAATGTTTTTCGTCAGCGTTGCTCACGGTTGCCAGAATAAGCAAGGTCGCAATTACGCACACAGGCAGAAATAACAACTGCTGCCCCCGGCGACGTAACGGGTGTCGAACCACTGCCAATGCTCCAGGTCCAAAGTTGTCTGTCATCATTGTCCTTTCTCTGGTTGGGCCTGATCCGAATCTCTACTCGAAAATTCGCGTGCGGTCAGGCTTTCCAACACTGCCAACTGCTGGGCCTTATTGGCCAATGCCCGCTCGAATGCCAATTCAAATTCAAGGAGAATCCGCTGGGCATCGATCAGGTCTGTGAAGGAAGCCTTGCCGGCCCGAAAAGAGGCGTCCGTAGCCTTGAGAGACTCCCTGCCCTTTGGCAAGAGTGCGTCGCGGTAGAGATCAATCTTTCGATTGGCATCTCGAAACCGATATGCTGCCAACTTGAGTTTAGCACTGAGCGTGTTAGTTGCATCGAGTTTGCGATGGACGGCCGCGAGACGACGGTGGTTTGCCTCCCTGACACCTGCGGATAACTTGTCCCGCCAAATTGGAATATTCACCGAAACCATCGCAATGATGGGATCCTTGCCGTCATCGTCAGGCTGTCGGCCACCAGTGGAACCGGCGGTATCAATGTAGCCAAGGCCCAGCGTGACGTCGGGAAAATACTTCTTTTTTGCGAGCTTGACCTCTTGAGCCCACCTGCCCGCCTCAAAATCCAAGGCGAGTATTTCTGGATTGGCGTTGGCCAACCAGGCAAGTAGCTCTTCGTCGGTGGCCGAAATATCAATATCTTCAATCGCCTCTGGCCAGGGAAGATGTGCCTCCGGGTCGCGGTTCAATGCAGCGTTGAGCCTGGCAACGATAGGTTCGCGCAAATCCTTCACCGAACGAAGGTGGTCATCAAGCTTGCCTAGCTCAACCTGCGCTCGGATGAGACCAGAGTGCGTGGCCACGGCCGTCTTATATCTTGTTCGCAGCACTTGCTCGATATTGCCAACGAGCTGGAGATTCTCATCAACAATGGCGATGGCCCGCCGCAGATAGTAGTACTCATAGTAAGCGTCTTTGACTTCGCGAAAGAGCTTGAGTTTTTTCGCCTCGTACCTCTGCCGTTGAGCCTGGGCCGCTTCAAAAGCTACATCACCTCGAAGCTCAAGCTTACCGAACCACGGAAACTGCTGTGCGAGTTCAAAGCTTTGCCGCTGAGCACCAACACGAGTTTCAACTCTTTCAATAAAATAGCGGTAGGTAAAACGTGGGTCGGGATGCGCCTT
>SDBT01016950.1_pt1 | contig 11521 bp, 12 predicted proteins | sample 2277101 | NCBI WGS metagenome assembly SDBT01 (sample SAMN10404973, study PRJNA504765) | marine sediment metagenome | isolation source: marine sediment core GS10_PC15, 103 cmbsf | place: Arctic Ocean: Southern Knipovich Ridge | collected 2010
CGTTATTTGTATAAAATAAACTGATTTTAAATGAATGATGGTTCTATAACATTAACTGAAGTGATTGAGGCGCTAAAGTTTCTCGGTGGTAGTGCAAAGTCAAAACAAATAGAAAATTATATCATCGAAGACAGAGGTAGTATTCTGCCTAAAACATATGAATTCGGAGGTTGGGATAGTTACAGAAAAACAATAAACCAAATGATTCAATCTCATTGTCACCGTGAGCCAAAATATAAAAAATATAGAGGGCCAGCTTATTTTGAATATCTTGGTCCCGGTTATTATGAATTATTAAACTTTAGAAAGTCTGATAATTTTCATTTTATCGAGACACGTAAAATTGATTCGCATAAATTTGCAAAAGAGATTAAAATAGATGAGAAGCAACTCGAAGAATTACTTCAAAAGAAAAAGGAAATAGGTGCGTTTGGGGAAGAGAAAGTTATTGAATATGAAACCAAATATTTAATTGAAAATGGAAGACCAGATTTAGCTAAATTTGTCCGTCAAATTTCGAAACAATCAGTAGGTGAAGGATATGATATTATATCATATGATCTGGAGGGAAATAAAAAATTTATTGAAGTTAAATCTACTAAAAACAAAAATATCAACTTTTTCATCACTGATAATGAGTTAAATACTGCAAAATTATTAGAAAATAGATACTGGATATATCGAGTGGTATTCTTAGAAAATGGTGAAGCAAATATTTATAGAGTTCAAAATCCAGTTCAAAAAATAGATAGTGGTGAATGGTGTATCAGTCCATTGACTTATTTAGTACAAAGCAAAAACACCTAACCGGTTCGAGTCGGACTGCTATAGCTATGGCATGAGTGATGACATTGGCGCTTGACCGCAGCCATTCAACCGGGGACAGTTATGTGTTGAAGGAACAAATGTGAGATATAATAAGAAATAAACGCAATTGTGTTAATACCGCTAAATTGGGGTTATAAGAACAATTGTTTATATACTAACGTTATAGGCAACCCTAAAAAAACTGCAAATGAATATAATTCAAATATATACAGATGACACACGAGACGATAAACAAACATTTCAAGTAATCTCTGCAATATGGGGATTACCTGAAAACTGTAAATCTTATTCTGACAGTGTTGAAGCAATTATTAAAAGTAATACCCGACTTGGGGTAAATTTTAAAGGGTTACACTCTTACAATCTTAATGACAAAAATTGGTCAACATTAGGGGTAACATTTCAACAGGTTTTAGAAAAACTTTTTGAGTTTGTAACATCGGGAAAATTAAATCTTCAATTGACCATAGTTAGTAAAAACAGTTATGAAGCAAATGCTGGTTATCTAAAGAATCTTATTAAAGTTCATTTGCAAGATCGAAACTCTATTATCGGACAACAATTTAAATCTCTTGCTGATATAGATTTACCTGCACTTTACCATAGAATTGATCAACTATTTGTCTACCTTCTATATCGTGACAAATTCGGTGATGATGGTGACCAATTTGAATTTTATCCTGACTCCACCGGTAAAATTTTAAATTACCACGACAAAGAATTCCCAGTTTCAGGAAACTTACCAATAATATGGGATTTAAAGTTTTTTGAACTAATAAAAATTTTAGGTAATTCTCTAGCAAAGACAATTATTTTAACAGGATGGCCTGTAAAAAAGCAAGAGTTATTAAAATTTGAACCTCAAAAATGGAGTGCAAATTATCTTACTCAGAGCTGTGATATACTTGCGAATTTCTTTTTTAACTATTTACGTTATAATCTCGGACGAACAGATAAGAAATATGAATTAAAAGCTAATGTGCTATCTAAACATTTTTTACTGGACGAAATTCTTCCAGAGATTAAGAAATCATTTGCACTGGACACGACAACAAATGATATTATTTGCACAGACCAAAATATTTTAGTAACAATTGACCCAATAAAATCACCTTGAAAAATAGACATAGAAAAAAGGTATACCTATAGAAACCTATTAATAATGACAGATTACGAAAATTTACATACTATTTTCAATAATTTAGAAAGATTTTCCTATCCATATGATAAAACCAAAATTTCAAAAAATGGGATTTACATATTATTTGAAAAGGGAGAATATTTCAAAGGTTTAGACCGTATTGTTAGAATTGGTTCACATACTGGAAATAACAGACTTATAACAAGAATTGATGAACATTACATAAAAGACGACCATAGAGATAGTATTTTCCGTAAACATTTAGGACGCTGCTTTTTGACGATTAACAAAAGAACTGATTACATTAAAAATTGGGACTTAAAAATCAAAAAGAAAGTTGAGAAAGAAACAAATTTTCATAGAATTAATTGGGAAATTGAGAAAGAATATGAACAAATAATTACTAAATACATCCAAGACAGTTTTTCTTTCGTAACTATTCCAAACTTAACTATTGAAAAAGAACGAATAAGATTAGAAAAAGGATTAATTGCAACATTTGCACAAGCAATAGAAAAAGAGAGTTCTGATAATTGGACTGGAAACCACCATCCAGATATTAAAATTCGAAATCATAGACTTTGGAATATTCAACATTTATCAGGAACACCATTAACAGAAACGGAAATTAAAAAAAATAGAAATGAAATTAAGAGAATAAAAGGGCAGCCTATAACAATGCATATAGTTTATGGCGGGTTAAGTACTAAATATGAACGAGTTAACTATAAACAAGAATCGGTGTAAATTGAAATTTGTGATTCTAAAGCCGCCACAAACCATATGCTTACCGTTGTAGGCCATTTGAAAAATGAATCCGTACAAAGACAAAGAACTCCGAAAATTCATTCAATCCATTCCACAAGAGGAAGTGGAGCGACAGACACGACTTCAAGACGAAGAAAACAAGAGGGTCTATCAGGAGTTCATTGACGCACTCAAAGACAATAAGTGCTTTTTATGTGGAGACAAAATGGACACGATTGACGAATCCCGACCTTGCTTTCACTGGTTTACATACCCAAAAAGAATAAAGAAAAAGTACTTCAAAAACTATCTCAAATCCCCCTTAAGTTACTTTCGGCTTGAGTGCTATTTCAGATGGTTGGCAAATACCGAGACACCCATCGGGCAGATAAATGACTTGAAAGACGAAACTTCAAAAACATCCTTTTTAGAATCAACAATCAAGTACAAGAACATTGAATGGGCATTTTCAATCGGACACACGGACAAAGAAGGACACGCAGGAAGTAAAGCAGGAGAAGTTCCCCATTATCATCTGCAAATGAAAGTGGACGGTCGAGTGTTTTTGAAGTTTAACGACTATCACATCCAATTCCCTGATGAGGATTTATTCACATTAGAAATGATGGATCAAGCCGGAGATTTACTGCAGCTCGGGCACTCATTCGGAGAGGGAATTGGAATAATTGAAAATGAAGAAAATCTCCAACTCATTGACGATGCAATGACAATAGCGGAGGACGAAACCACAGCTCCATTTAATAGACAAACATTGATAGAAGCTCCAGAAGGACAGACCATTTCGGGAGAGCTAATTCAAAAAGCAACTGAAGAAAGTAAAAAGACCAAAGAACCAATTGGTAAAATCTTACAGAGGTACTTAAAGGATGCTAAAGTGACAACGATAATCGGACCAGGTGACGGTGTACCCAAAATGACTAAAAGAAGTAGGAAAAAATAAAAAAACGGCCTACCACAAAGTGCAAAGCAAATGGAGCGCCACCATCCTTGTGGATACTCACGCCTTCATTTGCGGGCTTTGTTCTCGTGTGACGATTTCGTAGCGAAATCGCCCCACTTGCTTTGCACAGACCGTTGTGTTCAAGGCAAGACAGAGACAAATGATTACCATAAATGAATGAATGATTTTACAAAAATAATAATGGGCGATTTGGAACCTTTAGAAAGAAAAGGACAAATCTTTGTTTATGGTATTGAAGAAAGAATGAAGGGTAGCCTTGAATTTATAAAATCAAAATACAAAGATATTATACAACTGGGCCTTTCGATTGATTTTATTGAATACCACCAATCAGATGCTGTAAAAGCTGACATAAAACAGTTATATAGCGTTGGATATTTCCCTGCAACTGAGACAGAAATGGAATTAGACCATTCTATTAAACATGCGTTGATAGGGTCCTATAAATCTGCATTTGCAGATTTGAGAAGATCACTCGAATTGACTTTGATTTCTGTGTTTTTAACATCTGAGAATTATGACACAAAAAAAGCAGTTAATTGGGTTATGTCAAAAAGTGATACACCTGGATTTTCAAAATCACTTGATAAATTAATAAAACACGGTCGTTTTAAGGAATTTAATGATAAATACGAATGGAAGAAAAATCTGCAAGAATTTTATTGGCTATTGTCTGATTTTAGTCACAATAAAGGGCAATTAAAAGGTTATAGAGAGTTAAACAGGACGAACTTTTTTACTGCAGGTACTTCAGCACCGTCAATAAATTATGAAACATTAGAGACTTTCTGTGATTTTTATATTAAAACAGTAAGCGAAATTGTTGTAATGTTGGCATTGTATAATCCAATGATTTTGGTTGGTGTTCCATTGGATGAAAAGTTTGGACTGAATGGACCAGCTTCTGGATTTTATTATGAAGGTCAGGCGGAGTTAGTTCATGAATTGATACCTAATAACTACAAGGGATACTTTAAAAATCTTGCAGATAATGATTTGGAAATAAAAAGTGTGGTAGATTATTTTAATTCACTACCTGATTTGACGGATGAAGATATTAAAGAACAGATTAAAATGCAGAATGAATTTTTTGATAAAATGAAAAGACCGGATAATAATGAATAATGCCCAGTACAAAACAAAAGCTATACGTAATGCGGGTTTCGTAGAAAAATTGAAAGTAAATGGATATTAATAAAAATCGTAATGGCTTGAAAGTGAAGTGCAATTTAATCCCGCACTATGCATAGCCAAACCGTTAAAGACAACAAACACATAACGAAGCACTTCAACTCGGACGGCTTGAGCTCTAGCATGCGTAAAATTATCGCCAAGGTCCGCCGCCGGATAAGCGTCAACCGTTAGGCTGCTCGCAATTTCAACGAGCAAATGTTCAAGGAGGTCATGTCTATAGACATTTCATGCAAATTGAATCTCAACTGATACATTTGGGAGAACTCAAAATTTAAACGCTGGTCTAACCAGTAAGGAGGAGAAAATGAAAGAATCAGTACGTCTACTCACAAAAATAGCTTTTATTCTCACTCTGGTTTTAGTTGGCTTTTATTTCAGTTGCCAACAACAGGTCCAGGAGGGAATCACTGAAGAAGAAGCACAGGCTTGGACTGACCGTGTTTTAGAAATGTGGAATGAGGCAAACCTTACTATAGTAGACGAGGTCTATGCTCATGAGCTTGTGCGGCATGACTGTGGTCTACCAGAAGACATTGTAGGTCTCGAAAATATTAAGAATTACCTTGAAAATTTCTTCAATGCTTTTCCTGACCTAAATGTTACTGTTGACGAGACGATTGTAGTAGGTAATAAGCTCGTTCAACGCTGGACAATGACAGGGGCAAACACAGGCTCTATGGGTGACATGCCTCCTACAGGTAAAAATATGCGGTTTTCAGGAGTATCTATTGTCCACATGGTCAACGGACAAGCGGTTGAGATATGGGATTTTTACAATGCATTGGATATGTATCAGCAACTCGGCTTTACGCTTATTCCCCCACAGGAACAGAGCGAACAATAATAAACAAACAAATGAAACATCACTATTGCTTGTCATACCAAGAGTTATGCAGGGTGAGAAAGTATCTTTTTTACAGCTGTCCAGATGGCAGCCTAACAATGCATTAAGCAGACCGAAGGGCTCTCTGCGAATCTGACGTTCAGAGCTTCGCATGAGTGTAATCAAAAATTAGGATGTTCGGTGCGGCGTATCCTTCGGCGGCTTATGCTATCGTGTGTGCCGGGCATGGCCCGTAACTAACAGGGTGAGAGTCCCTATACCAAGTGGTGTGGGAGGAGCGGGGTCGTGAGGCCTCGCCCTATCCCGATTAGGCATATGAAAGTTCCGTTTGTAGATTCATATTATGGATATAAAAGAACAATATAGAAAACTATGTAATCCTCCCGAAGAGGCCAATCTCGCGTGGTATAGGAAGCGGGGCTTTGAGTTTGAAAAAGTACTTAACGAGTGCTTGTCATCCGACGGGCTAGATCCTAGGTCTAGTTTTAAAACGGAAGGTGAACAAATTGATGGCTCATTCTTCTTAGATGGAAGTGTATTTCTTCTAGAGGCAAAGTGGCATAAAGACGAATTGCCAGCTTCATCTATATATCAATTCAAAGGAAAGGTTGATGGGAAGCTAATAGGAACAATTGGGGTATTTATATCCATGTCTGGATATTCAAAAGATGCCGTTGATGCTTTAACCCTAGGAAAGTCGTTAAATGTCATTTTATTCGGTAAAGAAGATATTGATGCTGTGATTAATGAAAGTATCGGGTTTAAGAATATTTTGAAATCTAAGCTAAGGAAAGCAGCTGAGGAAAGCGTTGTATATTATTCTAGTGAGTTTGAACAGGTTACTAGAGATGGTTCGGTAAAAGTTGAGGCATTTTTATATGATTTGACTACAAGAACCATCGTTAGGCATGAAAAAGATTATGCCCCCGAATCTGATTTAATAGTGATATGTGAGGGTCAAACAGATAGAGAAATACTATCGTTGTTGGCATCAAGAATATTAAAGCAGAACAATTTGTCAAAAAAAATAAATATTATTGTTGCTATGGGGAAGTATACAATATCACGTGTTGCTAACGCTGCACGTGATATGCCATCAAAATCACCAGTTATGATTGTTACCGACTCAGATGGTGATATTGAAAAAACAAAAGATATGCTAGTAAAAAATGTCGATCTTGAGAACTGGGTGGCTTCGATACCCCATCCAGAAATCGAACAATGGCTACCTGTTAGCAGAGATGACTTGAGAAAAAGACTTAGAAAGGGCGATGCATTCATTAAAGGTCTGGAGAGTTTAATTGAGGGTATTGATCTTGACGCGCTGGAACAGAAAGATGAGTCATTTAAAATCTTTAGAGAATGGGTAAAAAGTGCCTAACAAGGCAAATTCACCCGGACAGCCAAAAGCTTTGATTCGCTCCGTTTTTCTGCCGGTGATTTGCGACGTTGAGACTGTCAAATAAGTCAAAATGATAAAATAATTATATAAAACAGGTATACAAAAAACAATGCCTTTATCCGAGATCGTCGCTTATAAACCAAATTTGAAGGTCACTATTTTTCTATATTTCAGGTAATAGGGTTTTTCAACAGTCTCGTTAGGTGCATAAAAATATCGTGTGGAATAAAATTATGAACTATAAAAATATTAGTAAAATTAAGTCAGATATAAATCATTTGCTTAATATAATAGAAGAAAATCTCGCACAGAAAAGGAGATATTGGCAGAAAACAGATTCTGAATTTTTAAGACAATGGGAGGCATACTCTAAAATAAGAAATAATCTAATTGATCTTGAGCCTAAAATCTTTAGTGACCTTAGGGAAATTCCAGTTCCAGAAACTCGTGATCAAAATTTTGTAACAAAAGATTTATACGATATTAATGATTTACTCCCATTAAGAAATGAGATGAAAAGAGTTTCCGAATATTTTGAATATCATTTTAAAGATGATAAAAATGCAACAAGTTTAGAAGATGAGGATTTTAATCAAAATGTTTGGGAAAATATAAGAGTTGATTTTGGTATCTCGAAAAATGTTTTTGGAAAGAAAATCCATTTCATTAAAGATAAATTCACTAGAGATATCATTTTTCGAGATATCGAGCAAGCATATGTATTATATAAGAAAGATTTTAATAAGCCATCCGTCCTACTTGCGGGTGGAGTAATTGAAGAATTGCTACGTCATTACTTAATTTTCAAGGGATTTAAGTCAAAGGATAGCACATTCAATGAATATATAAAAGCTTGCGAAGAACATGGACTTCTAAAAACAGCAATTCGACAATTATCAGATTCCGTTCGATATTTTAGAAATCTTGTTCATATTTCTATGGAAAAATCACCAAAATATACGATTTCAAAGGCAACGGCGATGGGCGCTGTTTCCATAATATTTACAATTTCGAATGATTTTGATTGATATTTGCACCTACACGCGCTTCAACTCGGACGGCTACAACTGAGGCATGCGTGATAATTTTGCCAAGGCCCGCCGCCGGTTAAGCGCCATCGTTGGGCTGCACCGCAAGAGTATAGTTTATGAATAAAAGGTATCCAAATAGGCCAAATTCATTGACTCTTGAAGAACTTTCAAGAAGATATTTTGTAGATTCACTACCTGAAGATTGGTTGGCTGAAAGACCAGCAAATGATTATGGAATAGATTTACGAGTTGATATCTTCAAAGCTAACCAAGCAACCGGATTAGAATTTTTAGTACAATTAAAATCAGCTCAAAAAGCTTCTCAGAATGAAAGTGAAAAGGTTACTTTAAAAATATCTACTTACAATTATTTATGTCGTAAAACTCAGGTTGCTATTTTGGTGAAATATATAAAAGAAGAAAATGAATCATATTGGTTGTTACTAAAAGATATTCCAACTCCAAATCAAGAGAATGACACTTTTACTGTTCATATCCCCAAATCTAATAAATTAGGTGAAATCAATTGGGATGACATTTATTCTCATATTAAAAAAGTAACAGATGATAAATTAGCAACAAATAGAATTGATAAACAAACTAAGAGGAAAAGGTCTCTAGAGGTTGCTCAAGAAATAACAAGTGCAAATCAATATAAATCCAAAAAGGAATATTATTTTTCTTCATTTGAAGGTGTTTCTAAATCTGAAAATGAAGTTGAAAAATTATTCAAAGAATTCTATAATTTGGTTGAAGAAATTGAAGCTTCATCTTCAGAAATTTTCATTAAAATAAAACGCGAAGATGATAGTCTAAGGAAGATTCTTGAAATAACAAGCAAAAACATGATTCTTAGTATCGTTTGGTATAATAATTCTAAGAACTCATTAAAAAGGTCATCTTTGACATTCTGGCTAACTAAAAATTTTAGATGGTTTGATGATTACGGTGAAAAGGGCGAAGTGATTTCAAAGGAAATTTATTATTCAAATATTAATACAGAGAGTAAAATTGGCTGGTCAAGGTCAATAGAAAGTTCTAAAATAATAAGTTCAGACGAATTAACAGATAGTTGGTTAAGTAAGTTTTTGAAATTGATTGGTTAAAAAGGTTATTTATCGGTGTGCAGCCCAACACGCGGTTCAACTCGGAACGCAAACGCGTTCCGGTTTCTCCGCAATGGACAAAGCATCGAGCGTTTGCGTCCGTTATACTTTAAAATAATATTATGAGTGAACAAGAATTTACAAACCAATTATTAAACAAAATAAAATTTATGAAAGATGGTTTTAAAATTGGAAGCAAAATAAATGTTTTATATGCTTTAACTATAGAAGAAAATGGCATAGTGAATATGGGTGTAGATGCGGATAGTGGTGAAGTTATAAGAGGAAGAGGGAAAGGCTTTGAGCAAGACATTTTAGTTTATCAAAATGTTGAAAACGGACACACCTCCATTATTCCTAGGGTTATAATAGAAGTTAAATATGAAAAAGTAACTTCTCACGATGCAATAATTTATTCAGAAAAAGCAAAAAGGATTAGAACGGTTTACCCTTATGCTAGATATGGATTTCTTATCGGGGGATTCAAAAATATTCCTCCACGAATAATTCGGTTGGGCTCAGAATTTAATTTTATCATTTCGATTAATTACCCGTTTGAAGAAAATGAGATTACCGAATTAAAAGAACTATTATACTCGGAATTGGAAACATCTCTTTCGATTTCACAAATTCTTTCTAGAAACAGAAAGATTAATACTTATAGAAATATTTTAAAAATAAAAACAATAAATAAGTAGAATAAATACAATGGGTATAACATGCGTTACACGGAATCCTTCCGGTTATCCGCAGCCTGGTTATGCAAATGAATAAATATAATAAAGCAATAAATGCTTGCATTTCAAATGCAAATAGTCTTTTAGATGATGGAAAAATGCTATACGAAATGGACAGATTTAACTCTGCCCAATTGCTTGTATTGCTTGCTCAAGAAGAAAGTGCAAAAGCCTTTTTATTAAATTTAATTGATGAAAAAATTATCCCCTGGACAAAAGAAGTTGAAAAATCGTTGAAAGACCATAAATGCAAACATTTAATCGGTGAGTTGATGTTTTACTTAAATCCTTCATTAGATATTGTGCTTAAACGTAGTAAAATTGCTTTGACAAATTTTAAGCCAGCACCCCTTCCTAATCATATAGCTGATATTATTGATTATTATCGTCATGAAAAAATAGGTAGATGGATATCACCAAACTGGTGGTGGGATGAGAATCCGAAGTATGATAAAAACATAAAAAAAATTGCTAAAGGAAAAGTCGAAAAAGAAAAACAGGATGCAATATACTGCAAGGTTACGAAGGAAGGTCAATCCTACTTATCAAAAATTAGCAAAGTAAGAGTTGAGGAATCGATTCAACATGCAGAACAAATGCTTGAAATTGCCGATGGTGAGTTAGTATTATCGTTTCGAGAATATGAAAATATAAAACAAGGTTTTAAGATAGTATTTCAAGATTTATTTAATAAATCTAAATAATTACGTAACAATTTACTGCAGCATACATTTTTGCTGCTTATAAATTCTACTGAGCTATGGTGTTATACGCTTTGGAATTAGAGAACTATTGATGATTTCAATAAAACTGGAAAATTCCGGGCATTTCGGACACCCATTCCGGGTGATTCCGGACACGAATTCCGGTTCAATTCGGACAGTGATTCCGGTTTGATTCCGGACAGTTTTGCCTTCTAAACCGGAATTAAATTTTAATTCTTGTTGGCGAATAGATTCATTCCCCTTTTCATTAAATTACTCTCATAGCTAATAATATTAATCATTAGGATTATGGGAGTATATTATGGCGAGAAGGAGAATCAATATGAGAAAAATCAAGAAAGTTATCGAACTCTACTGCAACACCTCTTTATCAAACAGAGAGATTGAAAGAGCGTCCCAACTTCCCAGTTCCACAGTTAACGATTATATAAAACGTTTTAAGGACTCGACACTCACATTTTCTGAACTATCAGATTTAAACGAATCAGAAGTTTATCAGAGATTATTTTCTGAGCCGGTAAAGCCAAGAGGTAAAACCAAACCTGACTTTGCAAAAATTAACCGGGAATTAAGAAAGAAAAATCTTACCCGGCAACTTTTGTGGGAAGAATACAAGGAACAGTATCCAGAAGGTATGGGCTACACCCAGTTTTGCTATCATTTAAGCGAATGGCAAAAAAAACTTAACGTAAGTATGCGACAGATCCATAAAGCAGGCGAAAAATTGTTTGTGGATTATTCCGGTCTAAAAGGCGAAATAACCGACCGTATGAGCGGTAAGAAG
>SDBT01016951.1_pt1 | contig 11521 bp, 8 predicted proteins | sample 2277101 | NCBI WGS metagenome assembly SDBT01 (sample SAMN10404973, study PRJNA504765) | marine sediment metagenome | isolation source: marine sediment core GS10_PC15, 103 cmbsf | place: Arctic Ocean: Southern Knipovich Ridge | collected 2010
CCGATCTACAACAAGATCACGCCGTTCATCCAGCAGAAGTACGAGTTCAAGGAGCGGCCCCAGATGGGGATCGTCATCAAGACGGCCTCGGCTTCTCCAGTGCTTCTGTCAGCGGATCACAAGATCGGGACGGTCGTCAGTCACGTCCTGCTGGGGCAAGTAGGGAGTGGAGAACGTCCGAACCATTCGATCGAGTGGGTACGAGAGGACGTGGGCGCGGTTCAAGCCAATGGGGACGTGTTCCCGACCCCGGCCGGGGTCTACTTCGTGGAGATCCTTTCCGCCCCGGAGGACACGGTCGAGGGCCGCAAGCTCGGGACGTTCAAGGTGGAACGGTTCCGGACGGTCCACGATGAGCTGATTCTCCCGTTCAATGATACGGGGTACCCGGTGGGGACCGAACGGTCGCTCGCCAATTCTCCTATCGCTCAGGGGACGGTGTTCGCCAACGGCAACCGGAACTGGCCGCTCACCGAGGGCGTTGAGTTCGAGATCGACTACGAGTTCGGCAAGTTCAAGCTGTTGCGGGCGATCGATCGGCACACGGACGTGTTCATCGACTACCGCTGGTTCGAGGGTACCACGGGAGGTGGATTGCCTGACTCCGATGATCCGCCCATCGAAGTGGACTGGAACACGGCCAACAACCAGTCCGTGCCGGGTGTCGTCATGGCCTTCGGTAGGCGGATCGAGGCCGGGGACAAGCAGGCCCTGATCATCACGGATCAGCGGGTAGAGACGGCTGACGAGTTCGGTGGCCAGACCGAGATCCAGATCGACTTCGACGTGATCGCCCGGGACCAAGACCAGATGGAGGAGATCTCTGATCTGGTCTTCTTCACGCTGTGGGCTGAGAGACGGTACCACTTGGCCGACGACGGCTTGGTGATGATCGACTTCACCCTGGGTGGTGAGATTGAGGAGAGCTACGACGACACCGAGGAGACGTTCTACTACAACACGACCTTCTCGATGACGATCCGATCCGACTGGGCGATCCACGTACCCAAGCCGCTCACGTTCCGCCACGTCACCTATATGTCGTCTGCCACCAAGGACGAGATGGCGCTTCTGAACGATGAGCAGGCAGCTCGGTTGAGGTCGTCGCTTCGGATGGATCGGAACCTGGGGCTGACCAGCTCCAACCGGATGCAGATCCGTGGTCGTACGTGGAATTACGAGTCCGTGCTCTAATCTGTTGATAGATCGGCTTGGGGTGCAATGCCGATCCATGAATACAAGTGCGATGACTGTGGCGACCTGTTCGACCATCTGTTTCGCAGCTCCGAGCCGGTCCCCGAGACCCGCTCATGCAAGCTCTGCGGGAAGACTGCGACCAAGCAGCTCTCCACGTTCAGCTTCGCGTTCGGCACGCCCACGATGACCAGGGACGGCAACTCCGGGGTCTACGCGGTCGACTCGAAGATCGATCAGGTCGTGGGCCGCGACGCCCAGAAGCGCAAGCGTGCGATGGCGGACCGGGCCTCCGTCAAGGACAAGGTACGACGCGAGACCGGTCAGACCATCCTGACTCGCACCAAGGCCGGTGAGTACAAGCCGACGCCGGACAAGACTGTGACGGCCAGGAACGATCTGGCCGTCAACGTGAACAAGGCCTTCAAGGACGCCAAGGCGGGCCGAGAGGGTTGGGCAGAGGGTCCTTCTCCTACATAGGAGCAGCGCTTCGGCGCGTAGATGTACATCAAATCCGATCCCAGATTCTCGGGCGTTGGCCCGGCTAGATGAACATCGCGACTATGGACTCGATAGCACAGTAGGAGAGGTCCCAACATGACCGCACTCAACCTCGGCGGATACCTTCCTCCCGGCGTTTTCACCCGGACCATCAACGAGCAGCAGGTTCAGACGCTGCTCTCGTCTCTGCGCCTGCCGGTCTTCATCGGCGTCGGGCAGGAGACCCTCACCCGAGCTGGGGTCGAGGTGGTCCGAGGTTCGTCCTCCAGTGTGGACAACCTCATCACGGACGAGAACGTGTCTGCGCGGTTCGTCGTGGACGACAGCGATCCGAGCAACCCGGTCCTGGGCGCGGTCAACGGCTCGACGCTGACCTTCATCGTCCGCAACTTCCCCATCGTGGACGGCAAGGGTGCAGGCCGCACCACGGTCGATCCCAACGATCTTAGCGTCACCGTCGATGGTGTCCCGATCGTAGTGGCCTCCGTTGTCGGTGCCACGGGCCGCGTCACCCTCCAGACCTTCCCCTCTGCTGGTGCGGTCGTTCGGGTCACCTACTTCTTCAACCGGACCGACACGCGGGTCACCGATGACCTGAGCGATCAGGTCACCGACACGGACGCTGTGGTTCGCTTTGCCGCTGAGGAGGACTACGTCGTCTCTCTCGGCGTCAACGACAACCTGATCCTCACGGTCGACGGCGTGACTTTCAGCGTCACGCTCGCCGCTGCGACCTACACGGCTGCCGCGCTCAAGGCCGCCATCGATGCCTTCGCGATCACGGGCCTGACCACCTCGACCGAGGCGACCGAGACGGGTGGTATCCGACTGGTTCTCACGGCGGATCAGGAGATCGTGGTCGGCAACGGCACGTTCAACGCGGTCTCGGGCCTCGCCAACGGCGCCTCGACCAACCGGGTCAGGGTCTTCACGACCTTCCAGGGCCCGATCGTCACGGGCTCCAACGGTGGCATCACCACGACGGATCCGTCCCACGTGACGGTGACGGTCGACGGTGTCCCGGTCGTACCTTCGGCCGTGGACGGCGCAGCGCGACGCGTGACCCTACCCCTTCCGCCTGCGGTTGGCTCGGTCGTTCTGGTCCAGTACTTCTTCAACAGCTTCCAAGACACGTTCGACCACCTGCCCAACCGGGGCATCGTGGACATCCAGCGTGCGGGCTTCGCGGAGGGTCGCAGCGACTTCGCGGACGGTCAGGACTTCGTCCTCGCCAATGATCTCATCAACTGGGGCACATCTGTCCTCGTCGCCAACGTGGCTTCGGCGGGCACCAGCTCCCAGGACATCGGACCGGTCCAGATCCTCCCGACCCTGGTGGACGACCACCAGTTCCTCGCCTCTGCCACGCGCTTCGCGGACACGAGCGTCCTGCCGACGCTGATCTCGCAGAGTACGTTCGTCCTCAGCGACATCCCCACGACCGGCAACGGCTTCGACACGCCACTGGGTACTGATCTCTACCAGACGGTCACCAACGGCCGGATCGATCTGCCGACGAACCGTCCCGATCTCGTCTCGATCTTCAACGGCAAGAGCCTACTGGAGGCCACGCTCGCGACGGCTCTGACCTCACTGGCGGTCGACTCGTCCACGCGGCGCGTCACCACCGAGGAGTCGGTCGCGGCCGACGATCTGGTCTTCGCGACCTACTTCTACAACCGGATCGTGGACGACACCTACACCCTGACGGTCGTCGGCCCTGGCGGCACTGGTGTCGGGACCTACCAGCTCACGGCGGCTGGCACGGGCGACACCCTACTTCGTCAGGTCCGCTTCGGCGTCAAGGGAGGTGGCCTCACCGAGAGCGTCGTCTTCCCGCGTGGCTTCGATGCGCTGCACGGCATCATCCACACAGGTGGTGGCTCGGTCGGCTCGGTCAACGAGACAGTCACGGTCACCTTCCTGTCGGTCGACGCGACCCCGGCCACGTTCACCACGCCCAACTCCGATCCGTACCTGCTCTACGCCGGTGCATCGGATGAGATGGCCATGAACATCGACGCCGGTGGCGCGTTCACCGCCGACATGGACACGGCGGTCGTTGGTGGTGTCACCAGTGACCTGGGCTTCTTCGACGCGACCGACCTGATCGCGGACATCGTCGCACTCGAAAACGAGGTGCTCGATCTGGAGATCGTCTGGATCGATGCGGCTGGCGACATCAACACGGACGTGCTTTCGGTTGAGCTGTCCACGGGCCTGCCCAACCCCACGGCGGCTGAGATCGTGGGTGACATCAACACGGAAGCGGTCAGCATGTTCGGCGCCAGCTCCGACGTTGCTGCGGTCGTATCGGCGGCTGAGGCGAACCGGATCTACCTGCGTCCGCTCAGCATCGGCTCGGTCTCTCAGATTCCTGGCGGCGGTGTTTACCCAGCTACGGGCGTCTTCCCACAGCTTCCGTGGGGTCTCGACTGGCCGTCTTCGATCCGTGTTCTGACCAGCTCGACGGCTGCAACGGACCTGGGCTTCTTGGGTAACAAGGTCAACACGACCTTCCGTGGCACGCCCGGCGCAGCGGTCAAGCCTGCCACGATCCTCGGTGACGTGGCGGCGGGTACCGGTTACATCATCGGAGTTGGAAACGACACGCTCGACGTGGTGGTCAACGGGACGCCTATCAGCTTGGTCGTTCCGTCCACGCTCTACAGTGGGACCGGGCTTGGGGCTCCATCTTCCGGGTACACCGCCCTGGCCATGTCGGCTCTGCTCAATCACCTCATGGCGTTGGATCAGGGTCTCACGACCGACATCACCGGGACCACCATGAGTCATACCGGTACGGCGGATCTAACGTCGGCTGGTACGCCGTTCACGGTTGGTGACGAGGGCAAGTCGATCTTGGTCTCGGGATCGGCTGATCCCGACAACGATGGCGCGTACACGATCATCAGCGTCACGAGTACGGCCGTCGTCGTTCTCGACCGTGCCTTCGAGGGCGCGGGCGACGCAGGGATCGCAGGCGTCCTCTTGGGTATCCAGAGCTTCGCTTCGCACGCCTGGAACACTTTCCTGCGGATCACGTCGGTCGACAACGACGCTTCCCCGTCTGACGCGGTCTTCCGTGGTGCTGGCTCGACCCTCTCGGTCGGTCAGGGCTCCATGAACGCGACCCTGGGCTACACGGACGACTTCGCGGCCAGCTCCGTGTCGGTCACGGCCGAGGAGATCGTCGCGGTCCTCAACGCGAACGCAGCATTCTTCCCGGTGGCTTCGGCTCACGTCGTGGAGGTTGCAGGCGTCGGAACATTCTTCAACATCACGTCACACACGACGGGCGTCACATCGAGCATCGTCTTCACGACCTCGACGGACACGGCCTACGTGAACGGCACCAACATCGGCATCGAGGTCGGTGACGGGGATGCCGGAGAGGACTCGGCGGTTCAGGGCTTCAACGTGGCCAGCTCGCTGGGTACGGGTGGCTCGGGCACGACTGATCCGGCCGAGGTCAGCGGTTTCGTCGGCCAGACCTACACCGATGTTGTCACGGGTCTGCGCCTCTCGATCCTCCAGGCGGGCGACGGATCGTACCCGGCTGCGGGGACGTTCACCCTGTTGATCAGCGACATGCACGTCGCGAACTCGGCCGTCCCCAACTGGGCAGTGCCCGGTACGGAGATCGTGGTCACCGACACGCTCGGCACCACGGCGGGTGACACGGCGTCGATCCAGACGTTCAAGCGTACGGGCAATGAGCCCGCCATCGGGGACGTGTACTACGTCGACTACGAGTTCCTGAAGACCAACTTCGACACGCGGATCTACACGCGGCTCCGGGACGTGACGGCCAACTTCGGGCCGATCTCGACTCAGAACCAGCTCTCCCTGGCGGCGAGCTTGGCGTTCACAAACGGCGCGGTTTTCCTCGGCCTCAAGCAGGTTCTCAAGGAAGACGGCCTGGAGACGGCGAGCACGCAGTCGTTCATCGACGCCATCGATGATCTGGCTCGTCCGCTCGATGGAGCTGTCAAGCCGGACATCATCACGCCGCTCACCGGCGATCTCGACGTGATTGACTTCCTGGGACGCCACGCGGCGATCCAGTCGGGTATCCGTCACCAGGGCGAGCGTGTGGGGATCTTCGGCGTCGAGTCGGGCGTCACCCCAGGCCAGTTCCAGACGATCACGAGCAGCTTCCAGAACGAGCGGCTCTGGGGCATCTACCCCGACAGCGCGGTCGTCGCTATCGTGGAGTCCAACGGTCGGGAGCGGGAGGTACTGGTCCCCGGCTACTTCCTGACCGCGTGCTTCGCGGGTTCGTCGGTCTCGCCGCAGTTCGATGAGGCCACGCCGTTCGAGCGTCGCGAGATGTTCGGCATCCGGCGCCTGGGTCGACAGCTCACCGAGGTCGAGAAGAACGCGGTCGCGGTCGCGGGTGGCACGGTGCTGGAGGACGTGGACGGTCGGGTCAGGGTGCGTCACGCGCTCACGACCGATCTGACCAGCGATCTGACGCGCCTGCCTACGGTCATCCAGATCAAGGACCGCATCCACAAGGGTGCCCGTCGCGTCCTCGACCAGTTCATCGGCAAGAAGTTCCTCAATGAGCGTGTCTCGGACGTGGAGCAGGCTCTCAACGAGTACCTCAAGCAGGAGGTCCAGGCCGAGATCATCGCGGCCTTCCAGCCTGCCGAGGCCGAGCGCGACGAGACCGACAACACCATGTTGCTGGTGACGGCGACCTACGCGCCCATCTTCCCGCTGCTCTTCATCGTGGTTACCTTCCGTCTCCGGGCTCAGGTCTAGGAGGGAGCTGGTGGCGGCCAACGCTAAGACGATCCGCGAGTGGCTCTCGTTTGTGTTCAGTGTGGTCGCCGCCATCGCGGCTGTAGTCATCTGGTTCTTCTCGCAGCTCGGTGACATCGAAGAGCACATCGCGGATCACTACGTTCCCAAGGACGTGTACAATCTGAAGATCCAGTCGCTCGAAGACAAGGTCGCGACACTGACTTCTGCGGCGGTCCCGAAGTCCGATCTCAAGGTCTTGTCGCTCCAGATCGGCACCCTGCAACGGGACTTCGACTCGTACACCAGAAAGGAAGCGGAGTCGTGGACGGTGGTCCGCAAGAACAGCAAGGAGATCCGCGACATGGTCACGAACATCCAACTCACGCTGGCACGGCTCACACAGTGAAGTGGCTGGTCACGCTGGCCTTGCTTGTCACGGGGTGCGCGGTCCCGAATCCGGGTAAGACGGCCTCCCAGGAGTCTGTCCTTGCAGTGGCTGATCCGGCCCTTCTACCTACTGAGGACGTAGTTCCAGTGGTTGTGCCTGCCCTGGTGGAGCTTCCAGAGCCGCCCACGGTGATGCAGGAGGACACGCTGGAGCAGCTCAAGGAGGTCCAGGCGACCCTGACTGCCTTGGTAGGGGAAACGGGCCCAGAAACGCCGCCACGGGCTCTTCTGGTCTCAATGAGCCCCAAGACTGAGAAGCCCAAGGACTCCCACGGGGACAAGCGAGCGGAGGCTCAGGCCAAGCGCAAGGAAGTCCACGTCGAGCAGAGGGTGCTCAAGGCCAAGCTGGAAGGGGCCAGGGACGCTGTTGAGAAGCTCCAGAAGATGACCCCCCGGGAGCTGCGTAGGAAGATCAAGCTCTTCAAGAAGCTCCACAAGAAGTGACGTGACCTAGGATGGTTGTTCTCGTCTGTTGATGGTACGTCAGAAGCCATGACTCAGCGCCGCGTCGCAGTCCTTCAGCTCCATCCTCTTCCTGAGGATGTGCTTCTGTACCGAACGGAGCAAGTTCAGGGGCCGTTCTCGTACCCCAGCCCCCACAACCCAGTCTTGCACGACCACCCGCTCCGACTGCTCTTCGAGCATCTGATGATGGGCCGGGTGCCGCCTCCAGTCATGGCGCTCCGAAGCATCGTGAGTCTGGACTCCGTCGTGGCGACCTTCCTGTATCTGTACCCCGACCGGATCAACCATCCGGAGATCGGGACGCTGGTGGACATCGTGTGTCGGTACGAGCGGTGGGGATCGGTCGGCACGTTCCCGAGTGTAGCTCCGCATCATCGGTACGTTCTCCAAGCTCTCAGCGATGTCCTGCCCTCGGAGGAGGACCATGTAGCGATGGGAGATCAGGTTCTGACCAACCTGCTCATCGACGCTGTTCAGATCCTGCACGGATCGTTCCCGCTGGACGTGGAGCTGATGGCCCTAGACGGCGTCGAGTCGGTCGAGTGGGAGACGGACCGGATCGCAGTCGTGATCGCGCAGGAGGACGCCCCTGCGGACCTCTGGGACGGCATCTTCCTGGCAGGCAAGCTGGTCGCGGCCGTGTTGAGGCCCAAGAGCGATGGGCAGACCACAGTGGCGATCATCCGGAGATCGGTACTGGTGCGCGATCTGGACTTCACCAAGCTCTTCAAGGAGCTAGCCTACCGGGAAGCGGGCTGGCATGAGCAGACTGATCTGGCCTTGCTGGGCCCGGTGTCTGGTTCGCGTTTCCCTTTGGACGAGCTGGTGAACCTGATCAAGGGAGCCAGAATCTGTTGATACCTGCCCTCTCGTAGACCGAGGTGGTGAACGATGGATACTGGCAACTACATCTACCGGCAGGGAGTCAGCCCCGAGACACGGGTCGCGATCTCCATGAAGAACCGGATCTACACCAAGCACGAGGGGTCCACCAACGACTTCATTCAGGTGGGGGTCCTCTCCACCTTCGACATGAGCGAGTCGCGTACGGTCGATGTCGTCCGTGGTGTGGGCTTCGGTGATCAGGTGGCCGAGCTGGTCCCCGGTGTGACCGAGCCCATGAGCATCACGATCAACCGGATGCTGCTGTACCTGAGCAATATGTTTCAGGTGCTCGGCTACAAGGGCGGCGGCGCCGGGCTGGTCCGCTCCCTCAAGCACCACCAGTGGCCCTTCGACATCAAGCAGGAGCTGGTCATGTCGCAGATCTCGTCCGAGGACGTGAAGGGCATTGGCGGCGGGCAAAATTTCAAGGACAGCACGGTGGCTCCCGACAAGTTCAAGGCCCTGTTCACCTTCTTCGAGGCGTGCTGGATCGAGTCCTCGGACGTGTCCTACCCGGCCGACACCGCCCAGGTCACCGAGAACGCCACCGTCAAGGTCACCGACGTGATCGACGGATCGTCCAGCTACAACGACGTGTGCCTCGACACCGGCAACAACCCGTTTGCTGGTGATGGCGGCTCGTTCCGCTTCGGCTCCGGTATCGGTACCCTCACGGTAGCTGACCCGACACCTGCTCTCGGCTAGACCAGTTAGGCTTCGCACGGCGCGTGCGGTAGATCAGATCAAATGAGCATGGTGCCTCGTACCGGACGTATTCCGGGGTAGATGTATATGAGATCAGATAGCTCGGTCAGCTCTGCGCGCCTCCCATACCACCCATTTGGAGGGTTTCCCCATGAGCAGACTCGACGCTATCCAAGCGTCTCTTCAGAAGCTCCGTGATCTAGGTCAGGCCACCCTGGTCTTCCCCGTTCCGCATCACGATATGCGGGTCAAGATCCGTCTGCTCTACCCTGGCGAGGAACACCAGATCCATACGGCTGCCGACGCAGTTCCGGATGAGGTTTTGCCCTACATCGACGCCTACCATCTGGAGTCGCTCTCGCGGGTCCTGATGGCGGTGTGGAAGGGGGAACAGCAGATCTTCGACTTTACCGGGGTCACCCGGATGAGTACGGACTACGATCAGGAGCTGATTAAGGTCATCATCGAAGAGACCAATGGTGAGGGCAAGATGACGACCAAGGAGAAGTGGATGGGCAAGGAGGCCCTACTTCGTCCGGTCTTGGTGAGCTGGGGACGTGACCTCAAGCACGTCATCTTCAAGAAGTACAAGGAGCTGAGCAACGAGCAGCAAGTGCTCACCCAGCAGGGCATCGAGTTCAAGCACGACACGATCGAGGACGAGATCAAGGTTCTGAGTGCCCGCCTCGACGGGCTCAAGTCCAAGCTCCGGACCGAGGAGATCCTCTCCGCTGCGACCGACACCTTCAGCGAGATCATGCAGAAGCCGCTCGATGCAGCTCAGACAGAACAGGTCGAGGAGCATCTGGTGGTCCGTGACTCACGGGTGGAACGCCCTCTGGTGGAGCCAGAGCCTGTGGCCGTAGCACCTGAGCCCCAGCCCGCGCCGGGTGTTCCTCTCCAGCTCCCAGAGCCGCGTGAGCCGGAGCCTGTGACCGTGACACCTGAACCTGAGCCCGAGGTCAAGTCAGAGTCGAAGTCCAAGACGATCCAGCATGAAGGAGGGACGTTCGCAGTCAAGCACGAGGAAGGGGGTGTTCTGGACGCCCCGAAGAAGTCCCCAGCAGGTCCGATCCCTCATGACGAGCCTCCAGTTGGGACCGTCAACCCTGATTGGGCGGGGGGTGGTCGTACCGTGCGGGACCGGAGTAGCGGTGGCTAGTGGATCCTACACACCTAGAGCAGGTCCAAGAACTCACCGCCCAGTCCGAGCGACAGGAGCGGGAGAACGTCTACAACAGCGTGGACCTCTCCGAGAAGTTCAAGGACGTTGAGGAGCTGCTTTTTCAGGGGTTCCTCACGACCCCAGCTCAGATCGGAACGAACATCCGGCTGATTCTCAAGTCGCTCACTCCGGCTGAGCTTCGCATGTCGACGCTCTACGCGCAGCGCATCGACAGCGATGACTACCACAAGCGCAACCTGTACCTGATCGCGTCTTCGGTGTTCTTGCTCGATGGCAACAACCTCTTGGCGAAGCGGGCTGAGATCTTCGAGACGCTCCTTGAGACGTTCGCGTCGTTGACCAACGACATGCAGTTCCTGTTGATGGTCCGGATCGTACATCTGCTGGAGCGTGGTCGCCGTGCTCTCCATCAGATCGAGGGATACTGCTGGCACCCACTGTCCCGTCAGCGGTGGTTCGCTCTCCAGGGTCAGAATCTCAACGCGACCAGCTATACCGGTATTTTGGGGACCGACCAGATCGGTCCTAACAAGGTGCAGGAGGTCTGGATCGCTCTCAACCGGATGGAAGATCGTCGGCTCGAACAGGAAGCGACCTGGGACAACGCCAAGTTCGTCGCGAGCACGTGGTCCAAGTCTGTCCGAAACATCGACGCCAAGGACCGTTCACGCAGGCGCCGCCTGGAGTTAGAGCGTCAGCACGACTTCTTGAAGGCGGCTGGCCTGACCAAGGAGTCGACCCAGAAGCAGATCCAGTTGTCGGCTGAGTCCACGGAAGAGTTGTTGGACCAGCTCAATAGTACGATGCGTGGGGAGAAGGATCTCCACGACCTGATTGTCGAGAAGCACGAGAGGCAGATCCGGTTGGATTACGAGGCCCAGTTGGAAGAGCGACGGAAGCTCCGCGATGGTGTCCCAGACTACCGTGGCTACACGGACCAGACCGTCCAGATCCTGCGTCCAGATCAAGTGGCCACATTCATGTCTGATCTACGCCAACGCAAGGATCTGGCACGAAGTATCCGCGCATCCAAGTCTGATGGCAACGAGATGCCCCAGTCTAAGCGTCTGGAGTACCTCGACCGACTGACCAAGCCCAAGATTCTCCAGACCTCCTCGGCTGGGCTCGTGGATGACCTCGTGGTCCGGATGTCTCCTGACGACTCGGCCACGTACGTCCGGGGAGAGGACGTAGATCGCCCGGTCCGGAGTGAGGACACCTGATGGCTGACACACAAGACACCACCCTCAATTTCAAGGTCGTTGGGGTAGAGACCCTCGACGCCCTGGCCGAGAGCGCGAAGTCCGTAAAGGATGCCCTAACTGAGCTGTCTACAGCCAAGGTCACCCTGGGCGGTAAGCATATCGTCAAGGAGGTCCGGCTAAT
>SDBT01016953.1_pt1 | contig 11520 bp, 6 predicted proteins | sample 2277101 | NCBI WGS metagenome assembly SDBT01 (sample SAMN10404973, study PRJNA504765) | marine sediment metagenome | isolation source: marine sediment core GS10_PC15, 103 cmbsf | place: Arctic Ocean: Southern Knipovich Ridge | collected 2010
GCCCCGTAATTAACCGCCTGCTCGAAGATCCCGTCACCGTTGTTCAGGAGGACTGAGACATTGTTGGAACCCCAATTAGCCACGGCCAGGTCATTGTCGCCATCGCCATCGAGGTCAACTGCGAAAACTGACCAGGGACCATTGCCGGCCCCGTAATTAACCGGCGCCTGAAATGTCCCGTCACCGTTATTCAGAAGAACTGAGACATTATCGGAATCCCGATTAGCCACGGCCAGGTCATTATCGCCATCGTCATCGAGGTCAACCGCGAAAACTGAAACAGGATGATTCCCAGCCCCGTAATTAACCGCCTGCTGGAACATCCCGTCACCGTTATTCAGAAGAATTGAGACATTGACGGAATAATAATTAGCCACGGCCAGGTCATTGTCGCCGTCGCCATCGAGGTCAACCGCGAAAACTGAATGAGGACCATTCCCGGCCCCGTAATTAACCGCCTGCTCGAAGATCCCGTCACCGCTATTCAGAAGGACTGAGACATTGTCGGAAGCCCTATTAGCCACGGCCAGGTCGTTGTCACCATCGCCATCGAGGTCAACCGCGAAAACTGACCAAGGCTCTTCTCCGACGCTGTAATCAACAGCCGCCTGAAATGTCCCATCACCGTTATTCAGAAGGACTGAGACATTGTCGGAATCCTTATTAGTCACGACCAGGTCATTGTGGCCGTCGCCATTTAGGTCATCCGCGAAAACTGAATGAGGATTTTCCCCGACCCCGTAGTCGATCCTGGCATAAAAAAGCGGATCAAAGGCCAAGACATTTCCGGCCACCAATAAGAGAGATACCAGCGAAAACATTATAGCTTTTTTCATAATATGCTCCTTAGAGGTATTTATCTTTGTTGCCAATCTCAATTGCTAAATCATGATTTCGTCTACAACTATAGATAATAGAAACTTTTTAGAAGTCAAGCCTTTTGTGCTTACGAGAAATCAACAGGTTTCGTCTGGCGGCAAGACCACGACTGTTGCGGAAGCTATTTTAGCAATACGATCTTGATATTTTCAGTGAAGTTTCCCGCCTCCAGCCGCACGAAGTAGACGCCGGAGCGAAAACCTGCGGCATCCCAGGTGATACTATACTCCCCGGCCTCCTGCGAGCCGTCGTATAAAGTTGCCACCGGCTGACCGAGAAGGTTGTAAACGGATACCGTAACATCAGCCGACCTCATCAGATAATATTCAATCGTGGTTGCGGCATTGAACGGGTTGGGATAATTCTGATACAACTCAAAAGCGCGAGGCTGGTAGATGGGATCGTCTGTTCCTGTCGATACCTCCACGCTGAACATCCACAACTCAGAATAAGGGCCCCAGCCGTTGGAGTTGCCCCCTTTAACCGTCCAGTAGTACACCGTATCGGAAAGAGGGGTATCGAGAGAGAACGATGTATCAATTAACGCGGAATCGACATATATCGGAATTTCCAGATTCGGATCCTGATAAAGCTCGAAGAGATAGAAATCCGCCAGATCCGATGGATGCCAATCGAAAACCACCATGTTGTCATTTAAGGTCGTGTCCTCAAGCGGATAGTTCAAAACCGGCGCCGGCGGCCTCGGGCTGAGCGGCGGCAGGAGCATGTCGACCCTGGTCGGTCCGCTGTTGGTTACGCCGACATTGTAGACGGTCCTGGTACTATAATCTTCCTTGATAAATCTCAATGTATAGCTTCCCGCCGCCAGCAACCGGCGATAGCGGCCGTAATCAGGCCTGGAGAGACGGGGATTGATGTCCTCGTTGATATGCTGAAGAACCTGCACTTCCGCTTCGATCGGCTCCAGCGTAACAGAATCACGAATAACGCCGGTTATACCTGCTCCCAGGGCCCTCTCGAGAAGATAATATTGTCCCGGAAGGTGAGCGGTGACTATGGTGTCAACCAGCGCGGGGTCCTGAATCGTGGTGTCGGAAACTTCAACCGAAAACGCCACCGACCCGAAATTGCCATAGAAGTAGGTTTTATAATCACCTTTATTGACTAAAGCTCTCCTGGCAGTATAGGTGCCGTTGCCAGAATCATCCGGTATAGCTTCTATCAATGATGTAAATGATTGACAAATAGAAAGCATCAGGTTCTCATCGGGGCCGAAACCATTACCGCCCTCATTGGGATACCAGTACCAGGGGTAATAGGCCACATTGGGCCTGCCGTAAGTCGGCGAGTGGTAATCCAGCGCTATGAGCGGCCGATATCTCCACCCGAACTCCGCCATGGCGATATTCTCGGTCTGGGTGAAAGGGGCCTCGCCCTTATAGGTGAGGGATTCCGGAGTGGTAGCGTTGGGGCCGTCGTCTATCCAAAAGCCGAAATCGTAGTTGCGGTTATTATCGACGCCGTCATGAAAATCGAATATCCCGTTGTCGTCGTTGTCACATTTATTCTTGCGCCATTCGGTGTCTCCCTCTTCCACCACTATATGACCTTCGGGATTGATGAAGGGGATGCAGAATATCTCCAGATTGTTTATATAGCGAATAACATCAAGATCTCCGCGATCGTAACGAATTAGAATATCCTGGATAAATGACATGACGACTTCCGTTCCCAATACCTCATCGGCGTGAACTCCCCCGCAGTAGAAGATCGCCGGTTCGTCTTCGTCGATATCAACGTTGTCAGAGATCTTGACTCTGAGCATGGGGATGGAATCACGTGTGGTATAACCCATTGTATCCAGCCTGCAGATCTCGGGATAATTTGCCTGCACGTCCGTCAGCGTCTGTAGGGCATCGCTGTATCTTGTGTATCTCTCCGGAAGCTGGGCGCCCAATTTGGGAGTGCTTAAGAATAGGATTAATCCTGCGAAAATCAGCCTGCAAAATCGCATCGAAAACTCCTTGGACAATTCGTTGGTATGTGTATTCATAAAGCCAATATAATCAATAATGCCTTTTCGTCAATATGAAAAGGGCGTCATCTGCGCCCTTATCACTTTGTCTTTCAGCATCTTAGGTGCCGCACGTCTTCCTGAAAGACCACTGGACATTCAGCCGGTGTTATTTCAGCAGCAGCATCCTCTTGGTTTCGGTCAGCTCGCCGGTCTCCAGCCTGTAGAAATATATCCCTGTATTCATTTCATCAGCATTCCAGGTTATTCGATGGAAACCAGCATCCAATTGACCATCAATGAGGGTGGCAACCTTCTGACCCAGAACATTGAATATCTCAAGCTTAACATGTTTTGCCCCGGAAATTGAGAAATCGATTAAGGTTGATAAATTGAAGGGATTGGGATGATTTTGAGATAGCGAGAAGCTCTCCGGCAACTCTCGCCCTTCGCCGATATCCGTCTGGTATAGAGACCCGGTTGTAAATTTAATGGCCCGTCCGTTACTCAGAGTGGCCGCGCCGTCCGCATAATCGCCGTTAAAAACATAACCAATACCGTCTCTTCTATCCGGTGAACAGATCCCTGCAGACATCGAATGTACGCTCTGGGCCTGATAATACTGAAATATGATTTCGTTGTCACCCGTGGCTGTCGGCCAGGCGATTCGATCCAGCAAGATTATCTCGAATGTCTGATTCCGGTAAACATCCTCGTCCCAGGCATTATTCCACCCGATTATGAACCGGGAGTTATCGGTATCGTGATTGTAGTATACTCTCAAACCGCTCTGGTTGAAGTCATCCCAGAAGGGCGCGATCATAGCAGCGGCGTTCTGAGGTGCTGGAATCGACGTATTATACCAGGCGTTCCACGGGGATTCGCCCAGAGCCACAAAGCCGTTATCGCAGATGGTGATTTCGCTGAATCTCTGCCCATAGTACTGAACATCAAACGGCAGCGATATCGTCTCCACGTTGTCGTCGCCCAATGTCACGTAATCCCAGTTCTGAGTATCGATATTAATCCAGTCGTATACCGGACGATCGGAATAGGTAAGATCGGTGTCATCGAAGCAGTAATATCCATAATCGTCCGGGCCGATGGGATCACTCGACGATACGGCACCTACCTGTTCGGCAAAAGCGGATGTTACTATTTGCGGCCCCTCGCCCTCGAACTCCAGAGTAAAGTTTATCAAATGTCCTACGTAAATATCCGATTCTGCTATTACCATAAACGTGTCGCCATCGTTGTCGAACATCTCTCCGGGAGCGCAGTCACCGAACAGGGCTGTCGAATCCATTATCGTTACCTGATCGTCGGACGTTCTCAATATAGCGGTCGCTCCTGCAATGGGCTGTGCACCGACATTCTCGAGAGTTATTACAAGCTCGACTGATTCTCCCGGATCTATCATGCCGTTATCATCATCCTGAATAATCAATTCTTCCATTGCCAATTCCGCCGCCTCAACGGGCAATTGTATAATGGATTCCCAGCTATCGCCGTTTTCATCACTTATTGAGATCAATATATCAAAACTTGTTCCATTTGAAATGTCAGGGCCGATCACAATCAGGTAGGGCATATCAGCCTGGCTGCTTTCGCCGGGAGCAATATCGGCGAAACCGGCTGTGGCGCGCACAATCTCCACATGAGAGTTATCGGTCGATATCTCCGCGGTCACCCCGATAGCGGTTTCCGATTGGCCATAATTTTCAAGGATAAGGTCGAGCTCTACAACTTCAGACGGGCTACAGATCCCGTCGCCGTTACCTGAGGACTCACCTTCGCTGTTGTCGTCAACCGTATGAGAATTATATCCCACCGTTATCTCGCTATTGAAATAAGTAACGGTTCCCTCATAAGGGGCGAAGTCGCGGGCAGTAACCGTTAAGGCCATCTCGCCGTCGGTATCCGGTCCGGCCGCAAAGTCAGCGACACCATCGGCGGGAGTAAATTTCCCCTGAAACAGTTCCCCATCTTTCCAGATACAGACATAAGCTCCCTCGAGAGGCGCGCCCCCCATATCATCGGTGACGGATACGCTTATATAATTCTGCCCGAATTCCACGGAATCAGCATGAGTGACCGACATGATTCTCGGTACGCCAGTCCAGCAATTCAACTCCGGATCACCAAGGACATTGTAACTATTGAAATAAAGCTCCACCTGCCAGTTCGGCTGACGATCCGCCGGGAAAGCATCGTACATCGTCATCTTGCCCATCAGTTGAGCCTGGGCAATAGTTGTTACATGTTCGCTGAACAAACCCCAGTAAATACCTACATCCAGAGCGTTCGTCCAACGCGTGTGGGCGTCGTGGTTGCTATTGCCGATAAAACCAGCACCGCCCTTGTTCGGATAGCGTATCCATGCTTCGCCGAAACAGACGTCGCGGGAGTCATTATAGTCTCCGGTCCCGCAAACGATGGATGTCATTATAGGATACATGGGACCGTTCGTAAGATAGCTCATATTACTGGAAGTGTAACGAGGGTAACTCCATCCGTACGCATCGCCAAAGCCGCGGTAATTCACATAGGAGACGCCGTTGTTTATGGAGGCGTTGATCTGGCTGGGAGGTATATAATTGCCGGGATGTTCGAAAAGAGTATCTACCTGGATATATCCGCTCTCAAGCATGCGATCACGGCACCAGAGCTTCGTGATTCTGGGGCTCGTGAAATTTCCGTACCAGCCGTCGGTCGACCAATACGCGACCATGGTCCCCCTCAAATACCAGTCTGTATCATCGATATACGGGGTCCTCTCGTATGTGAAAAGCTTTTCAGTGTAATTTTCGAGATCGCTGACATAATCGATTGAGATTCTACCTATAAGCACGTCCGGGAAATAATCGTCTCCCAGAAGAAACGTATAGTAATTATCCGATTCAATATCTCCAAAGTCACCAGGAATTGGATTGGGATAGGTTCTGGTAGGGATTCCATAACCGGATGGCATGCTAACGTCCCCCAAGATGGTAATATAATCCGGCTTAATCTGACACGAGTCGAAACGCGCCGAGATATAGTTCTTTATAGCAACGTATGATGGATTGGAACCGATATCGCTTTTGGCAATATACTCGACATGATAACCCTTGGCTTTTTTCCATTCCGCTATGGGCCGTATATGTTCGAGGAAAGGATCGGGGTATATGATCCAGTATGCGCCGCGGGTTACCTCAATCGGATCGAATACCAAGGGGTTATCCAGAAACGAGCGATAGATCGGCAAGAAAGCTTCCGATAAATGGTCATCATAACGCACTATCCGGGAACCGGCATGATCCACCTCGATTTCGATTTCGCTGTAGACTCTCAGGACGCTGTTTTCCGGATCATATTGCACAGGTGAGATCGTCAGAGAATATATCCTTACATCACGCATCATCCCCGCCGTCTCTGCAATCACCGGGTTACTCTCGAGATTTAGCGATATATTCCTATCGCCACCGGAATATGAGACCAGTTCTTCCTCGTCTGCGGGCGCCAGAACTATATCTGTCAACTCCACAAAATTCGATCTGGTTACGCGGAACGCCGGCTCCGAATCAAATGGTATGGCAATCGTTCTGGTGATGGTTGGGATCACCGAATTATTCGAGCTGAGGAATGCCCCTCTCGATATGCCAAACACCTCCGGCAGATGAATCCTGTATTGGTCTATTCCGTCGACACTAACTTTTTCATATTCGAGACCTGAAATCTGAAGGTTTAAGACGGTGCGATCGATCTGTTGAACCGTAGTGACTATCTGCGATTCGCCGTCATAAAAAGTGAAGCTGCCGCTCTCAACCCCGAAGGCCGTGGCCTGGACAAATAAGGACAGGACAATAATGCGTAAACCCATGCTGCTAACCTCCCTGAAAAGGGTCTCCTCTCATTCTCGGACCCAACCGATTCGCATCCGGTTATCTTAACAGATTAGAATTGACCATCGTTCCAACTTCTGCCGCCAGCAAAAATGGTCTGACGCTCGTCGCCCTAATATAACCCATTTTCTGTATTTTCGCCAGAATTTAAGGAGCTTTTGTGGGGATGATCGCTCCTCGAATTAAAAATCCAATCTTCCCAACGATCTGAATAGATACCCCACCCACCTTTTTCTTGACATGGATATTTGGGTCGCATATCTTAATATTGGAAGTTGATAATTGAGAATTTTTGACTCAACACACGCTCAGCGAATGGAGTATGCTCATACTGGCGCTGCTGATCCTGGCTGCAGGAACGGTAGCTGTTGTTCGCAGACGCAAAACCGCTTTGGCGAGAACTGATTAATGGGCGACCCGATATTCATACCTTCGGTGTTCTTCAAGGTCCTGGCTGTGGCTTTTCTGGTTGCTATCGCCGTTATTGTCGGCGTTGTTCTTGTGGCCGGCTCAATCACTACGCTGGACCTCGCAGGCATTTTGATCAGTATGATTATCATCGCCTACATAGTTCACCTCTGGATCTACTACGGTAGACAATCGAAGGAGGAAGAGTAACCGGACGAGGCGTCAGGTATCTAACCTGATGTCTCCCACACTTGAAAAAAGGGCCAAGGGCGTATGGTGATATCCATCCGGATGCGTTATACGCCCTTTGGCTTTATGATGTTCTTTTTATGACCAGAGTAACTATTATACCCGAGCAGCTATTGAGATCTTTTTTTCATTAATTTCGTAAATATGTTATGCCATTTATAATAATAGAACAATCCGGCCCATATGATTATCGGTATTATCTGCAGGTCTATCCGCCACATAATCCTATCCGCATAACCTATGGCGTGATGCATATAGGCCGGATAGATAAATGCACCGCTTTTTCGACGCAAATTCTGACAGTAATAATTAAAAACATAAATGACAAATTTGAAAATCTGAACCGGAAAGAGTATCAGCAAACCCAAAATCAGGATTTTTAGGCGAAGCTTATATTTAACTTGAGGCACAGCCATGATCAGTGCCACCAGGAACACCATGTTAACCGTATATCCTTTATATTCTACCGTATGGTCTGTTGCATCCCATTTTTTTGACGCTTGATAAGTGATCACGATATATCTATCCCTAGCTGATATATTCTGTGTATAGCCAGTGCCGTCTAGCGCCATAACCACGTTGCGTACGAAGAAGGTAAATATCTTATTTGCCAGAGGAGCCGTAAAATGCCACAGCGCATAGGCGACAGCCAGGGTTACGAAGAATCTTATGATGAACCGCAACGGCGCACTACGGATCTGCAACTTATTTGATCTTTTTGCCTTCAATTTTATGCCACCACAAATACCAGATATAAATAGCCCAGAGAATAATAATAGGCTGCCAGATGAAGATATGTATTTCCTTAAATATATCGGGGAAATATTGCCCCAGATACAGAAGGCTTATAACCCGCACCAGGTTGAGAGCGAAGATGGCAACAAAACCGACCAGCACGCCGATCAATTTGTGTTTTACTCTCGCCGGATAGGCGAGGATCCCAGATAACAGTATCGCGGTTGCATAGATACCATTGCAGCCATCGACGACATTGATGCCGAACTGCGGGTTGGACAGATGAGTGCCGTTCACAGACGAAGTTCCGCCGAATAGATTTATCAAAAAACTGGATGAAAGAACAATGAAGGACGTAAACGGGACATTGACATTCCAGTAGAAAATCTTGGTATTGAAGATGATGATAAACAGGGCTAAAATTGCCCCGAATGCTATGTAAAGCCTCGCAAGAGACCTAAGTACCGGTGATTTGATTTTAAGCCTCAATAGCCTCCTCCTAATTACTGTCAGTTGTCCTTCAAGGAAGTAAAACCGCGCCCGACTTTCGACAATTTAAATAAGTCCGCCAGATTTCACAACAGGAATTATAAATATTCGGCTAAGCAGATCCAGCATCTCAGTTTAAACGACGAAAATTTTGTGGTATTGGTAATCACTATGCATAATTCCTCGAGCATCCAAAAAAAGCTTGACATGAATTTGGGTGTAAGTATATTAGCAATGGTATAATAAGGGCAAGCCAGGCCGCCGTTTGCCAGCGTCATAACCTGCGGGACGGTACAGGACCCGCGCAAGGCTTCGTGTGGGGAAACGTGCCCTAATATATATAAATGGTAATACGCAAAACATCATGGGTTGTTTCCTTTAGTCGATGCTGATATTCGACACGATAGCTAACTGGTTTTAAGGAGGTGTTTTCGCGAGAAATTCTAACTTAGACGATTAACCTGATCCGTTAAGTCAGATCCATCTATTCTGTAGAAAAGGAGGTGTCCGCAAAGAAGAATTGAGACTATCACTTTACGTGCTAAACAGTGTAAGAATTAGGAAATCAGGATTACTGGCTAAGGAATTTTGTTGATCCCTTCATAAATTTTTTGGAGAGAGTAATTATGAAAAAAATCATCCCGCTATCTCTGGCCCTGGTATTGTTATTCACATGGGGAGCCGTATGGGCTGTTGACAGCAACACGGATCCCATCCCGGACGAGGTAGCGAAACTTGTTGTCGATCAAGCGAGAATGGAAATTCTTCGTTCACTGACAAGAGCCGTTCAGCCGGAAGCCACCGATCAATTCATTCCCGGCCCCAAACGGACTATAAATCTCCCTCTATTCTCCATGCCTCTGCAGCGACCCCTTATCCTCACCGACTGGCTATTCGACGATTTTGAAGACGGAAATTACGACGGCTGGACCAACGTAAGTAACGGTGATGGAACCGGCGAAGAAGACTGGGCCATTCGTACCGATCCATGGAGCTATTTTTATGGCGACCTTGAGAACCATGGCTCTGGCTTTATGGTCGGATCAGATTCAGACGCCGGCGGCAACGGTTCTACTACTGACGAGGAAATGTCGGTTGACTTTTCAACCCCTGTGGGCGGCCAATTGACGCTGGAGTACTGGCTCTGGTTCAGGGCTTATAACATCACCATAGATTACTTCGAGGTTCTTATCGATGGCGTGCAGATTGATCTCGTAGTTGCCGCCGATGATACGCCGATCGTGGGAACTCGTTCTGTCATAATTGACGAGTACGCCGACGGTAATACGCATACCCTGACCATGCATTATTATGCAGAATGGGGCTATGCTTGTGCTTTTGATGACGTTGTAATCTCGGATGATCCCTGCGAAGTAACCTGCCCCGTAAACGGCATCCCCGAGGGCGAGCCGGAATGCTACGACGGTTCAAGTGACGAGTTTAACGTCGGTTGTAATGCAGAGCCTCCACTGGAACCTATCTGGTCGGAAATATCATGTAACGATACGATCTGCGGCACATCAGGTGTTTTCCTGACGGATCCGAATAATCCCGATGTTTTCACCCGTGATACCGACTGGTACAAATTTGACGTCACCGTGCCGTCCGTGGTAGAAATGGGCGGGGTCGCCGATTTTCCCCTGCAATTGCTTTTCTTCGACAGGACAGTAAGTTGCGATGACTACAACTATTCTGGCGGTTCTGTGGGACGCTGCGATACCATGCGCATCACTGAGACTCTGCTTCCCGGAGAATATTGGTTATGGGCCGGTCCCACCGACTGGTACGAGGGTATGGTATGCGATGGAAGCGGCGACCTGGGTATCAATTACGTGATGTGGGTCGTTTGCACGCCGACACCGCCATGCAACCCCGAAATGGTTATCGGCGATATCAATTCACAATTGCCGTACTCGGATATCGGCCAGACAACCTGCGGAGCCGGAAACGACTGGGATGAAACATGCCTCGACACCTATGACAGCGGCGAGGATTTCATCTATGAGTTCACGGTTTCCGAGTTTATAACTCTCGATATCACTCTCGACCCGCACTCTACTCGCCCCTCTGGTATCTTAATTGATGATTTCTGCCCGCCTAACCCTGACGAATGTATTGCTATATCGACGTCAAACACTAATGCCCCCCACGGCTTCGAGAGCATGATCTTTACAGAAGGCACCTACTGGATAATGGTCGATACCGATCCGAGTAACAACTGTATGTCCGAATTTGATCTGACGATCGAGGAAGGTATGCTGACCATAAGCGTGGCCGAGACAGAAAACATACCGGATTGCGGTATCAGCAATTACGGGCCGCTGGGCGACCCCGACTACCAGCTGGATAATACTTATAACTGGAATGACAACTTTCCGGCAAATTACGGCGGCACCTTCGTTATGGGCGATAGTCCTGCCAGGATGTTTTCCCATTACAACTTTGGCACATCAGACTGTTTCCCATACAGAGGAACCGAGGGCATAAATATCTCAGATCCCTTCCACCCGACCTGTGCTTATGATGATGACGGCGCTATGGGCGGAGTGGACATCGCCTACGCCGGTATCGGATTCGAGTCTCCAGATCCCCCGCAGCCCGGCGATATCTTCATCCACGTCTTCACCATCACCAATAACTCCGGTGGGACCATCTCCGATTACTATGCCGGTGTCTATTTTGACTGGGATATTGGCTATGAAATCGGTGAACCCGACACTGTGGTATTCCAAAGGGATCACAACCTCATGTATCAGGGATTAATGGACTTCTCCTATATCATGGGCCTTTGCCTGATCAACGACGATGAGGTCAACCTTCGCTCCATGACCGGGGTCAGCCAGATTGATTATATCTATTCCGGCGGCTGGTTCATGGAGGATCTGTAGACCATGAAGAGAC
>SDBT01016955.1_pt1 | contig 11520 bp, 10 predicted proteins | sample 2277101 | NCBI WGS metagenome assembly SDBT01 (sample SAMN10404973, study PRJNA504765) | marine sediment metagenome | isolation source: marine sediment core GS10_PC15, 103 cmbsf | place: Arctic Ocean: Southern Knipovich Ridge | collected 2010
GTTGACAGGGGTACTTGCAGGCAGAGTATTGAGCCCCGAAAACAGCGGATACGATCCGGGTGCCGACGTTGTCCTGGCAAGCGGAAGGCCACACCACAGCACCGATAGCACGAGGTGTGAGTGTGCTACGGAAGGAGGGACGTTCTCTACTTTTGCACTTTTTCGGCGTGCTTCTTCTTGTCTCGATCGATACAATCGTTGGTAGATGGCCCTGATACGCTGCAGCATGAACACCTGCTCTGAGCCGGTGTCACGAACATCAGCTTCGTTACCAGCGGTTTCTCTGAGAACATGGATTAGTCGTTGTCTGAGCCGCTTGATTACTGCCTCGACTGCCAATCCCTCTGGATTACTTCGCATTGTCCGAAGCATCTTGCTCACAGCGTTCGGCCTCAGCCTGAACAACTCGGCAACCATCACCTGAGATCTTGCCAGGCTCTCGCATCACACCCAGGAAACCAGGTGTCGTCCACGCGCAAAAAGTGACAAAGTAGAGAACGTCCTCGTTCCCCCCCGCAGGTCCAAGTCCAGGTCCAGGTCCAAGTCCAGGTCCAAGTCCAGGTCCAAGTCCAGGTCCAAGTCCAGGTCCAAGTCCAGGTCCAAGTCCAGGTCCAGGTCCAAGAGGCGGGAGTATCAAAATATGTTACTCACGCTACGGATAGCCGGCGCAGGATGGTGCCGACGTTGGCTGATCCGTAGCGGCGGAGAGCCAGCGCGCCGTTGATCGCGGGGATGGCGCAGGCCAGTTCGGCGTCCTCTTTGGCGCTGCGGCACAGACCTTCGTCGTTGGGATACTGCTTCTGCATCCAGTCCAGGACGTCTCCCCAGCGCCAGAGGCGGGTCCTGGTGCTCGTGCCCCGGACCGACGAGGGGAACCCGCCCCTTCCCCGCTTCCCCGAGGCCAGGAGGCGGATGCTCTCTCTGGTTCGGTTGGTGCGGTCCGCAATCTCCGCCGCCGTGACGAGGTCGTCCGGCTCGACGCGGATCACCCGCGCCTCTGTGCCGGCCTTCTCGATGGCCTCGATGGCGGACAGGATGGCCTCCTGGGCCGAGTTGGCTTCGCGCTCCAGGAAATCGAGGACGGCGATCCCGCAAGCGACTCCGAGCCCCGCGCCGCCCTCGTACGTCTCGAACACGGCGGCCTCGAACTCGGTCGTCAGATCCTGGACGCCGTCGAGTACAAGCGTGAACGTGTACGCACCCATGACTACCTCCCTGGTGGTCGCACTTGTCGACCTAGTTTCGGATCTGCCGGGCATGGTTCCCGGAGTTCTGAGGGGTCGACCAGATCGACCGAACCGGGCATGTCCCGGGGCAGTACATCCGTCCCCAGGCGTGGCCGGTTGCCATTTCGACTCGCCACCCGCTCTGCTCGGCGTATCGGAGCGCCTTCTCGATGTCCTTGTTGGGATGGCGCGACCTGCTCATGGTTCAAGAATAACAATATGTTGGAAGATGTCAACAGAACAAGGCCCAGTCCCTCCAACTCGTCGACACCATCGACCTGACAATAGGAAGGAGGGACGTTCTCTACTTTTGCACTTTTTCGTCTCCGGATTTGCCTTCACCGTCGAAAAGTGTTGCTTTGAACTGCCAGCCGTCTAAAAAATAAGGGATATGATCAGCCTGCGCGCCAAAGTGAGGAACGGCCGTCTGCTCGTCGACGAACCGACCAGCCTCCCTGAAGGGACCGTGTTGGAGCTTGTGCTCGATAATGAGGGCGACGAGCTCGATGCGGAAGAACGCCGAGTGCTGAATTCAGCGATCTCCAAGGCGTGGGAATCGGCGAAGGCCGGCAGAATTCGACCGGCCGAAGCGATCATCGATGAGCTACGCGCCCGTAAATATAGAGTTCGGCAGTCGGTCTCAATCCGAAGGAGCGCAGAATAGACGCTCCGCCATTTCCAGGAATTCCTGTGCGTGGGCTATCTGTTCCTTTGACTCTTCCGGTGTAACACTCCCAGATTTGCCGTAGTCTCCGGCATGGCGCACTGCCATGCCTCGAATGCCGCGCCCAGGCTTTCCCGCGCCATGTCCAGCAGGTCTTCTTGTTCGGGGGTCATGAGGATACTCCCTCCTGCCGGACATTCATCAGCAACGGGCTGCGCTCGCGTTCGAACTGTTCTTCTGAGACGAAAACGCAGACGACTGCCTCATCGTGCTGGAGGGAAATTTCGGACACGTCGTGCAATGTTCTTGCGATCTCCTCGCAGGGCGAGACGGCTCCCTTCAAGACGATCAGTTGCCTTTGTTCGTCAAGGCCGTTAGAATGAAAAAAGGATATCGCGGGAGGCGCGAAAAATGGAAGTTATTGGAAGGGTTTCGGGAGGCGTCGTCATCCTGAAAGATACCGATGTGCTGCCTGACGGCACGCTGGTCCGGGTGGAGCCGGTGGAGGATGCGAAGGCGGAGCGGGACGGGCCGACTCTTGCCGAAAAGCTGTGTCGCTTGGCCGGCAAGGCCAAGGGCCTCCCCCCAGACCTGGCGCGCAACCATGACCACTACCTGTACGGCCTGCCGAAAAAATGAATGCTGTCTTCGCCGACTCGTTTTACTTCCTTGCGCTCCTGAATGATCGCGATGATGCCCATCCTCGGGCCGTGGACGCCTCTCGAAATCAAACAGGCCCACTTGTCACGACGGTTTGGGTGCTCACCGAGGTCGGCGACGCTCTGGCGTCACCCGACAACCGCCCCGGCTTCCTGGAACTTCTTGACACGCTTCGGAGCGATCCCCAGGCCGTGATCGTTCCACCCAGCCGGGAGCTTTTCGACCGGGCTGCTGCGCTGTACGCTGAGCGGCCCGACAAGTACTGGACGCTGACGGACTGCATTTCGTTCGTAGTGATGCGGGATATGAACATCGACGAGGCACTGACCGGGGACCGCCACTTCGAACAGGCCGGTCTCACGGCTCTGCTCAAGTGATCCCGGCCCATGTGGCTGGCCGAACGCATTGCGGTCGAGAAACGGCGCAGCGAGGAACGTCGAGAAGCCTCGTTCGGATGACACGATGCTCGTCGGCATGTCGACGAGATTCTCAGTAGTTCGCAGCAGCCTCGATGGTGCGCACGCCGTCCCAGCTTCCCTTCCAGCCGGAGTCGACAGGCACGCGGAAGATGAACTCCATCTGCTGGTCGGCTCCGGACATGGCGCGGGCCTTGAGCTTGACTTCCAGCTTCCCTGGATAGACAATAGTGATTGAATAAATTTAGTCACTTACTACTGATTAAAATATGAAGGTCTCGGTCATGGATCCCCGTTTTCAGGCTCATAACACTCACCTCGAAGAACCACATTTGTTTCAGGAACTTGACCCTCTCCTGCGCCGCCTCGGGAAACAGACGCTGGTCCATCGCTCAGCTCTGCTGGGGCAGTTGCCCCGGGCCCAGCCCGGGATCTACACGGTTTGCGGCGGACGGCAGGTGGGCAAGACCACCTTGTTGAAGCAGTTCATGGCAGACCTGCTCGAAGACGGTCACGAGCCTCGAAGCCTGGCCTACTTCAGCGGCGAGTTGATCGACGACCACCACTCCCTGGTCTTACTGCTCACAGGCCACCTGTCGGAGGGATCCGGCACGGCCGTTCGACACGTCTTTGTTGACGAGGTCACCTACATCAAGAACTGGGACAGGGGCGTGAAGTACCTGGCCGACGCCGGCATGCTGGACGATGTTGTCCTGGTCCTGACCGGCTCCGACCTGGTGGTCCTGCGAGAGGCCACGGCCAGCCTGCCCGGCAGACGGGGGCGGGCAGATCGGGTGGATTTCCACCTGCACCCTCTCAACTTTCACGAGTACGTGCGCCTCAAGGGCGCCTTCGACACCGCGGAGTTTTTCGACCTGTGCGACCCCGGGCGATCACCATCGCCGTCGCTGGTCGCGCGCCTGTTCGAGCAGTTCGACGCCTTTCTGATACACGGGGGCTTCCTGACCGCCATCAACGACGTGGCCGGCCGGGACGGGATCGCACCGGCCACCTTCTCGATCTACTGCGACTGGATCCGGGGCGACGTCCTCAAGCGCGGCAAACGGGAGCAATACCTGCGCGAGGTCCTCGAGGCCATCGTCAAGCGCATGGGCAGCCAGATCACCTGGAACAACCTGGCCAGGGACCTCTCGATCGACCATCCCAAGACGGTCGCCGACTACGTGGGCCTGCTCGAATCCATGGACGCGGTCTATATCCAGGCCGCCCTGCGGGAGGACAAGCTGACGGGCTCCCCGAAGAAGGCCCGCAAGGTGATGTTCACCGATCCGTTCATCTTCCACGCGGTTCGCAGCTGGCTGCACCCGCGGCAGTCACCCTTCGAGCAGCAAGTGGTGCCGTATCTCGAGGACCCGGAAAACCAGGCCCGGCTCGCCGAAGCCTGCGCGGTGTCTCTTTACAGGCGTCATTTCCCGACCTTCTACATCAAGGCCGCCGGCGAGGTGGACATCGCCTACGTCCACGAGGGGCGCTTCTGGCCGGTGGAGGTGAAGTGGACCGGACAGCTGCGCCCGAGTGCCGTCAAACAGATCTCCAAGTACCCCAACGCACGCATCCTCGACCGCTCCCACGAGCCCCGCCGGCTCCTCGGCATTCCAACCGAGCCCCTGCCCCTGGCCCTGTTGCGCCTCGACGCGACTGGTTCCTGAGAGACTGTCGATTCTCAGTAGGTCTCCGCCGCCTCGATGGTGCGCACGCCGTCCCAGCTTCCCTTCCAGCCGGAGTCGACAGGCACGCGGAAGAGGAACTCCATTTGCTGGTCGGTTCCGGACATGGCGCGGGCCTTGAGCTTGAACTTGATCTCCAGCTCCTCTGCGTTCGGCGGACAGGCGGGGGTGACGAAGTAGTTCAGGGAGGCGCCGGCCGGGAAGTCGACGATGTACTCGGCGCCCTCGAAAATCGGAAGGACGGGGCTCTTGCTGGCCGACCTGGCCTCGGCGAAGTGCTCGGTCCTGGGATCGTTCATCTCGGGCTTTTCCTTGCGGCGTTTGGCCCGGGCGACCTCCTTCTCGTACGCGGCGATCTCTTCGGTCGAGGGGGACTTGAACCAGCGCATGTGCCAGCCATCGAAGACCAGGTCGCCGATGCCGCCCCAGGCGGCGAACTGCCAGTGCAGCTTGTTGCCGTCGAGCTTGACCTTGTAAACGTCGAAGCGCACCGAGCCCGCGAAATCGCTGGCCACCGCCTTGTAGGTTCCGGCCTTGAGATCGTCGTAGATCGCGCGGGCGAACTCGTAGCACTCCTCGCGGATGGGCAGGTTGCCCATGGCGCTCTTCTTGCGCGGGCTTTCCTCCTCGGCCAGCCGGCGGTACTCGGCGATGATGCTCTCCGGGTCGTACCGGCCCGGGAACTCGTCCCAGAATTTCTTGGCCGGGTTCTTGAAGTACCAGTTGGCCAGCACGTTCACCTCGTTGAGGTACTTCTGCAGATCGGAGCGCTTCTGCAGGTCGGTGATCGGCTGCAGGGTGCAGTTGTTGGTCATGAACTCGATCTGCAGCTCGCGTACCCCCACGTCGAACCTGGCCCGGGTCTCGGCCTGGTCGGTGACGATCCAGTTGGTGACCATGTAGGTCACCGCGCAGGTCGCCACGGCCAGTATGAGCGGAAAAACGGCCTTTCTCATCGAGCGCACTCCTCTCCGTTGGATCAGGATCCCATGTATCCCATCACACCAGGCCCTTGAAGCGCAACAACTGGATGAAGAGGTGCCAGTTGCGGAAGGCGAACGCCGCGCGGGTGCGCGGACGCTTGCGGCCCTCGTAGAAGCGCGCGGCCTTCATGCCGGCAGCCAGCGCGCCGTCGATGTCGCAGCGTTCGATGTCGCCCACGTGCAGCACCCTTCCCGGGCTGGTGTCCAGGATCCGGGCGAGGTGCTCGAAGGGCGCCGGGTGGGGTTTGAGCGCACCGACCTGCTCGGTGTTGACGACGGCCGCGAACGGCAGGTGGACGAGGCCCAGCCCGCCCAGCTTGGGCCAGACGGGGTAGTCAGAAAGCACCGCCAGGCGGATGCCCATGTCCGAAAGGCTTCTGAGGGTGTCGATAACGCCGGTAAAAGGCCGCACGCGATCGAACACCCCCATCCAGCGTCTGTCGATAATGTCCTCGACCCGCGCGGCGGCCTTTTCTGCGGAGATGCCCAGCGCGCGGCCCATGCGCGCGGCCTGCTCGGCGCGGAAATCGTCGAATGGCCCCTGGCCGCGCATCTCGTCCCGCACCCGGTGCAGGGTGCGGAAGAACTTGCGCACCGGGTAGATCGTGGCCAGGTGGCGCAACACCATCCGCCGGATGCTGTAAAGGGTCCCGTCCACGTCCAGGCTGACGACGTCGATCTGGCGCGCACCGGTCACCGGCCCGTCTCCATGTCGAGGGTCTTCGATACGCCCAGGCGCTGCAGCACGGAAGGGTCGCCGTCAAGGTGAGGGACCTTGACGTGGGAATCGAAGGCGCCCTCTTGCAGGCGCTGCTTGCGCCAGCGTTCGAAGGCTCCCCGTTCGACAACCGCCAGTTGGGGATCGCCCAGCCGGAGCGATTCGCGCTTTGCCCGGTACTCGATATTGGCCGCAAGCAGGCCCTGCTCGCAGGCCCGCAGCAGCGATCCGAGATCCGCGTCCTCGACGGGACCCTCCGGTTCAACCGCGAAGACGTACCGGGCGTGCTCGGCGTCCAGGCGGACGGTGACGCAGAAGCCCGCCAACCGGACGCCGGTCCGTTCCTGGGCCCGGGAGACCGCCTGGACCACGTGGCTCTCGCCCACCTTCTCTCCGGTGTAGGAGATCATGTTGCCGCCCTTGTGGCAGAATGCGATCTCGGGAGTGGCGCCGTAGAAGCCGACGACCTCGATCACGTCGTTGATGTCGTAGCGGTACAGGCCGTTCGAGGCGGTGACAAGTACGTGGTAGCGTCCGCCCTCTTCGAGTTGGTCGGCCGTCAACACAGTCGGGTCGGTCTCGTTGCGCCGTTGCTCTTCGATGAACTCGAGGAAGTGGCCTCCCACGGAGAGAACGCCCTTGGCGCCCTTGGCGCCCATGACCACGGTGAAGTTCCCCTCGGTGGCCAGGTAGCCGTAGTCCATGACCTTCAGGTCGCCGAACCATTCGGGGAACTGGCGCAGGTAGAAGGGGGCCGAACCGCCTTTCCAGCACAACAGCCCGCACAACTCCGGCCAGACGTCGATCGGCCGCACCCGGCCGTGGGCGGCCAGGGAGTTGCGGATCCTGTCGGCGGCCCGCCGGTCCGGCCGCAAGCGCCGCTCCAGGCCGCTGCGCAGCGTCGGATCCAGATCCAGGTCCGCGCGCAGAACGCCCCGCTCGCAGTCCTCGATCAGCCGGGGGGCGAACTCGGTCAGCTTGTGACAGATCAGGATCAGGGTCGAGGGGTTGACGGTCGCCATCAGGGAGATGTCGGTCACGACCGCGCATCGCAGCAACAGGTAGTACCTGGTGTTGAAGTCCTCGACGAAGAAGATCTCCACAGGGATGCGCTCGAGCGGCTCGAAGATCCTCTGCAAGCTCCCGGCGGCGGCGCTGTCGCGGGTGCCCATGGCCACCGAGATGGAGCCGTACGGGATGCCGCCCTCGGTGCGGCCCTCGATCCTGGGCGAGTGGACGGTCAGCACGGTGCCGCGCACCAACCCGGGAAACACCTGGGCCACCTGTCTGGCCCATACCCGTCTGCCGTGGCGGTACTCTTCGAGGAAGCGTTCTGTTACCGGAATGAGCTTGGCCGCGCCGGTGGTTCCCGAGGTGCGGGCGAAGTAGACGACCTCGCCGGCCGCCAGCACGTCCTTCTCCCCGCGTGTCATCCGCAGGATGCGGGGCTCCAGGTCCTCGTAGCCGTGGACTGGAACCCGTCGCTGGTAGTCGGCGATTGAACGGATGCCGCCGAAGTTGTGCTCTCGTCCGAACTCGGTGTCCCGGTTGTGGGCCACGATGTCCAGCAGGCGTTCCCGCTGGGCGCCCCGTGGATCCGCGACCGCCCGCTGGAAGCGTCGCCAGGACTTGGAGAACAGCGCCCGGGTGAGCGAGCGAACCGCCGCGGGGGGCATCGGCCGTACGAGACCGCGCCAGGCCAACTCGACCGCTCCGGACAGCAACGACTCAAGCATCCGCACGTCAACCTCCCGGTAGAGAGCCTGTATCACATCGAGACGCGTCGCTCAACGAATGAGAAGACGCGTCGCTCAACGAATGTAGATCCAGCGGGATTGTGGTATGAAGAGGGCCGTGACCGGTTTGTCCACAAGGCGAAGACGCCGTCGGCGCCCGTACACCATCGCCCGCTATTCGGCGTGGGCGGCCGGTTTGAGTCTCGTCGTCTGGTTGGCGTTCCTGCTGCTCAGCGCGTTCGGCGGCCTGGAATTGTTCGGCAGCCAGGCTCGCGTCGCGCGTGCCAATGCGATCTGGATCGGGATCTGGACCGGCTTCTTCGTCGCCTTCGTGTCCACCTTCTCCAACTCGCTGCAGGCCAGACGCTTGCTGCTGATCGGACTGCTCGAACCCTCGGTGGACGAATGGGACCGGCTGGAACTCCGAATATTCGGTCCGGACGCCGGGCCGGGCGGCTTCTGGCTGTTCGTCGTCCTGACGTCCCTGGGCCTGGCCGTTGCGCTCGGTGCTTTGATGGCGGCGTCCGGCTCGTTCGGGGATGCGCCGGGAGTCTCCAGAATTTCGTTCGTGGTCGGTACCGCCGTTGTGCCGGCCTGTTGCGCGGCGGTGTTGGCGGTCTGGAGCATCCGGCGATCCATCAGACGCTTCGTGTCGGCCGTCGAGCGTGACGAACCGCAGAGACTCTCCAGGGGCCGGTATGTGCTCGTCCACAACGTGATTCCGTACGCCTTGTTCAACACGGCAGTGGGCGTTGCTGTGGCCTTCTCCCGCTTCCTTCGCGACTTCCAACAACGGCGTCCGATCGCGGCTCACGACATCTCATTCCATCTTGCCCTGGCCGCCCTGGTCATCTGCCTGATCGTCGTGGGAGTCTCCCGGGCGAAAACCCGGGTGGATTTCCTCAGCCCCATCCTGTTGACCGGCTCAAGCAGACCTCGGGCTGTCCGCTGCCCGCGCTGGAGGGCCTGGTACGCTTTGGTCATACCAGTGGCGATCTACGCAGCTTTGAGGATCGTTCTGCTGGCGGCCGGGCAGGAATCCGTCCGGGTCGGCACGGCCGTGGTGATCAAGGTAGGGGTCTGTCTGACCTTGTCGCTGGCGACCGCCTGGTGGGCGGTCACCTCGACTCTGCGCGACATGGAGGCAGGCGGACTGGATGAACACCGTTACGTGCGTCTCCACCGTTTCATGCGAAGAGCGGGTCTTATCAGGTTTCGCTGAAACCGAAGGGGCCCGGCCGGTTGGCCGGGCCCTCTCGGGTGATAGCTCCTGTTCAGTCAGCGTCTGGATGCTGTACTATTCGGACTGGTACCGTTACTTCTTCTTCTTGGCGGCCTTCTTCTTCTTGGCCGGCTTCTTCTTCTTGGCGACCTTCTTCTTGGCGACCTTCTTCTTGGTCACCTTCTTCTTGGCGGTCTTCTTCTTGGCGGCCTTCTTCTTGGCCGGTTTTCTCTTGGCTGCCTTTTTGATTGCCATCTCTTCCTCCTTGTTTCTGTCTTCGTGGCCGTTTATCACCCCGTCCCCGGGGCTACAGAAGCCTCCCAGGCGCTACCACAATCGATCCGTCGAACGGACTGCCGGCTCTTCCTCTTGGCCTTCGGCCGGAAGCCATGTCCGGGATCGGATCGAACACCAAAGAGCTGTGCATCTGAATGACATGACGATACACTACATTGTGTCTCATGTGATGTCAACCCTTATTCCTCAGATCTCGAAATTTTTTTCAGGAGGAATTCTGCCTCATCCTTGACAGAATCGCAACTTGCAGCTAATGGTCTTGTCATTCTACCGAACAACCAGACAGAAGGTGCAGATGCCAAAAGAGTTGATCATCAACGCCATGGTGCCCCAGAACGTTCGCGTGGCCATACTGGTCGATGGACGGCTGGAGGCGTTCTTCGAGGAGCTCATCCAGGATTTTCGCTCGCGTTCGAACATCTATCTCGGAAGGGTCATCAGCATCGAGCCGAGCCTGGACGCCTGCTTCGTCGACTACGGGACCGACCGTCACGGTTTCCTTCCCATGTCGGAGATCGTTCCCCGGCTCTGGGCGGCGAAGCCGCGCAAGAAAAACGAGCGCCACGTGGACAAGGTGATGAAGCGGGGTCAGATGGTGATCGTACAGGTGGACAAGGAGGCTTTCGGCACCAAGGGTGCCAGGCTGACCACCGACCTGTCCCTGGCTGGTCGTTTCATGGTGTTCATGCCCTACAGCGAAGCTCGGGGAGTGTCGCGCAAGATCGACGATCCCGATGAGCGGCGCGAATGCCGCGAGATCGCCAACCACCTGAAGCCGCCAAAGGGGACCGGGATAATCATCCGCACCGCGGGGCTGGGGCAGTCGAAGCGCGACCTGTCGCGGGATTTGAACTTCCTGATCCGGTTGTGGAAGGACATGGAGCGCAAGGCCAAGGCGAACGCTCAGGCATCTCAAGCCATCCTGCTCCACGCCGAGGCGGACCTGGTCCAGCGCGTGCTGCGTGACTACTACACCAACGACATCGAGCGGGTCTGGATCGACGACCGGGTTGCGCTGGAGAAGGCCGAGAATTTCTTCAAGCTGTTCATGCCCCGCCAGCGCCGGCACCTGAAGGCCTTTTCCGAAAAGGTTCCCATCTTCTCTCATTTCGGGATCGAGGAGCAAATAGAGGAGATCCACTCCCGGCGGGTCGAGTTGCCTTCCGGCGGAAGCCTGGTGATCGACCAGACCGAGGCCCTGGTGGCCATCGATGTCAATTCCGGCAGGATGAAGGGCCGGCGCAACCAGGAGTCGACCGCCTACGAGACCAACATGGAAGCGGCCCGGGAGATCGTCCGGCAGCTGGCGCTTCGGGATCAGGGCGGCATCGTGGTGATCGACTTCATCGACATGACGAACCAGGCCCACAAGACGGAGGTGGAGAGGACGCTGCGCGAGGCGTTCAAGGCCGGCAAGGCCCGCAGCCGGATCGGAAAGATCTCGGCCTTCGGTCTCTGCACGCTCACCCGGCAGAGGCTGGGCAAGTCCGTCAGATCGACAGGCCACCGTGAATGTCCGGTCTGCTCGGGCAGCGGTATGGTCCCGGACCTCGACGTCGTCTCGGTTCGCCTGTTGAGGAAGATCCGCGCCAAGGCTGCCGGCGGAGACGTCGGCACCATCCGCTTGCAGATGAATCCCGAACTGGCCAACAGCTTCCAGAACAACCACCGTTCGGATATCCTGGCCGCCGAGCGTGAACTGGACGTCCGGATCGTGATCGATGCGACTGCCGGGATCGACGGCACAACCACCCGGATGGACCTCGTTCCCCGCGAGAAGGCTCCTGCCCCCCCCCCCCCCCCCCCCCCAAGGGGGGGGGTGGAAAAGGGGGAGGAGAAAAGGGGGGGGGAGCCGGAGCCGCCCGATGAGCAGCGTCCGAAACGCAGGCGTCGACGACGGAGGAAGAAGC
>SDBT01016958.1_pt1 | contig 11520 bp, 6 predicted proteins | sample 2277101 | NCBI WGS metagenome assembly SDBT01 (sample SAMN10404973, study PRJNA504765) | marine sediment metagenome | isolation source: marine sediment core GS10_PC15, 103 cmbsf | place: Arctic Ocean: Southern Knipovich Ridge | collected 2010
GTATTAGTTCCTATGAATCGAGGAGTAGTCGGAACTATCACTTTAAACAGTGTACTGCAAAATATTTTAAATCCAGAAAACAATGAAAAGCAGATTGTATATGGAGGTACCACGTTTAAAGTTGGTGATAAAGTCATGCAGATTCGTAATAACTATGACAAAATTGTTTTCAACGGAGACATTGGCATCATTGAAGATATTAATCAGACGGAGCGCAGTCTGACGGTTCGTTTTATGAATCAATTGGTTAGCTATGAAAGTACAGAGCTTGATGAGCTGCTGCTTGCGTATGCCATATCCATACATAAAAGCCAAGGTTCAGAATTTGATATCGCTATCATTCCCATCTTCATGCAACATTTCATCCTGCTGCAACGAAATTTGATCTATACTGCGGTTACTCGCGCCAAAAAAATGTGTATTCTTCTTGGACAACCAAAAGCAATCGCCATTGGGATCAATAATAACAAAAGCCTTTCTCGCAATACTTTTTTAAAAGAATTTTTAACGAGTGATCTGCAATGTCGATAGGACGAGCATCCCTTTTTATTCCGGTGTGGTGTCTATTGATACTAACACCTACCCTTTCTGCACAAAATTTTACCATCATGATTGATCCTGCCGGGGATGCCAAGCATACGGGTAGAACAATTGAAGACACCTTTGAACGAGCTGTTACACTCTCTATTGCACAGGCACTTGAAAAATCTTTGCACTCTAAACTTACGTGTACTGTTATCATCACTCGCTCACCGGGAGAGATCGTTTCTCCCTTACAAAATGCCAACTTCTCAAATCGGCTACCAGTTGATTTGTTTATTAATCTTAACTGCTACCAGGCAGCGCATGAAAAAATTTCCCTCTATCTCTATTCCTCTTCATATAACGAATCTTTTACCTGTCCGCCAAAACAGAACCTCATCCCACTTGATAAAGCTCACCTTATTTCTGCCGATCACACAAAAATATACACGCAACAAATAGCTCACGCTTTGCACAGCTCAAGCGTACATACCATCAAAACGTATGGCCCGTTTTCACTGCCCTGCACAGCATTGATGGGAATTACAGCACCGGCCATTAGTATTGAATTTTGTATTGCCGGTAAAGAGGACTGGAAAACATGCATTGAACCTTTAGCTGGAGCAATTGCGGAAGCACTTTCCTCATGAAACGTAGCTGGTTTATTGGCATAACTCTTGCATCATTCTGTGTTGGCATCTTGCTTTTTGCGCATCAATACGAATATCTTATTATTCGGTTGCCACAAAAAATTCCAACCATGCATCAGCCCATCGAAATAAAAAAAACAGTCCTCCTGCATTACTGGAAAAATCATCAGTGGTACAAAGAAACACAGAAAATGATTTGGTCACAAAATATGACGCAAAACATACAACGCCTTTTAAACTATTGGCTTCACTTACTAGAAGAAAGTGACATTATCAACAAACGTATTACGATACAGTCCATTGCTATTGCCCCAAATGAACAGGATCTGTATATTTCTTTTGATCGTACCCCTTTTTTAAAAAAGTGGTCCATCTTTCACAAATGGATGTTTATGGAAGGATTGTTGCAAACTATACGATCTAATACGAGTCGCTTGTACACTGTTTTATTTCTGATACGTCATCAAACAATTGCTGATACGCATCTTGATTTTTCTCATCCATGGCCAATAATCGGCTACAAAAAAGCTTCTTTGCAATAAATCATGCACGCGCTACACTAGGCAATAGTCATGAAGAAAGTATCGATAAAAGGATGTACACATGAAGCGTTTTACTCCTCTTGTTTTGACTTTTTATGTTTTCTCTCCTCTCTACGCTGATATAGAGGTAAAAGACGTTTTTCCCATTGGATGTTCCGTACCAATTAAATTTGGTGGGTACATAAAAGCTGAATCTTTTTGGGATACCCGCCAAGTAGTAGGAGCAGCGGAAGATCAAATACTTCTTTTTCCTGAAAAACAAGAACTTGATGCTGATTGCAATGATATAAATGCGCAGGGACAATTTAATTCGGTTGCTATTCAAACTCGTATGCGTCTTGAAATTGATGGCCCTCGAATAAAACATGCCAAAAGTAAAGGGATTATTGAATATGATTTTTTTGGCAAAGATAATATCACCAATATTATGCGTATGCGTCATGCCCATCTCATTCTTACATGGAAAAAAGTACAAATGCTTGCTGGGCAAGCATATCATCCCTTATACGTCATAGGCGTTGATCCGCGCACCATATCTTTTAACACCGGTATACCCATCGACACATTTGCGCGCGATCCCCAATTTCGTATTACGTATACTCCCGATCCACATGTAAGTTTACTTTTTGCAGCATCAACTCAACTAGATTCTCTTTCTGATGGACCTATTGGAAAAAGTAGTACCTACCTACGCAACTCCGTTATTCCCATGCTTGATTTTCGTCTCGATACCTATTTTGGAGATCATAGAGTTGGGGTAGGCATTGACTTTATGCGCATTCAGCCCCGTTTAAAAACCAACACGGGGCTCAAAACACGAGAACGGATTAATAGCGCTATTGCCATCGCCTACAGCAATCTCAAATGGGATTCAGTAGATATGAGAACAAAATTTATCTTTTTCCAAAATGCAACTGATCAAAGTGTGATAGGTGGCTATGCAGTCAAATCTGTTGATCCCAATACAGACAAACGAAAATACACCAATCTTAACGGGGTGTCTTTCTGGAATGATACAGATATCACCAAAAGTAAATCTGTTATTCCCGGTTGGTTTATTGGAATCGTTAAAAACCTTGGTGCACGTACTCCTATTATACAGAGCATAGTTGATACTAATGGGAATGTTGAGAAAACAATATACGGTGATGGTACCGACTTAAATTATGTGTTTCGAGTCTCTCCACGTATTCAATGGAAAGTAAAAAACTTTATGTTTGCTGTTGAGCTTGAGTATACCCGCGCAGCTTATGGAACAATTGATACCGATGGAGATGTTATTAACACTGTCCCAATAGGGAATACACGTATTCTCGTTAGCCTGTTTTATTTCCTGTAACAAGATCTATTTTTTCCCACTCGGGTTTGCCCGTGTTAAACCACAATGAATGGAGTAGCGTTCTGGTTTGAAGATCAAATTTGAGAAAAAGTCCTTTATAATTAATTCCCTTCATTGAAGAAAGCTCTGCAATTATTCTTTGACGAGTGACAGGTTTTTCAATTTTTTGCAGAACATGCAACAATAGATCAACGCCTATATAAGACTCCAAGCTAAAAGTATCAAGTAGACTATTATCTTTTTGAGCAGCATCTCTAAACTGCTTTACAATAGGAAGTTCACTTGATTTTGGATTCGGTACGACATTCACATAAATGAAAGGCAAACCAGTTTCTTCGACAAAGTTTTTAAACTGTAATTCTCCAAAATCTGAATTACCGAGCAGTTTCTTATTTCTTGCATATTGAATTCCCATTTGTCGAATCAAACTACGTGCAGCTATTGTTGTTGAGAAAAAGAGAATAGCTTCCGGATCAAATTGCTTGAGTCGTTGCACCTGATTTTTAAAATCTACCGCATTGCGCTCATAGGGTAGTTTCAAAAACTCTTTTATTTCTTTCTCTTGCAGCACTTTTACTGCAGCGTCTAACAAGCCTCTTCCAAAAGCATCATTCTGATAAAAAAGAGCAAGCTTGCGAGTTTTGAGTGTATCAATAGCATATTCGGTAAGTAATTGTCCCTCCGTCGCATAAGAAGCACGAAGATTAATTATGTTGGTGAGATCTCTTTTGCGAAAACGAGGTGCTCCGGTAATAGGAAAGAGCACCGTTACCCGGCCATCTTTTATTAAACTGATATAGGATTCTAAAGTGGGGCTTCCCGTAGGGCAAACCACCGTATGAATTCCCTGACGGATAAACTTCTCGACCTCTTTTCTAGTTTTTTCTGGTGTATATCCGTCATCTACTATCACAATTTCTGGAATAAGTTTCACTCCTTGTGCATGAGCTTCATCAAGACGCAATTTAATACCTTCCTTAACCGCTCTACCCTGCGACTTCAATCCTCTTGAAAGATCAACCGTTGAACCATAGCGAAGCACCGCCTTATCATCGCTTACTATTTTAGGTTTTTCCTCTTCTATCGGCTCGGACGGCTCAAAAATTTTTTCTTGACGACGCTCAATCCATGCGCCTTCTCCCGGATCAATCCATAACGTATCAGAAAGTTCTCTTGTCTCCGGATTAAAGTTGAGCACCAAACCTTTAAAAGGGTAATCTTTCAAATTTTCAGCAACAGCAATAATACTTTCTTTGTTGATTGGACCTTCAATCTTTCGAAGTATTTGAAAGAGAATATTTGCATTAATATACTGCTCAAACGAAACTTTATCATAAGAAACATTTCGTTTATCTGCCCATTCACGATACTCTTTTGCTATTTGCAATGTACTGGTATTGGGATCAGGCACCATCCGCACTAATACAAATTCCAATCCTTTATCTTTCAAAAATCGCTCAAAAGCATCTTCATATACTGAAAGCCCCAAAAGCTTCTTGCCTGCAAAATATTGGACACCCAATTGGCGAATAAGTCCACGAATTGCAGGTGTATTGCTAGAAAAAAGTATCGTATCAGGATTTTCTTTTGTAAGGATTTCTATTTGTGTCTTATAATTCACCAAATTACGCTCATGCGGTATCTCTATAACGTCAGTAATACCTACATCTTTTAAAGCACGACGAGCTCCTTCAAGTGCCCCCCGGCCAAACGCATCATCTTGGTAAAAAATAGCAATTTTTTTCGCCTTAAGGTCTCTCAGGGCATACTTAATAAGCTCTTCGCCTTCCCGAATATAGGATCCGCGATAATGAATCATATTTTTAAGATCAGGCTTTCTAAAAAGAGGAGATCCTGAAAAAGGAAACATAACCAGTACTTCTCGTTGCCTAACCAAATCAAGATAGGATTCCAGAGATGCACTTCCTTGTGATCCAATCAGAAGCGTGATGCCATCTTTAATAAATTCTTGCACTGCAGCACGCGTTTTTGGCGGTGTATATTCATCATCAACAGTGGTTAACTGAGGTATCACTCCTGGAACTGAATTGGTTGCAAGTTCACGATCAAAAGCAAGCCGCAATCCTTCTTGAACCTTCTTGCCTATCGGGCTTGCCCCTTTTGATAAATCCATTGTTGCGCCAAAACTAAGCGCTAGCTCTTTTTTTCTCTTTTCTTGCGTAAAAATTTCTTGTCCGGTAACAAGATTATAGACCGCGACCTCCTTAAAACCATTTAGCTCCGGAATTTTTTGATTAAATAAAACAATAGTCCAACTACTAACTCCATTTGCTACCCTAAGATCTGCAAAAGCATCATAAAAAAACTTATAAAGAACTTGATTACGCTCAGTAGGAGAAGAAAATACCATCCAGCGAACTGCTCCTTCAAACGTACCCACACGGGTTAAGCCTTCTGTAGCATGATAGCTAATAGATCGGTCTTCGCTCGTTATGAAAGCTTCTAATACGACTTCTTTCTTGGATTGATTACTGACAGCACGATTATTACCAAAAGCAAAAAAACCTCTCTTGTTCTTGTTTGATAATAAATTGGAAAGTTTATCTTTATTAAAGAGTCTAGTTGCATTTTCATTGTTACTGATCAGCACCACCTCAATTGTGTCCTTATTCTCACGCGTCAGATACAACGCAATTGGTAATGAATTAAAAAAACGATTTATAAGTCCTTCAAATGGGATCAGTTCAGAAGAAGATGCTCTTCCGCGAATTTTTAGTTCATGTATCAAACCGAAATTATACCAACGCTCCTCCATTTCATGAGGCCCCTTGGTATAAAAAACCCGACTTGGATTAGCTTTCATAAGCTGAAGAACTAATTCTAATGTTTCTAAAATATATGGTGATCCATTTACTACGTTCCCATTAAATACAAAGTGGTACTGCGGTTTAATAATTTTAAGAGAGTCATCGATAATTCCCTCTTTCTTCAAATAGGTAAGATCTCTCACTAAAGAATGAAACGCACTAAAAAGATCCCCCCAAATAATAAAGTGATCTTCAACATTTGATTTAAATTGTTCCCCAAAATCTCCCTTCATCGCTTCTTTTTCTCGCTGAACAACTATCGATTCTAAAAGTTTTTTGAATCCTGAAACATTAAACTTTTTTTGAAAAAGTCCAAACCAACTCAGAGACCGAGTAAACCAATTAGGCTGATTGTTTTTATGAAATGACTGAAAGTTAGGATGAATCCAATCCTTGTTACTTGGTTTTACATATTCCGGATGCGCTTCAGCATACGCTTGAGCTTTTGAAAGAGTAGTAAAAGAAGCATCAGAATTTGATGTAATACCGAAAACAACTATAAAAAGAGAGGCTATTAAAAAACGGTGATTCATCCCTATCCTTTTACCCATATAAAAAGTAAGTAATACCACATCAAGATAAATAAAATATGAAATAAAATGAAAATAATACCCCGAGCAATCACCATGGCTTTCGACATTGACCCCCTACGAACCCAGAGTAAGGAAAGCACAAAACTCGCAAAAGCTAATGCCAAAAAGAAGGTAAAGATATGGTCACTCAATAAGAAATAGCCCACCTTAGGAGACATCGTCTGAACCACAAAAAAATAGGCGATTAAAGAGGTAATCGAACTCGTTGCAAGAGCCATGATTGCTTGTCCCTGATCAGGCTCAAATGCAAACCAAAATAAACTAAGAAAGAAAACAAGAAATATTGGTAGAAAAATGAGTAATATAAGTCGAATACCAGATCTCGTAAAATCAAGCATGAACACTACTTGCGGATAGCGAATCACTTTTCGTTGATCAAATTTATCAATGTATTCCTCTTCATAGCCAGTCTGAACAGCTGTGTCTATTTGATTCCATCCAGGAATAAATATTTTTTTAGATGTAGAAAAATCTGATTTATATGAAAGAAATATCACCTCGCTTGGCGTTACGTAGGTATTCACCACCGTAATATAAATGCGATGATCATCAAGAGGGAAAGATTGATGGCTTAATGTGGTAGTAAAACGTAATCTCACTTTATATTCTGCAAATAGTTTGCCATCAATTAACTTCGTACTTGGGGAAGATTTTTCAAGCAGTTCACCTTTTTCAAACGAAAACTTATCAATCGTATCAAGAGAAATAAGCGCAGGATCAAACTGAAACCAGATTACCCCATCAAAAACAAAAAGATTTTCAACAATTTTGAATTGATGCCAGTTGGTAATATAAAGTCCCACCTCAACCCGAACTGGATCACCTCCCCACTCTTTAATTTTTGCTGGAGTTACCGATTCTATTTCTGGGTATTTTTCATTTGGCTGAAAACGCTGCATCGCTCGAGTTCCTAAAATTAGAACAATGCTTGATGTAATCAGAAGTGCAAGCACCTGGAACTCTGGACGAACAACTTGTCGGCAAAAAAATTCAAGATAATTTTTCTTCATTACTCTCACTTGCCTATCAAAAAGAATCACTTCATCATGGTTAGCATCGGTGGTTACACAAAGTCAAGTACGTTCATTTTTATAAGACTATTGCAATCAATACGTAAGAAGCGTTAGTATATGGAAAAAAGATCTGTACCGAGGAGAACATAATGAAAATAATTCCCACTCTTTCCGATACTTTTAAAGGAATATTGTTGATTATATCGGGAATAATACTCTTGTTTAATACCTTAGGGTTTACCACTGAATTGCTTCATAGCATCGTTCTTTTTGGATCAATTGCAATGATCGTAATCGGATTCTTTATGGCAAACTTTCATAGAAGAATATTAGTGCTTATCTCTAAAAATGAAAAGCCAAAAGATCAAGACTTTTAATCTCACTCCCTTTTATCTTGTGGAAGCTTATGCGTCGATACACCAATCTGTGCATTTCTTGTGAGTAGCACACGCGTTGGCAACGCCAATTTAATGCCTTTTTCATTAAACATTTTCACAATACTCATGCGAATATTGCTGGCAATTTCCCATTTTTCAAGCGTGTAGACTGAACTGATAAATCCACGTACCATAAATTCATACCCATACTCGCCAAAATTATCCAGACGAACCCACGGTTTTGGATTTTTTAAAATATTGGGATGATTTTCAACTATTTCATACAGTACTTCCCGAACTTTTTCTGGATCTTCGTCATAATCAACAAACAACTTGATATCATCAAATGCAATAAAATTGCGTGTATAATTCCAATTAACAATAGTTTTGCTTATCAAAAATGAATTTGGTACCACTAATGTAGTACTATTTTTGCGACGTAAAATCACCGAGCGAGCAGTAATTTTACGAACCACGCCAGTGATTTCACTATCAATACGAATAAAATCACCAATCTTTATAGGGCGTTGCACTAAAATAATAAAATAAGAAACGAAATCACCAATTGGTTCCTTAAGCACCCATCCCAAACCAAGAATTAAGGCACCCACAATATAATTAACTAATGCCCCGAGTTTCGCGTTCTGAAATCCAAGAAACATGAACGTTATAATAACGGAATACTGCGTAATACTGGTAATCGTATGCTGAACACCTGGATCTACGAGCAATAAATCAAAAATACGATCAAGCACAAATTTATTAAGGCCATACGCAATAATAAACCCAATCAAAACAAAAATAATTATGTTGATAAATGTAATGAATGTAATCGGGCTTTCTGTTCCTAATCCAATAATAGGATAATCAAAAAGCTCTTTAATTCTAGGAAGCGTTATTGGCCATCCCCAAATTTTTGCCGCAATGATAAGCCCTAAAAAGCTCAACACCAAAAACGAAACAATAATAGTTATGCCAAACCAGGTCTTAGCATTCGTAAATCGTTCCCGAGCAACATCGTCCACACTGACAAAAAAAAGTCGTGATGCAATACGTTTCAAGAGCCCATGCAAATAATAGAGAACAATTAAGAGTACGATAGTATAGAGCCAACCAAACAAGGCATACAATACCAAACGACCAAAACCTACATACGGATTACTCATAACAATGATCGTAATAACCATAAGTAGTATGAGATAATAGTAGCGATCAACTTTTTCACGAACCCATTGGCCTACTTCGGTACGCGTTGGAATAAAACTCAGAATTTGTTCTTTATCCAAAAGAAGAATCAAACCAATTTGGAAAATAATGAAATTAACAGCTAATAAAATTGTGGGCAGCTCCGAACGATAATAATGCTCAAGCATAAATGCTTCACGGAAGAAAACGATCGTGATCGTTGCATACATGAGAACTGAAAGCACAAACCAAAAGCGTCGTTGAAAATCAGCAGCGATAAATGCATGCTCATTTTCTTCATTATATTGGGCTAAAAAGCTAATAAACCTATTTGCGAGATATAACAAATAGGGAATAGAGCCGAGATAAAAAATAATATAGACATAGATATCAACGGTATCCTGAAAAAGAAGTAACGCAAAAAGAAAAATCCAAAATGCGATCTGAAAAAAGTAACCATAGATAAAATCAGTAATACCGGCAAGAAATGTCCCCAATATGCGCATAATACCGCCAACACCCACAACCTGTAATACATGAGTCACTTTTGGTAGCATGCGATATATAACAAACAGTACGATAAAAAGGCCGATCATTTTAAAAAGGAGAACCAACATATTCATTGGTTCTTTGAGCATTTCTACTAAACGGCCAAAAGTGCTGAAAATAGTACCAGCGATAAAGTAATTACGCACAAACGTAAGAAAATTAATAATGTCCGGTACAATGTTCTTTATGCCTTCCCACGTTATGGCATATTCAGGACGATACCAAATAGTTCGTGATTCCAATTCTCCCGTAATAAATCCAATCAGACGTTGCTTGTTATTCGCAGCCAAAGAAATACCAGAATAAACGCCAGTTAATTTACTGAGCATGTCAATTTGATCTTTTTCAAGCGCTTCAGCTTGACGAACTAAATTGAAACAGGTGCGATATTCAGTGCCGAATGACTTAAAAAGAGTATCTTGCTTTTTTTGCAGCTCTTTCTTCAGAGCTATAATATTATCTAAAGCCTTTTTCTGATTATTGATCTGATCCGCTACAAAACTTACCCGTTCTTTTGAACGAGAAAAAACTGCCTGAGATTCAGCTTTTGGCCCATCATACTTTTTAAGCTCAAGAGCAATCTCTTCCTCTGTAGTAAACTTTTTGTGATACGATATCTTTACTTGCAACGAAAGAGACTCATCTTTTACTTTTTCATCTTCCAATTCAAGCTGCGCTTCTAATAATTCCTGTTTTCGTTGATAAGAAATGAGTTGCGTTTGTAAAGCGGCATCCTCACAATAAGAAAGATATGCGGCTGCTGTTGGTTGCGCCTCCTTTGACCAGTCAGTAATTTCACGCCCAAGAGTCAGACCGTGCTTTTTAGCGACCTCTTGCAGCTCTTTTTGGGTTCGCTCTTCCCGAATCAAAAGAGCATCAATCTCAGAACGATACTTCTCTTTTGTTGCTCGATAATTTTGAATTTTTTTGTTCAATTCTTCACGCGCATGCACAACATCAGCTTCAGTTACACGTACAGCTGGCTTAATCGTCTTTAAGTACTCTTTAAAAATATTGAGATGTGCTTTTGCTACTGAAAGTTGTAAAGAAAAAAACTCTATCTTGTAGATAATTTCTTTCACCCGAAGCGAATCGAGAACTTTACGATAACTGTATATGCGCTCTTCAAGAGTAAGCAGTTCTGATCGCTGTTGGGTATTGAGCAATTCATTATCGATATATTTACCCGCTGCAATTTGTTCCTTTTTGGCCTTGTACGTTTCTTTGGTAGTACTGGCCGTACGCTTACGGGTATCAAGCTCCGCAATACCGTGCTTTTCCTCATCAGAAAGTACATGTACTTTTTTTTCTTGATCCAAAATTAAATTGTAGAGCCGTTGCAAATCATCAAACGAGTAAAAAAGGCGTTCCCCAAGGCGATACTCTTTTTTAAAATTATTGAAATCAGGATTTTCGAGAAAATCTTTTAAAAAGCGAATAAACTCATCAAGAAACAATAGTGTCCGCTCTCGATCTCGTAAAAGATCGCGAAAAATCTGATATAGCTCAGTCAAAAGGAGCTGTTTTTGCTTCAGAAAATCATTATCGGGTGTTTCTTTCAATTGGGGAGCAAGCTCGTCAATCTGCGCTTTTGTTTCCTCCGCAAGCGTTTTTAATTCCTGCTCACTCTCTTGTTTGATTTTAAAAAGCTCATCACGCTCTTCTTGAATTTTTTCAAGCTGCTTTTGCCGATTTTCAACCTGACCTACAAATAATTTATCTCCTTGAGGAAGAGCAATCCCAGGAATATCGGCAGACACAAACGAGCTGGCAACTAATAGAGCATTAATGAGAAAAAAAGTACGCATTTTCATAAAAATCTATTCACCCACTAAAAAGTGTATGGTCTTAAACTGTTCAATCGCAGGATGTTCTGCGACACATACACGCAACCACTCATCCAATATTTTTTCACTCTCCTC
>SDBT01016959.1_pt1 | contig 11519 bp, 18 predicted proteins | sample 2277101 | NCBI WGS metagenome assembly SDBT01 (sample SAMN10404973, study PRJNA504765) | marine sediment metagenome | isolation source: marine sediment core GS10_PC15, 103 cmbsf | place: Arctic Ocean: Southern Knipovich Ridge | collected 2010
AGCAGGTTGGAAAATAGAGAATGGTGGCGTCAGAGTACACTATCGAGACCTAGGAGTCGAATATGATGAGAATGAGGAGGTAATTTTCCGAGATCAAGACGGAAACATCGAAAAATGAATCAAATGCAACTCCATACAACAAAATCCTTAGGAAACTAGGGGTTTTAGTACTTGAAGGGGAATTAAAACCTCTTTCAATCTAAGTTAGTGTTGATCGGACAATCACATGGTGAGGGGGAGGTGGAATCCCTTCATTATAATCAAAAATGAGAAAAATAATAAAAAAATATACTAAAGTAATGAATGAAAAGAAGATTTATCATAAGCGTTGCAGTAGATGTGCCTTCATTACCAAACAAATAATAATAAAGGTCTCAGAACGAGGTCTGCAACTTCGCTGTTCCGTATGTCTATATCGTTTCAGCAATTACTGGACTCCTGAAAATCTAAATCAATACTTAATCAAAAATGAAAGATAAAACTAACAAACCAAATAAGAAGTTTGTCCCTGAAGTCTCGGAGAAAGAATCATCAAACTTTGAGAAAAAAGAAGTTGATAAAACTTTATACTTTGCATGTGAACTTTGTAATTCTCAAAAGCTTTACATCATTCATTTCACCCCAAGCACTTCAAAGCTTTTGTGTTGGTGTGAATTTTGCGGGGGGTGTACAAACTTTACTTGTGCGTTTTTTGGTAATCTAAAACGTCGGGATGAAATACAAAAATTTGAAGGTGGATTTGGGGAGGTTGAAGATGACTCCGAGTAATCTTACTTGGATGGAATCAACACGGATCGGCATGAGAGATTATTGGCTTGTGAGATTGTGGAGATGGATTAGGAGGAAGTTGAAATGAAAGCTTTAATATTAAATAGATGTAGTACAGATGAGACTAGGCAACAAGTAGGCTTACAAACTAAACCATGTAAGGAACTTTGTGAAAGGGAAGGTTGGGAATATGATATTGTTGCTTACTACTCTTCCGCTTCTAAAAGAATTCCAGATGAACTACAAGCAACCTTAGATAAGATTGCTCAAAAGAAGTATGATGTTCTTGTCGTTCATTCTATTGATCGATTTAGCCGATTACATCCAAGAATAACTGAGAAGTTATTGAATCATATAACTGGAAGTGGGTGTAGGTTTATTTCTATCTTGGAAAATCTCGATAGTAGTAATGAACAAGTTTGGTATTCTATGAAAGGAATGTGGCTTTACTTTGCAAACCTTTACTCTGTCAATCTCTCAATCAAAGTAAAAGAAGGAATGGCTAAGGCTAAGTTGGAAGGAAAGCCAATAGGACGACCTAAAGGTTCAACAGATAAGAAAGTTAGATCAAAAAAGGGTTACTATAATCGTAAGTATAAATTCAAGCTAAATGAAGGTAGCAAATAAAGAGGTCTTTTTTACTTCAAAACCTCAGCTTTCCGAATAGTAAAGCCCCACTAGGATTCATAGTATATAATCAAATAAAATGGAACGAGATCAAATAGGAAAAAGAAATGCAGTCATCACCCTTAGAGGCACGAATAGAGAGAAAGACTTCTTATTAGCTATGGCGAAAAAGGTTCATCCAGATTTATTTCTCACAGATTTTATTTGGGGAGTTATGTTGAATTTAAAGAAGCAATTAAAATAAAAGAGTGAGAGGGAGAGTTTTTCTCTCCCATGATTTAGAAAGTTGTTAAATTCAGATTAGGTATATTCGGATCAAGACCTATTTCAAGACCTTGAAAGAAATCAAATTCAGGTAATCGTTCTTTGACATCAACTTCAATAACATCAACATCAAAATCTAAGTTATCGTCTTCGATTACTTCAACTTGATTATAATCGTTTTGTGTTTCCATATTTGTTTTTCCTCCATCAATTTAGATTGGCGTTCTTGTTCTGCTTTCAAACCTTGAAGCCACAGAATTAATTGAGCCAATGCTTTCTTTAGTTCTGTGTACTCCCATCTTTCGACAGGGTTCTTCATTTATTCTTTTCCATCAATTCCTTAACGGCTTCGTTGAAGAGAGCTGTCGGGCTTACGTTAGACTTCCTCATCCATTTACTATAAGACTTGTAAGTCCTAATAGAGATAGATTCAGTTTTTCTTTCTGTTTTATTTCTTTGTATGTTTTGTATTTCCATTGTATTACATTATGTAATACAGTGTATATAAACCCTTCCTTTAGGAGCTACCTCTTGTAAATAAAGGATTAATGCTTTTAAGAGGGATGGTGAAAGTAAAAGCCTTCAAATTTGAAACCCCTGTAATAGTTTTCTTTCCTGTCAGAACTAAACCAAAGTCTAAGAAGCGGAGGAAGAAATGATAATGATATTCGATAATATTCTTTTGGAGGGGAGGGCTAAAGCTTACCATATTGTTTTTCAAATCCCCTCTAGGAGTTTAAAATAAAATGGTAAAAACGATAGAACAACAAATTTCAGAAAGAGAAGTTCTACTTGGAAAACAAGAGCAAGAATTAAGATCCGCCTTTATCCCTGGGACAATCGAAAAACAATTTGAACTTGGAAGTGCCTCAGCGATAAAAAAAGCAAGACTAGGATTATCAGAACGAAAACGAGTGGGTCTTTTGGAGATATTTAAACAACGACAATCCCTCGAAAAAACTAAAGCAGAAGTTGCAACCGTAAGAAAAGCCCAACTCACCCAACAAAAAGAATTAGAACGACAACAAATTATTAAAGATGTTTTTGAAAGAATTAATAAGGATAAGGGTTTCGGATCTGACTTCCTTAAACTTTCAAAAGCAGATCAAAAGTCAATTAGAGAATCTGTAAGAAAATCTAAAACATTAGCAGTAGGAAGATCTAAAAGAGCGATAATTTCATCTGCGGAATCTAAGGTTGGACAAACCTTATCTGGAGAAGCTCGTGCTGAATTAGTCTCAACTGGATCTATTGAAGTCCCTGGAATTAGTTTGTTAAGTACACCTCAACAAACTCTAGCTAAACCTGAAGATTTTATCCTTCAAGACCTCGCACCTCAAAGTATTGATGTTGCTCCATCTCAAAGTTTACAAAAGCCATCAAAAGGTGAATCATTTTCTCAAAGTTTTTTAACCACGAGCTTAAATATTTTAGACATTAAACGAAGACCTCAATTTGAACAATCTTTTATAGATCCAACTATTCAAACTTTACAAGCATCAGCTTCAGGTTTTGAAAGGCTAGGAAAAGATGTTAAGGCAATAGACACAGGAAATTCTAAATTAGCGTTTGTAGGAACTCAAGTAGCGGGTACAGGACTAGGTGCTATTGGAATACTTATTCCAAAAACTGAAGTTGATTTACTTTTAACTGGAGGAGGTGGATTTGCATTATCAAAAGCATCACCTTTAATTAAGAGAGTAGCAGGAACAGGTTTAACATTTTTTGGAGGAAAAGGAGCATTAGATCCAAGTTTAACTCCTGAAGAACGAGTGGCTTCAGGAATAGTTGGAGTGGGTGGTTTATCATTAGTAGGAACTCCCACAAAATTTCAATTAGGAATTAAGGAGCAAAAAGCTCAATTAAAAATTTTAATTGATAAGGAATTTATAACTAAAGAAACAGGAGCTTCCCTATTAGAAGGAATAAAATTGCAAAAGTTTCTAAGAGGGCGTCCTGATGTAGAAATTATTAAACCATCTACTGCAATCATCCCTAGAGGAATAACTTCTGCCGAAAGAGAAGCTTTCAAATCTACTTTATTTGAACCTGGAGCTGTTGTTTTTGGTGGACAAGCTTTGAGCGTTAGAGGGATTAGAAAAAGCGGAGATATTGATATTGCATTACCTAAATCAGTTCCCGACATTAAAATCGCAGTAGTCGAACAAGCTTCCTTATTTGAAGAAGCTTCCCTTAAACCCGTAAGAACTGGACGAGGAAAAGGTGGTGGTTCGGTTGGACTTGGTGGAGAGAAAGCCTTCGATATTAAATCCTTAGCATTATTAGAAAGTTTTCCATTTAGTCAAAAACCAGTTAAGGCAGATATAGGGGGCGTTCAATTTACTAAAGTATCAGAACAATTCAGTCGTGCTTTGTCTGGAACTTTAGAATTAAGAAAATCTGGAAAAGATATTGGGGATGTTATTCTTTCTGCCCGTGCTTTAATTGAAGGGGCAAAAGGAGAAACTAAGTTAGATGTTTTTCCAGGACTTCCTCCAGGACTTCGACAAGTCAGACAATTTCAAATTAGACAAGCTGAAAAGAGATTGGAAAGTTTACAAGGAGCTGTCCCTGAACTAAGACAGATAGTTGGGCGAGTTGGGGAATCTAAAATTGTAGACTTACCTTCAGATTTTAAAGGAACTACACCTGCTTTAACCTTAGCTGATATATTTCCAAAAGGTAAACGTGGAGAGTTAGGTGGGGGAGTGAAGATAGACTTTAAACTTCCTAGACAATCTGAATTTAAATTATCAGATTTTAAATCATCAGGATTCAAACCTTCAGGTCTTAGACCAAGTGCGATAAGTTCTTTAGGAATATCAAATTTTTTACCTTCTGCAATTTCTGGGTTTAAACCTTCTCAAATTTTACCAGGTAAAACTCCTGTGTCTTCATTTGCACCCTCAACATTCACAACTCCTTTTACTCCTAGTGGAACTTCAAGTTTTAAACCTCCTAAACCTCCAGGATTTCCAGGTACTCCTGGATTACCTAGAGACCCATTTGAACCTCCGAGACCTCCTAGAAGACCTCCTAAGGGAAAAAGGCTTAAAGGATCTGATAGAAAAAAGAAAGTTAGAAAACTAACTGCAAAAAGGAAAAAGAAAAGAACGCCTATTCGTCCATCCTTCACAGCAAGCGTTTTAGATCTTAAAGCTTTTGATCCGATTAAAATTTCTCCACAGTTTGGAATTAGTCCTTTTACTATTAGAAGGAAGTTAGTGAAGAAAACTAAGAAGAAGGCAAAGAAGCGTTAGGTTTTTTTATTTTCTTAAAAGTTCCATCCATAATAAAAGCGGATAGTAATGCAACCACACCAATAATCCAAGCTCCTAATTCTTCAGGAGTTGATTTTCCTCCATTGAGTAATCCTGCTATTCCTACAAAGTATAAAAAATAAATTAATTTTTGTTTAGTTTTAGGTTTCATTCAACCTTCCCCTTATTTTCCATCTTATTTATTATTTTAACAAAACCTTCTTGTAATTCTTTTATATATTTTTCTTGAACTTCAAGCTTTATTTCTAGTTCGTGTTTCTTTTCTTCAGGCATATAATCATAATTATAAAATTGCTCTTTCATCATATCTACTACTTCTTCCTTTTTTACATGAGAGTAAATCTTATCAAACATCTTTTCAGAATGTCCCATAAATTGAACAGCATTATCTTTTGAGATTTTTCCTTCCTTAACCCACCTAGCCAATTCCGTTCCCCTTCCATGCCTTAGAGCATAGTTTATATGAGAGACACCTAGAACTTTTTTAGTCAATTTAGAGAACCAATCATTAACAGCTTTGGAAATTGGTTTATTTGGACTGTGTGGTGAAGGGAAAACATATATTGATTTTATCTTATCCCTTCTTTGTTGCTTACGTAATTCTTTGAGATAATAAGCACTATCTTCTAAAGGTAATTCTCTAGTCGTAATCGAACCATCCTTCCCTTTTTTTGAATGGATTGTAAGTACAACAAAACCATCATCCATAAATTTTACCCTGTCCCATGAAAGCATACGATTTTCACCTGTTCTTAATGCCCCTTCCCATCCAACCATTAAATTCGTCTTATGAAATAGGGTTTTAGTCTCCTTCATTAAAGCATCAATATCTTTCCTATTCAAAACAGTTTCAGAATTTATTGGTTTGATTGCTGTGGCTTTATTGTTAATTTCTATATCTTCAAAATCATCAAATCTCTTTTCCCAATCTGCCCTAAACTTCCACCTTAGAAATCTTTGGATGAAAGTCTTCATTTTGTTTTTAGTGTAATCTGCGAAATCAATTCCCTTAACTTCTTTCAAATAATGTCTTAAATCTTCTATTGAAATATCTTCTAAGTCTGCCCCTGTAATCTTGAGAAATCTTAATACTTCCTTTACGTTTTCGTCTGCCCTTCCATCACTAGCTTTGATTAATACGTAGTCTTTGAAATCATTTAATATCTTTTGTTCTGATTGGGAGAGGTTGTCATAAAGTTCCTTTGAGGTTATCTCATCCGAGTAGGCGAATATCTTTTGTCTCATGCTTCTTTTTATGTTAATTTGTGAAACATTTCTTACAAGCAAATCTTAAAGGATTCTTTCCTGAACAAACAGGATCTTTTTCTTTAAGATCTTCAAGAGATTCAAACTTATGTCCACATTCTGTACATTTTTCTCCGACATACATTGAAAGTGTGATATTTACAGCACTTTCATGGTTTACTAATATTGATTCCATTATTTATTACCTCCATTTAAAATTTCTACTTTCATATAAAACAGACACATATCTTCTATTTAAATGTATCTAACCGTCATAGTTTATGGTATCGTTGAACTACAACCGCCGTGAAAGTTATGTCGGTTGTACTAATCCAACCCAACATAGAAGCACAGCTATTAAAATTTTGATCGATGGGGATAACTCCCAATTTTACTAGCCATGAATATGGTAAGTGAGGATGTTTTATAAAATTAACTATAAACTAAAGAATGGTTAAGCACATTTTTAAAGAAGCAATACATAATAAATATAACCTTAACATGGGGGTATGACAGAGTGGTCTAATGTGATATTGTGGCTCAATATTGGTTTAGTACCTTCACGGGTTCGAATCCCGTTGCCCCCATTTTTGGGTTTAAACTTCTTTCGAAATTATGTATCTATACTATACTATATACTATATATAAAGGTTATGTCTCTTTGGTTGATCTCTTTGAATCATCTCTTTGGTTGATCTCTTTGAATCAATTAAGTTATTCATTCCAAGCCACGATAATAAAATATATTCCTAAAATTGAAAAAACAATGGACGCTAGGAGGAAAGCTGTCCAACCGCTTTTAACATATCCAATAAAACTTCCTACGCCTGCAACAGTAAATCCTATGGCGGGAAGAAGGGTGTTGTTTTCCATTTTATTTTTTCTTAAAATCTTTTAAGAATTTTTTACCCTGGTTAGTAACGCTCAAGCCTAGATATTTATTTACTTCCATAATGTTTAAAGTCATAGTGGCGTCGAAGTTGTGATCTGATTCCATCACTTTAATAATTGTTTCTCGTGTAGGATATAAACCTTCAGCATCTAATTTTTTGACAAAATTAATTATTTTAATCATACGAGGTTTTTGATTAAAATATGTTTCTGAGAGAGTTATATAGACTGGTGAACCTTTTTGTTTCTCCTGAGATTTTTCTTCTTGAATTAATCCTTGAGATTTTAAAGTTTCTATATGGTGATAAATAGTTGGTCGTGAAACATCTAAATATTTAGCTAGTTGTGATTTTGTTAATTGTTCTTTTTCTTCGAGTAAGGAAATTATTTTAGCCTTATTAAAAAAACTTGATTTTGTATTTCTCTCTTCCATCGTTCTAATTATTAGATTTTTAGGTTTAAATAGTTATGGTAAATTACCCTACTAAATGGTATAGTGTAATAGGGTATATTACGCTACCAACAACTACTTAAAAGAAGTTGTATAGTAATCTACAGTAATATGGAACGTATATATCAGCTATCAACATTTGTTGAAAAAGAAGTGGCGGAAAAAGTAGGGAAATTAGCGACAGCCGATCATAGATCTATTTCTTCATGGATTCGAGTTTTATTATTTAATGATTTGAAAAAGAGGGAGGGTCAAACTTAGTTAATTATAATCGCCCAATAAACGCCCGAACGAACACTCTATCCGCTTGAACAAACAAAGTGTTCGTTCAAGCTGGGTTTCCCGCTAAGAAAACTTAAATGAATAATAAAAAAGAGCTATATAAAGATTATGAAAAGGCTGATTCTAGTAAAGGCTCACAAAAGCCTTTTATTTTGTCTGAGACCGTAAAAGAACGTGTTAAACCACCTAGAGAGAGGGTGTTTCTAAAGAAAATGATATTCGTAGAATACGCTTTAAGCTACGCGTCATTAAGGGATAAACTTATGAAGGATTTACAAGTTGAAACAACTCGCCAATATCTTTATGGAATTGTGAGTGGGAGGCTGAATCCTAGCTATGAATTTGCGACTAAACTTTGTAAGGTTCTCGGAATTAGTAATGTATGGACTTTATTCGATCAATCAGAAATCCACTTACCCATATTTCATACGGCAGATAAACTTGAGGAGGTGAAGGAATGAAATCCTACTGGACTAATCAATACGAAGAAGATCAATCTCTTAAACAGGGAGCGATGATTTCTGCCCTAATCGAATTAAAGGAACTTTGGAGAATTGGGATCTTGTATGAAAAAGTAAATCCTTTCAAAGAAGGAGTTTTTTATTATCCAAAACAAAAGTTATCAAGATCTAAAGATCCAAAATCTCCTAGTAAGATTAAAGGAAAATTCAGGCAACAAATTGATAGTAAGATAACTATCTCAGATTTAGCAAGAGAATACTTTCCAGACAATGAGATAAGGGGAGAATTTATTCTTTGTCCTTTCCATGAAGAAAAAACGCCTTCACTTCATTTTAATGATATAGATAATGTTTTCAAATGTTGGGGAGATGGTTGCGGAGCTAAGGGAGATATTGTAGAGTTCTATCGATTAATATTAGAGATGCAAAAAAGGAGGATGATTTGTTAAATGGTAGGTGATAAAATAAAAATAAAATTATTGAAAGAGAGTACTTATGGAAATGTTGGGGAAATTATTCAAGTTAAGAAAGAAGAAGCTAAAATAATTGTTGAAGAAGAGAGACATGCTGAATATGTTAAAAAAGATTTATTAAAAGAAGCTTGGGAAGAACATAAAACTAGTAAACCTAAAACTCCTGGAGAAACTCCAGTAACCAAACAAGAAGCTAAAGATAAATTAGGAAAGAAAGTTGGCGTCGATATTGGATTAGATGTATTTACACGTAGAGGGCAGATAGAAAAGTTTTGGGAAGAACAACCTTTCTTCTATGATAAATCAAAAATATTTTATCTTTGGGATAAGGAAAAATATAATTGGGTTATAAGTGATGAAGTAGATTTTTGTAATCTTATTTATGATACCTTAGGAATTGAAACAATTAATAGTAAAGCAAAAAGTGAATTAGTCGAAGGCTTCAAACAAATAGGAAGGCGTCATGAACCTAAACAGATAAAAAAATCATGGGTGCAATTTAAAGATAAGATTTATGATGGGCGGACAGGGAAAGAAGTATGTAAGGCAAGTCCAGATTATTTTTCTAAGAATCCAATACCTTGGAAAGTTGGGACATCAGAAGAAACTCCAACTATTGATAAATTATATAATGAGTGGGTTGGGGAAGATTATAAGGAAACTCTTGAACAAGTTACCGCATACAACGTTACTCCTGATAAATTTATGCAACGTCTTGTTTTTTTAGTTGGTGGAGGATCGAATGGAAAAGGAACTTTTGTGAAATTACAAGATAAATTTCTTGGAGAAGATAATATTGTTTCCTCAGATATTAAACCATTATCAGAAAATGTATTTGAAGTAGCTGTTCTTTATGGAAAATTATTATGTGTAATGGGTGAAGTTTCTAGTGATGATTTGAAGAATACTAATTTTCTAAAAAAAATGGCTGGGGAGGATAAACTTTCATTCCAATTCAAAGGTAAAACTCCATTTACTAAACCAAATACTTCGACAGCAATGTGTTTAACAAATTCATTACCTACAACTCCTGATAAATCGATTGGATTTTATCGAAAGTGTTTAATTATTGATTTCCCAAATCAATTTGTAGGAATAAAAGAAGATCCAATTAGTAAGATACCGGATGAAGAATTTGAAAATTTAGCTTGTAAATGTCTAAGAATTTTAAAAGAAATGTATAAAACTTCAAAATTTACTAATGAAGGTAGTTTTGAAGAAAGAATTAAAAGATATGAAGATAGGAGTAATCCAGTTATGAGGTTTGTGGAGGGTCGGTGTGAAGAGATTGCCGGTGAGGTTATTTCTTTAAGGGAATTTACAAATGTTGCAAATACTCATTTTAAGAGTAATCATTTAAGAATAATAACGGCAAGGCAAATAGGTAAAATTCTTAGAGAAGAGGGATTTGAAGTAGGAAATAGGAAAATTGAAGGTATTTCTTCAACTGTTATCTTAAATTTACAATTAAAAACTATTAAAACTACTAGAACTATCGAAAGTCCAAGTCAAACGTTCCATGAGGAACGACTTGGGGTTACAGGGGATTCTAGTAGTTTTAATAGTTTTTCTAATCAAAATCTAGCTAAATTAAAGGAGAGTTTTGAAAGTGGATAAGGAAAACGCCATTAAAGTTCTACAAGTAACTCTCTTATGTTTTGATGATTTTTCCGATGAATTAGAGTATAAATTAACTAAAAAAGGGATTTATAATAAGCAGATAATAAAATCAGGAATTTATTTATTCAAGTTCTTACAGGATTTAAACCTAAAAACAAAAGTGGAGAAAATACAATGACTTCCAACCTACTAATTTGTGAAATTTGTAACGATCCAATTCTAAATAAAATAGAATTACGAGAAATCAAAGTGAAATTACCTAATCAAATAACAACCACTCACACCTATCATGTTTTATGCTACCTTTTGAATTTAAACCAAAACGGAGTAATCGAACAATGACTATGTTACATTCCTACTCAAAAAGAAAATCTATGGGCTGTGCTTTTTGTAAAAAGATAAGATTTCATTATTATGAAACCTATTCAAAAAAATATACCTGTGAGATTTGCTCAACATCCCGAGAAATTAATCATCAAAAAATGAAAGGAGGTAAAAGTTAAATGGTAAAAATATCTAAAAATATTTCGATTGAAGAAGATGTTTGGAAAAAAGCTAGGGCTGTTGGATTAAATATTTCAAAATCTTGTGAAGAACATTTGAAAAGATTAACTTCTCCACAGTTCGACTTATTAGAAAAAATCACAACCTGTCGGTTTTGTCAGGAATTAAAAGCACCAAATGATATTCTTATGTTTGCTGTCTCCGATTCAAATAAAGCGGTAGATGTTGATAACTCTATGAAGAACCATCAAGTGAAATATTTTGCTTGTAAGGATTGTGTTAGAAAGATTAAATCAAATGAGTTAAAATCTAAAGAGCCTGACATAAAATTAATCAAGCTGTGCCTAGAAAAAGAAGAAGAAGATCGAATGAAACCTAGATCCTATTCAGAGATAGAAGGAGAAGGAGATCAACCCTTCACACCATTCGCAGATGTTATATCTGTGTTCGATGGATCAGGTTACTCTAAATTTGCAGAACTTAATGACATCAAACACTTTATGGAAGAAGTGATGGTTGATGAAGCGTTAGCAGGTTGGAAAATAGAGAATGGTGGCGTCAGAGTACACTATCGAGACCTAGGAGTCGAATATGATGAGAATGAGGAGGTAATTTTCCGAGATCAAGACGGAAACATCGAAAAATGAATCAA
>SDBT01016960.1_pt1 | contig 11519 bp, 15 predicted proteins | sample 2277101 | NCBI WGS metagenome assembly SDBT01 (sample SAMN10404973, study PRJNA504765) | marine sediment metagenome | isolation source: marine sediment core GS10_PC15, 103 cmbsf | place: Arctic Ocean: Southern Knipovich Ridge | collected 2010
TTTTTTATTTTTTATATTGTAAAATATTTTGATTGTTTTTTTTTTCATATTTTAAGTTAGAAATTTCTGTTTTTTTTTAAATTTTTTTAGAATTTCCATTAATTGGAGGAGTTATTTTTTTTTTTTTCGATTTTTTGACTGCGTACACTTCTCCTTTTGGAGTACAACGAATGTCATCTTGATCAGAACCATATCCTTCTAACATTTCGTTAAAGTTATATTCTATGTTTCGCCAATCCCAATGATACTTTTCCCCAATCATTTTTCTGTAAGTTGGAGTATGATAAAGCAAACAAATATGAATCCAAAATTTACGTTGTTTTCCATTTTTGTTGTGTCCTCCGGGATATTGAAAAGTACATTCCACTTCAAATTGTCGCCTCATTCCATAACGTCTGAAATGTGTGACACGTACGAGATTCACATTTTGATTTTCATTCATTGGATATCTGCACAACCACAACTCAATCATATTTCTGGTCCATTGGATGGTTGGATAATTTAGCGGATTCGATAAACATTTCAAATCAACACCGGTTGTGATCAGCCAATCAACATCGTTTTTATATTCCATCAATTCATCGGCAGAAATAATAAAATCGTTTTCTTCCATACCCTTTTCAGATGGTACAAGAGATTCTATTGCTGGAAGTGATGATTCCGCGATACTTTTCCGTGGGTTCACTTTTGTCATGAATGCTTCGATGTTCATTTTTTTATTTAAGGGTTGTGGTTCTATTTGTCTATGATCAGGACTTCTCAAATCACTTGGTGGACGCACCTCACGTATCCATGTTCGAGTAGGGTCGAGAAAAATGTGTTCTATAAACAAACGAACATCCATTTTTTTTTTTTGTAATATGATACCCAATTGTAAATTGTATGAAATGACCGGAAAAAAGGGATGTTTTATACTCTCTCCTCCTTCACCAAAAAAAATCAAATTTCTGAGAAAACTGATTTACTTGGACGAACCAAAACCAAAACAATATGAAAGTTCAGATGACGAAGAAACAGAAGAAGTGGGCGGAGAGGTCCAGGACTAGGTATATCCTGTGCGCTTGTAATTTTTCACGTGACAAAATAATAATATAAAAAAAATGATAACACCTCTCCCCACGGGAAACTTCGGTTCTGGACTTTCATTGTTACCGGTCACGGAGTTATCTGTTTCATGCATTGGATTGTTTATTCTGTTCGTTTTGGTTATGATTTTCATTTTTGATATGGTAGAATTAATTACAAAATATGTGAAGAAATCTGAAAATGATTCGAAACCATTGCGTCTGTTTATATTCAATCATTTTACGTATTTGAAAAAAAACGGCCGGTTGGTCCGTCAGGACGACCAGTTGGTCCGTCAGGACGACCAGTTGGTCCATCAGGACGACCAGTTGGTCCGTCAGGACGACCAGTTGGTCCATCAGGACGACTTACAACAAATAGAATATCGCATTTTATTGATTTTAGAAAAAAATAATTTCAAAAATTTCAAAACACATTGTATTATAGAATGGCACATTCTTTCAAATATAATACTACAATTGAAAATCGATTCTTTTGAAAAAGGAAAACGAGATATACTCATCGTCCTCATGGGATTAGAAGACGAAACAAGTAAAACGAAAAATTATCTCGAATTCGATATACCAACTTCGAGCACCTCTTCTGAACTTTCGACAATACACAAAATTGACAAAGATGTAACCATATTATTCAATTTACATCCCGAAAATACACACACTTTACATATCGAAGAAAATTTTGTTTTATTAATTGCCATGCGGTCAAATTATTCGTAAAAAAAAAAAATAATTTTGGTAAACTATGACAAGAGTAAATAATTTTATTCGTATTAATGCTGAATATCCAGACACCTGGGGAAGTTCATTTTGGATAACCGCACATACTGTCGCTTCTGCATATCCCGAAGAAAATCCGACGTCAGAAGATCGACAACATTTCAGGCAATTTTTCGATACTTTTGAATACACTTTGCCCTGCAAAGAATGTAGAGATTTTTGGAAAATTGTTTTGGATGAGAGACCATTGACAGATGCGGTACTCACAAATCGAATCTCACTCAGTCGATGGCTTTTGGACGTACATAATATGGTAAACGAACACCTCGGTAAAAAAGGAACATTTAGTTGGAAACAATTGATATACAGGTACGAAGGTATAGACAATTCTAAAAAAATGGTGAAAAAAATAGTGACACTCACACCTCAAAGTATATCTGGCGCAGATATAATTCCAGATAAATCACTCGGGATGGTGAATATGAAAACTCCATCTGCCTGGCGAAATGCAATGAGAAATGTGAATCAACCACCTAAAAGAGCAGTACAACAAGTACAAGAAGTTTCTGTCTCAATGTCGGAGATCTACGGGTCCAAACAAGCTCGTCGAAAAAAATGTGGATGTAAGGGATCTTCCTCCTAAGTTCGATGATTTTTTTTGACAAAAAAATAAAAAATAAATAATATAAAAGAACGAATGCAAGAAAAGGAAGAATATAGTAATTCATTTGAAAATAACTCTTCGGATGAGGAACTGGGACAAATATCTAGACTGGGGTTTAGAGTTCGCTATACTATTGATGCGAAACCCAAAAATTATCGATATCACATAATCGAAGAAAGATGGATAGATAATAAAGAAGAAGATTTCGATTCGAAAAAAGAATTTTATGTGAGTCCCAGTACTATGAAACAAATCACGGGGTTTATTCCTTCTTATGGTCAGATGCCTGTCAGAATCATGTGGATTATCATGCCTCGTGTAATGATGCAAGATTATGAATCTCCATTATGTTGGTGGCTCTCAGAAAATAATAAGGTGCAATTTCCCCCATTCAGTTACGAAGTTTTACGTTATTTTCCAGAACCCGGTGAAAGTCTGACACATCAAGCACACCGAATACATGGACGTTTCAGAGGCGGCCAGTGTTAATTTTGAGATTTACGCGATTTACACGAGCAATTTTTCTCAGAAAAATAAAGTTTTAGCACCAGAACGACGAGGTGCACAAGCGTAGACAATGTCAGCAAATGATCTGGTCATCCGAGTGTCACATTATCGTATCACTTTCAGTGAGAAGTCGAACGGGGAATGCGATGTGACCGCCCAGCACGTGCACGACGATGATATGAAATGGGAAACACCCGAGCCTTTGGCAGCCCATTTTTATTCTGAAATTCGATCGAAGCTCGAGGCATTTCGATCCGAGGAATCGGTGATGAATGTGCTACTTACAGCAGAAGGGTTGATTGTCGAAATCGAAGAAAATCTCACTTTAATTCTGTACCTGCTGCCCCCGAAGACGTTCGACAAGTACATCGAAACCGAGACTTTTGTCATCCACTTTAGTTTGACACTAGATACATTTACTGTGAGAGCCAGTGAAAAATCAGAAGTTTTGAACCAATCAGAAGCCTTGAAAGAAATATGTGTATTACTTCCTGTCCATCAATGGCGCTGGCAGTATGCACGCATTCGATCGGATAAAGATCACTCCGAATTGATAGCATGGCTTCATTCGTCAAAGGTAACTGTCGTGCAGAAAAAGGACGACACGCTTCAAGTCGGCTTGCGGAACAACCGGCATTTCGTGTTGAAACCAGTCGAAACCCCGCTTCTTTCTTTCGTGCAATTCGATGACTCAACAGGGTATGTGGTCGAGTTGGACAGACGAGACACGAGCACAATGACGGTGACCGTTTACTGTAATAATGACGACATGTACTCTTTTCAATGTACGCGCAAGCAACATCCATTGCAGATGCAGTTATTCGAAGCTGGCGCGAAACATCCCAGTGTACGTCCGACGTCCGTTTCTTGTGTCGTGATATTTGAAAACATTCAAACGTTCGTATGCGACGAAAAAGGACCCCGGTCACTCCTGAACATTTCTCACAGAGAAAAGTCCGACATATACGTTATCGATATCGAATTGACTCGGGAAACCATGAGCGTGACCGTGACAGAGCAGAATAATGTCTGGACATTTGACCGCCCTCGTCTGGGGACTGATTGGTCAAGACTGACTCGCTCTCGTGATAGAGTGACTATGATCTCTTCGTTAAGTCTAAGTCGCTTATCTATTACAAAAGGCGAGTATTATTTGACATTGGAGAAGGTCGCCGGTGACGATCCGAAAATCGAAGGTGAGACGATCCAGAACCTGAGGCACGAACTCGCACAATTGAAAGAAAAGTTGAACACCACTTCGAATGACTCTCAAAATTTGTGATCATTGATTTTTTGCAAGCCATTAAAAACAATATGTCATAATTTCTTTGACCAATTGGACCCGAGTGTTAAAATTTATGTTTCGAAATGAATTTCAGATGTATTATACAGTCATTCAACAATGTCTGTTCGTTTGCCGGTGCATTTGACAAATGTTTCTCGATCGCCTTTATGGTGGGGGACAATTTGTAATAATCCCCACTTTGTGCCAAAATTAGCAAATAAAGTTTGGGGTATAATACGTATTGATAAACCGACAATACCACTATGATCATGGAATATAGATCTTGCGCTTTGAAATCTTCGAAAGAGAAGTTGTATCTATTCTTTGACGTCCTCATTGGATATGGTACATAGAGTAGAGAACCCACGAATCCCGAACACGTTTCTATATAGTTATCGCATTTGTTCTCTTTTGTGCATCCGAAACCAAAATCAAAAAAGAACAATTTTTTCGTAATCATATTGTAGAATAAATTTTCTGGTTTTATATCACGATGCGCTATATGCAATTTGTGGTGCATGTCGAACAAAAAATTCAGTCCCTCGTTGTAAATTGCTTGTACATCGGCAAATGTGATCTTTTTGGCATACTTGTCTATTATATCCGCCAATTCCACTTGTTCGTTTTCTTTGTACAAATTTCGTTCGATCGTAAACCAGGTGCGCCCTTCTTCTCGAATTGTTTTGGTATTCCACAAATTCCACCATCCGCTTTCTCCCTTCCGAGTGTACTCCCACAAGTTCGAGAAAAAGATCGTTTTAATTGATGGTACACGTTCTCTGACAAATTTAGACTTATTTTGTCTGCTCAAAAAATTTTGTATTTTATATTCCGTTTGTGCCATTCTCATCACCTCGAGACGTCGTTGCACGGTTTTTGTCATTTTTCGCATGTCTTTGACTTTGGTTATTTTTAAAATATTTCTTGGTTCGTTTGGAATTGGAATGACAATTTTGAAACGCCCTTCTTGTTCAGCATGAAAATCTGTACCCTTTCTGGTAGCCAAGCCCTCTGCCCTTTTCCTCTTCCCTATGATGTTTTTAATTTCATGGGGTTTAAATCCTCTTTGTTCTTGCCATTTCAAAAATTTGCGATAAGATATCTCTGGAAACGTCGGAATTTCATTGTTCATCACGCTTCTAGGATAACAAACTTGACCATGGGATCTAGTCCTTCTTCCAGACCTTTGTTTTCCTTTACCTCGGATCCCACTTCCAGATCCACTTTGAGTACTCGGGGTTCTGCTAGTTTTAGATGAAACATACTTGATCGAAGGCGAGCTTCGTTGACCAGTCATCCTTTTACCCTTTTTTTTTTTGATGGAAAAATGTCGTCCATTTGTTTTATTTATCAACTGCATGATAAAAAAAAAATAGATTCTACATAATTTTTATATATTTTTCACTCAATAAAAACAACTCATGTCATACTGTGATGGTGTAAAATTAACTTTATTGAATGTGGCTTCCATGCCATTAATTTATTATGCTTTCAAAATGGATGAAAGTTGGTGGTCTCCAAAAAACCCATCATCTGAGTTGAGCTTTTGGCAACACGATACAATAACGAAAGATAAATCTTTTTTATGGGATTCTGAGGTTTGTTCGCTCGGAAAATTCGGAGCTTGATCATTATTGATATGGATGCCAATCATGATTGTCGTATATTGGGCCATACAGACTCAGCATCCGAATAACAAAATAAAAGATTATGTCTTGGGCTCGATAAATGCAGCAGCCATTGGAATTATTTTTGGTTTGGCGTTATTCATGAATTTTCCCATAGTATTTCGTTCCTTGCCATTGATATTAATACAATTGACTGTTATCTTGATGTTACTGCAATGTTAAACATTAATCAATAAGTTTGGGTAGCGAAGTGGTTAAACGCGGTGGTCCTAAGATAGATCCACTCCTTCGGGTACGGAGGTTCGAATCCTTCCCCAGACGTTTTTTTTTGAATAATATGGTATACTAATATAAAATAAAAATGGAAGCCATAAAACTACTCCGAAAAAAATCTTTTGAGCAAAGACGTACCCTCACTGATGAATTATTGGAAACATATCCCAACTGCATACCAGTGATAATCGACAGATATGACAAAACTGACCCAGAAATAAAAAAACACAAGTACTTGTGCAATATGACGGACGAGATCGGTACTCTATTATCTATCATTCGAAAACAAATGATCTGTCCATTATCCTCCGGTGAATCACTTTTTATATTTACGGAAAAAAATCACACATTAGTTTGTCCAAATACGATAGTCGGTACACTTCATGGAAAATATGCTGATAAAGACAAATTTTTGTATCTTTGCTATGCTAAAGAAAATACTTTTGGAACTGTACATCAAAAAAGATAAAGTCAAATTTAAAAAAAAACATAAATTTCCTATATATAAATATAATCTGTATAAATAAATAAAAATATAATGACACAAAACTCAAAACAAGAATTGTTGAAAAACTTAGATAATGCAGAAGTTTTACTTGATGAAAAAGATGGGAAACATCATGCCATTATGATATTGGTTCGAAAATACATACAAAATAATACGAATGTGAATATTGCACTATTGAAACGAGAACTTGACGAATATAAAATGGAACCAGAAAAACTAAAAATGTTGGGGAAAGATATACTGTGGTGATTAGAATCATGGCAAAACACGAAAAATATATTATCGATAAATAATAAATACCATGATCCCACGCGACAAACAATTCAGCAATTTGAAAGTAGATGGGATATTCGTATCAGAAAGTAGCACCATCGGAAGTCTTCGTGCGAATAGAGCAGTGATAGGATCTCTCGTACAGGGTGTCGGAGATGGTGCGAGTTTACAAATTATAATACACACTCCAACCGACGAATTGGTTTTCAAAGTGACGGAATCTGATGGAACCGTAAAATACGCTCGCCTTCCGCTCAACATGGGAATTCCATTATTCGGAGATGTTTCTTCCTTCCCAGATCCATGTGTTCGTACATTGAGTGTGGTCACCGAACCCACTGGGTTAGCAAAATTATTGGCTATTCGACCAATCAAGGGAATTAATTACCAGCCGAGTCCGTCAGATTATACCACACTTCCTCCGCCTTCTCAATACTTCGATTCCGACTTTTACAATTCAGATTTCGAAGGGCTCTGGGGAGACACGTTGGTACCCGGTGGTGGAACTCCTTGTGCCGTCTCTGCTGCCAGAAACGATTTGAAAAGATTCCACGAAGATTTGGATTTGAATTTCGTCAGATTTTTCAACTTGAATCAAGAAGCTCAAAGAGATCACATTCCATTTTTATCATCGTGTCAGCAAAATCAAATATTTGTAATGTTACCATTGGATTTTTGGGTTCAACAGGTTGATGGCGGAACAAATTGGCCCGATCCATTCCAAGGTTTCGTAATAGATCTAATACAAACACTCGGCCCCAGCCCGGCCGTTGTCGCGTGGCAATTAGGAAATGAGCTGAACGGATCCGTAAACGCGGGAAAAATTGCCACGATATTCGATTTACTGGTAAAATACGACGTCAACAAAAAACCCGTGACTTCAGCGTTGCAACTAGGATTTTTCCCGAGTTTCGCATCAGAAATCAAAGATGCCATCGTCGCTAAAGGGTTGGAAACGGATTATACGAATCGATATTTCCAAAGTGTCAATATTTATCCGCCACAGACCAGCGTGGTTACAGATGCTTTAGTGAATTTGCAACTAATTGTAAATACACTTTGGCCCACTTCCGAATTCAAAGATCAACCGTTTTTAGTCTCGGAGTATGGTACAGCTCAGAATGTTTCAGCTGCTGATCAAGCGGCCTCTATATCAGCACAAGCTAAGTGGATTAAAAATGTAGATAACAAAAACTTCCTAGGTGGTTGCATATTCGAGTTTTCGAATGAAGTGTGGAAAGGAGGTTTACAAGATGATCTCGGGTTGGTCAATTTTACAGGACTTCCTTTAACCTTCTGTACTTCTGAAGAACCATCAAATTCTACAATTTATCGCGTGGATGATTTGGTAGAAAAGGCACTCGTTTATGATGCCTTTAAAGCAGTCGTGAACCCGTAAATATATACTGCCTAAATTTAAAATTGTCGTGTAGAGACTCAGGAAGAATTAATTTAATTTAATGTCAATAATAAAAACAGATTGTATTTACATATTTATTCAAGTTCTTCCATCAATTTTGTCCTTTTGTGCGGAATCCCTTCTTTCTTGCACCAATTTGGAATAGTTTGACGCGAAACGCCACACATTTTGCCGACGTCAGCAAATGAATGAAATTTTACCAAATCATATAATTCGTCTTTTGGTGGCCGTTTCACGTGTTTTCTATTTTCGCGGATCTTTATTTCTATGTCTTCTTTGTTGATATTTCGAGGTAGTAGATATCGTTTTCGTTTTCTACAAATAATTGTATCATTTTTACTTGCACTTTGTCGTTGTTCTTGTGTGTGGATTCGATGACAATTAGCACACAATAATCTACACTTATCGATTTCTGGCAGTATTGAATTTTCCCATGAACAACCCAGCAATTTTGAAATTTCACGATGTTTTTCATTGGGATCAATGTGATCAAAATCAAATCCGTGGGTTTCTCTTTCTAATACGGGACGTTTGCAGATTTCGCATTTCCCAAATCTTTCAGGATCCACTTTTAACTTTCGCAAACATTCAATCTTTTCTTCTACCTTTTTTCGGCGTTCCCCGGCACTGATCGTCTTGCTGTAGTCGGATTTATTATTCCTCTTTTCATTTTGCTGATTTAGTGAATGCAGGTGATGATGAAAACAACATAGAATTCTGCATTTTGAAATTTCGTCAACAAGATCCTCCTCCGTGTATTTATAATGATTAACCCATTGACTCACAGGAAATAATTTTTTTTCTTGTGATAGATGATCGAACTCAAAAATGACAATATTTTCGACTTCGTCACAGACTACAAAGGTTTCCGGTTCATCCGAGAAATTGAAACGGCAGCCATCCGGCCATTCACAACCCCGACTTTTTTGGATTTCGTTTTTTTTATGAGATATATAAATATTTCGGCGCTTTTGTGTAACACTTGTCAGTTTATGTTCGTATGTATTGTGTCGATTTCTGCATAATTTGCACATTTTTGTCGCTTTGGCCCTGACATGAGATTGAAAATGCGTCTCTGTGAGAAAACTCTTTTTACACTGTGAACATTGCTTTACTTTTTGTTCGTTTTTTACTTGCATGGTCAGTTGATTCAGATCGATTAATTTTCTGTCATTGAACCACAACTTGAATGCTTCTCTACAAGATTTGCACTGCGTTGTTTCACACTTTACACTAGATCGAAAATGTGAATCTATCGGAAATGTTTTACGACATTTAGTGCATTGTTTCTCCTCATTTTTATGCGGCGCAACAACAACATCATCCATCATCATTTCCAGTAATTTCTTTTTAGGAAGTAAACCCAATTTATTTTTCTTGGAAATTTTCAAATGCAACATCATCTATTTCGACTATTCAGTAAGACCTCCAACGCAATTTATTTTATGGAATATCGACGTTTTAGGAAATGGATAACAATGGGAGGTACAACAACGAGATTATACGGAGTCGACCACAAAAGTGCTGTAGATGTCACGACTCCCAAAACGGGAAGTAAAATACATATCATTATCGTATTCTCACTCGGCGGATTTCTGATCACGAGGCAAGAAGCATACAAACTTCCCATGGAACCTCCAAATAGTACAGCCTTTTCTGTATTTTTTATGAGAAAATCATCACGCCACCCTCGTCGAAACAGCCATCGGTTCGAAATTATATTTTTCCTCATAATTACTCTGCGAATAAATTTTTTCCAAGAAAGAAAAAATTTTCTAAAAAAATATATTCTTGGAGCAGACATGGCAGACTACAAATTGTCGCAGCGCTGTGAAGTTTGCAAACACTCCTTTGAAAGTTCTACCTATGAAGATTGGTGCGGGGTAACTTGTATCCCTTGTGCAGGTTGTCGAAAGAACTTCAGCGCTCCGAGAGGTCACCGGGTGTTATACTAAGGATATTTGAGACCGTGGGATTGCACTTGTTTTAAGACTCTGTCCTTTGAAGCACAGCGGAGGTGTTTTACGGAGTCCATGAATGATATTCGTGTTTTCGACGTTCTACTGGGGTTGCAGGAGTGTCGGCAGATCGAAGAGTTTTTGGACCATGCTTTGCGACAAAATTATGTCGACATAGAGCACTTCAAAAAGGAATACAACGCCCTATTCTGCGGAGACCGCCTCGACAAACTCGCACAGACTTTACAAAGTAGAATAGACGCAATGGCAGTCAAAGGATGATAAAAAAATTTCTCATTTCCTGCAAAGTGTCTTGACATTCTTCTTTGATCAAAGAAAACTTGGACTCGGTACTTTATTTGAATTCCTCGTGAGTTACATGGCAAAATACGTAAAATAAGTTTTCGACGTTTTGGAATGTAATAATAAAACACTATTCGCAACATGGTTGTTCTTCGCCATCAATATCCGGTTTGCATTGGATGCAGAAAAGTTCGTCGCACGTGTAACAACATTTCAGGTACACGGCTCCCTTTTTATCGACATCTCTCAAACACCTCTCACACCAATATTTTTTGCAATATCGACACTCGCCAAAGAAATTTCTCCTATCCGAAGCACATATTCGATCACAGTGGTCACAATATTCGACCTCCATTCCATGATAATCGGCATCCCTTCTGTGGATATCATTCACGTGATGCTCACAAATGTATTGCAATACGAGAACTTTATGATCGTCGATCAAATGTTCGAGTTTTTCCAAACAAACTTTTTCTTCACGTGTTCTGGAGTTCATTATTTTGCATGTGGTTTCGGCAATAATTTTTCTGGCTTTTTTCTTAAAAATTTATGTATAAATGTAAAATGAACATCAATGTAAAAATGCGTAACTATGTTGCAATGTTTTTGATGAGCGTTGTCATTTTCAAAGGATCTACCCCAATAATTCGAAACTTTTACGGTATCCACATTTATGATGAATATTTCTACACCACTACATTCAGAAACGAAAAACAAATTCTAAGACCTCATGCGATATCGCAAAAACACGATAAATATCCGAGAGAAATATATGTGAGATCATTTCGGAGATGGTTGGGTCAGCGTCCTGATGAAACCATTTATTGATTTTTTTCATCCTTTGATATTTTTTGTGATTTCTCTTTCCCAGTTCTCGATCGTCGTGGCCGTGTGGGAA
>SDBT01016961.1_pt1 | contig 11519 bp, 9 predicted proteins | sample 2277101 | NCBI WGS metagenome assembly SDBT01 (sample SAMN10404973, study PRJNA504765) | marine sediment metagenome | isolation source: marine sediment core GS10_PC15, 103 cmbsf | place: Arctic Ocean: Southern Knipovich Ridge | collected 2010
TCTTTGAGGTATTTAATCTTCCTTCCTTTGATTTGATAAGGGATAGGGAGATTTGTAGGGTATAACAAAAAATCAATCTCTTTATTGATGCCTATCTCCATAAGTCATTCGGGAAGTTAGGTTTAAGCAAGTTTTGAAAGATTTAACTTCAGAGATTCAGAGAACTGGATTTTAGCCTCCGAAACCCATACAAGTTCAAGCATAATTTATTGTGATTGGTTTTTTTCTCTCCTGAAATCTCTAACTGTCATTAACAGCCTTAGAGTCAAAATTCTCATTTGAGGTGGGATTACAAGACAATTTTACTTACCATGGGAACTTCTGTCGACGATAGACTTGGATACCCCAGTTGAAGTCGTCCGGAAGAAGGAAACAGCCTCCAGCCTTAGCGCATAACTGACCACCGGCGATTAAGCGGTCCAATAGTGCTCGCTGAAGGGTAGTATCCCGTGGGACTTTGCTTAAGTCTTCTGGCACGTGGCCAAAGACAACCTTCAATAGGTGGAGATCGTCTGAGAAAAAAGGAAAGAGATAGACCTCTCGCTGAAAACGCGCAATATTTGATGTGGCCGGGAGCAATTCCTCGAGCTGATTGTCGAATAGCCAGGAAGCACAGCAAAAGGAGACAAAGGGTTTATTAGAAAAATACTGTGGGAAAAATTTTAAAGCAGCACGAAAAGACTGTCCACAAAGATCGTACCCCATTGAGCCACCAGGGGGAATGTGTATGTTTAATACGGGGTCACCAGGAGCCAATACCTGCCGCCATTCCGTCGTTGAAATGCACACTTTCTGCCGGAGAGTACAGCCGGTAGGCAGGATCGGATAGCCTGTAATTTTATCGTCTGTGAGAACAAGTTGCGATGTCCATACGTCCCCAGTGTTATGACTATGGATACGGCCCGGACCCTCCACCTGGCCATCAGCTGTGTAGCGAACGCCATTTTCTGACAAAGCCACAACTATCCCCGATGTCTGGTGCCGAAAGGCCCGAAGTCTGTATCCAAAGGAGCCAAACTGGAACTGAAGCCTGCCAAATTGGAAGAGTTTGCCCTTGAAGTGGTTCATAAACCACATAATATTATGGGGGGTCAAGCCCCAATTGCCATGTTTCCTCCGGTATGTATTCAGTATTGCAAATCTGACTTGGAACAATGTATCGTGGGTAACCTTTGGTGGGATTGAACGCGCACGGTGGAGAGCCTGCATCTCAGGTAACCCCGATAGTAGGACTAGGACATAAAACATCCCAGCGTCATCTTGGAGTATTCCGGTCAGAAATGGCCAGCGGTCGATATTGTTCTCCGGGTAATTACGGCAACAAAAAAGGCAGTAATGATAATGCCAGGCTAGCGCCTGGAGTGCAGCATCAGTAGCAATACGCTGGCTGACAGCAATGGCTGCTTGGGCGACTTCTGCGGGGAGAGGGATAGCCTGGCAGGCGTCGACTATGAATTCTGGCGATAGAAAAAAAAGCCTCTTAGGCGGCTTGGAGTGCTTCGAAGATTCCCATTGTTCCTGTAACAGTTCAGTGCTGTTTGTCAGTCCTAGTTTCGTAACCACTTTGCCAATATTCATATAGTATTCTCCTTATCCAGTTTCTTCCTAGAGTGGAACACTAGGTATACTTAAACCCAGATTCGGCAAACTAAGCTATTTTGTGGCAAAAAGTAATTTTTGGACTTTGAAAAGCTATAGTTTCATTATAAGATGCAAGTCAAGCTAGCAATCTTTGTTCCATGGGAATACTCTATCTCGGTAAGGTAAAGACTGTTTCTTTCTACCTTTTCCCACTCCTTATCGGGCAGGGAAGCTGCTCTCTTTCTCAAAGGTTGAGTGTTTCTACTGGCAGCTACATATCTGATACCCTTTTCCTCCCTCTATATTACAGGCATTGATGGGATTATCCTTTTGGAAAAGTTCTCTTTGATACTTGATCCATTTATGACATCGCTTGGGAAGAGCACTGAGATAATGAACTTCTTCACCTTCTTTTTCCTGACCCCATTCTCTGGAGATAACGGGGAGAAGATCGGCCTTAATCTCTGGCATTTTTTCTCCTGATGTTCTCAATAAATTTTCTCTATTATACATTCAAGAGAGAGTTTTAATCAAATTTAATCATTTTATTTTTACTTTTTATTAGATTTTTTTCAAAAAGAAAAGTTTTGAATTGCCGGAAATAGGTTTAAGTGTGCTTGCTGTCTCTCTCTTCGCCATCTCTGATACTTTTCTCCTTACCCGTGATAACCTAATCAATATCCTCACTGAATGTTTAGACTGGCTAGTAAGAGAAAAAGTTTTTCTATTTCCTTCTTTTTTGGCTTTTGTCCAAAAACTGGGGGATGGCAAAGAGAAAAGTTGAGTGGAAGTTTCCCCATAATTCTACCACAACATGCATCTATCTGAAGGCAATTCTCCTATTCCACTTATCTAAACGCTGTATCCCTTATTATATCATCGTTTCAGAAGAAATAACCCAAAATTTTGGGGAAACTCCTGAAAAACTTAGTCATTGACTAAGCAAGTAATTTTCGTTAAAATAGCTCTAGAAAAGTAAATAAACCTAATAATTTGTAAATAACTTTAGAAGCTATAAATAGCGAAAAAGTTGTTTAGACAAAGATACGGACAGCTAACTTTTAACTATGTGCTGAATGCATTAAAAAAGGCTGGTGGGAAGCTGCGGGTCAAAGTGAACAAAAAAAAGGCAAGGAGGCCAACCGGATGAATAAAGATATCGAGGTTTTGATAGATGAGATGACCTTAGAGGAAAAGGTAGGGCAAATGATTTATGCCGGAGTACTTGAAGATGAGCTACATTGGCCTAATGAGGAGACGGAAAGGATAATAAGCGAGGGTGTAGTTGGTGCCGTAAGGGTGTATGGTTCAAGGCATGAGCCATATTTTTGTGCAGAATTTGTGAATCAGTTACAAAAATGGGCAAAATGTACCAGGCTGGCGATACCACTTCTTGTTGGAGCAGACCTTGAATTTGGAGCCTCTGCAATTGCCAGTAGTGGTGCAACAACCTTTCCTCAACAGATGGCACTTGGTGCAGCCAACTCTGCTGAATTAGCGGAGCAGGTGTCCAGAGTTATTGCTCGTGAATCTCTTGCCATCGGAATCAATATGAATCACAGGCCCGTTGCCGATGTAAACATTAATCTCCAGAATTCCGCCATAGGAGCGCGGTCTTATAGTGCGGATACAGACCAGGTTTCAAGATTGGCGGAGGCTGCCATACGGGGAGCAAGGCAAGAAGGTTTATTGACACTAGTTAAGCATTATCCCGGACATGGCGATGCCAGCCTAGATTCACATCTCTATTTGCCGACTACAGGTTCTGACGAAGATACTTTTAGAAGAATACATCTTAAGCCTTTTGAGCAAGCGATAAGAGCAGGAGTAGACGGAGTTATGACTGCGCATCTCCTGGTAGAGGCCCTCGATCCAGAGTATCCAGCTACACTATCTTATAGAATCATAACCGAGATCCTCAGAAAAGAGCTGGGTTTCGAGGGACTCGTTGCCACCGACGGCATGAATATGCGCGGGATCACCAGCAAATTCAAACCCAAAGAAGCCACTATTAGGGCTGTACAGGCAGGTGTCGATCTTATCTTATCCATGGGAAGCTTTGATGCACAGTTAGACAGAAGAAACTGGATTCTTGAAGCAGTAAAGGAAGGAACTCTGTCTGCAAAGAGAATTGACACATCGGTTCGAAGAATTCTTCGGGCCAAGAAGCAAGTAGGTCTTTTCGAGCAGCCAATGGTTGATGCCTTAAGAGCACTGAAAATTTGTGGAAGTGAAGCACACCTTACTTTGGCCAAGAATGTTTCATTGAGAGGAACTACTATTTTGAAGCGTGAGGCAGGAGCGCTGCCTATTCAGAAGAAGTCTACTGTTTTAGTGACTGGATTCAAAGAAGTAAGAAGACTGGGAATCGAACTCTCCAGAAGGATTAAGCGGGTCATAATGTATGATTTGCCCAGTGCAAACATTGAAAGATGGGGTAGCATTCCCTGGGATGACATTGATGCAGCTATGCGTAAATTAGACCAATACAAGAGGGGCATAGAAGAATGGTGCCCCTCACCGGACGAAATAGAAATAGTAGTTCAACTGGCAAATATTTGTGATGTTGTCCTTATGACAAGTTTCGGATATACAGAAAATATGTTTCCTGGTCAAAAGAAACTTCTGGCAGAGATTAAAAAAGCGGGACCTAGAGTGATAGTGGTGTCCTTTGGGCTTCCAAATAGCATAGAAGATCTGACTGAGTGCTCAGCATACCTGGCCACATATGTTCAAAATGAATTATCCTTACCAATTTCAGAAGCAATAGTGGATCTACTTCTTGGGAAGCAAAAGAGAAATTTATCTATCTGACCCAAGACGAGTTCCTGAAGAAAAAATGAAGACGATATTGCGGCAACCTGTAAAAGAAAAGAGTTAATTCACAATGAGAAAAATGCAATATGAGAAGATCCTTAAAAGACTAAAAGCATTATCTAATCCCAAAACAGTAGAGGGTATGGCCCGATTTGGCATTAATCCAAAAAGTACCTACGGAGTTTCTGTTCCGAACCTAAGGAGAATGGCAAAAGAAATTGGAAGGGATCACCCCCTTGCTCAACAGCTTTGGGATTCAGGTATTCACGAAGCACGCATACTGGCCAGTATGATTGAGGACCCAGATCAGATGACAAAAAAACAAATGGACGCGTGGATAAAGGATTTTGACTCGTGGGACGTATGCGATCAGTGTTGTATGAATTTGTTTGATAAAACGTCCATAGCATGGGAGAAAGCAGTAGAGTGGACTAAGCGCGAAGAAGAATTTGAAAAGCGCGCTGGCTTTGCCTTAATGGCCTGCTTGGCATGGCACGACAAGGAAGCACCGGACAAAAAGTTTTTGGCCTTCTTGCCGGTCATAAAAGGGGAAGCGGATGACCATAGAAACTATGTCAAAAAGGCAATCAATTGGGCCTTAAGGAATATCGGAAAACGGAATGTTAATTTGAACAGGAAGGCGATTGAGACTGCAAAAGAGGTTCAGAAAATGGATGCAAGAAGTGCCAAATGGGTTGCTTCTGATGCAATCCGGGAGTTAACAAGCGAAGCAGTTCAAGAAAGATTACAAAGATGATTGAGATTGCTTCGTTGCTTCGCTTCTCCCAATGGCCATAAAGGCAGGTGAAGAAGCTAGAGTAGTATCCCGCGGTTACTCCTTCAACCATGTGGGTACCTCATTCTGTGGCAAGTTCTACTGCTCTGATGACTGGAGAAATGGTGATATAGTAATTGGCTCTATTCTTACTGGTAGGTGTGCAATCCTCTGTCATTCAAAGTCTTCCTTAGGCAGAATGCAGAACGCTCATCCGCATGGCTACCTTACCCCTGACTTAAAGTGGGTCATCTTTAACTCTGATAGAACTGGCATTTCTCAGATCTATGCCGCTAAGGTACCCGAGGGAATGATTGAAGAACTGGAGGAAGAATAGAGGCATGAGCAAGATGACCTTATCGTATTTCTTTAATCTGCCCTTATCTACCATTCTTTCTACTACTTCCAGCGCTTCTCTTCCTTTCTCTGGGAGTTTATCAAAAATATAAAGGTCATTTTCCTTTCGGTGCTCTGAAGGAGGACAAAGAATTCTTAAAGAAGTTCTTTCCTCCTGCTTGGCCAAAAAATCAAGTCAAGCCGAAAGAGCCTAAAAACAGGCGAATTTTTCAGAGATCTCTTTTGTATGACTTAATGCGTTCATTTGACAAGAGTGTAATATCATATGATAGGGGATTTATAGAGATTTGCATATAAGAGGACAAAAAGTCGAGTTTTATTGTCTTTCCGTAACTTCAAAAACTAAGAAAGGAGATTGGAAATGCGGGTCGATCAGCAGATATACAGGACACCTCAATTTGGAGTATTGACCGAAGATGACTGTAAAGCAATATATTCAGCATCCCTGGAGGTTCTGGAGCGAACAGGAGTCATGGTAGAAAATGAAGAAGCTCTATTTTTGCTGAAAGATAACGGAGCTTACCTTAAAGGTAATATAGCTCATATACCTTCCTATTTAGTAGAGCAAAGCTTAAGATACGCTCCCAAAAAGATATTAATCTATTCCCGAGAGGGAAAGTTGGCTATGAGGTTGGAAGGTACGAATTCCTACTTTGGTACAGGCTCAGATTGCCCAAATATCATTGATTCCTTTACTGGCAAGTTAAGAAAACAAACCCGAAAAGATATTGGCCAGGGAGCATTGATAGCTGATGAACTAGCTAATATTGACTTTGTTATGTCTATGGGATTAATCTCAGATAAGCCCATGCCAGTAACAGATCTATATCAATTCCAAGAAATGGTTTTCAATACAACTAAACCCATTATTTTTACCTCTCATGATAAGCGTGGCAATCAAGATATTATTGATATGGCCTCTATAATAACAGGAGGAGAGGATGAACTTCGTGAAAAGCCCTTTATTATTCACTACATTGAACCTTCCTCTCCTTTAAAACATTCCAGAGCAGCCCTGGATAAACTCTTATTATGTTCAGAAAAGCAGATTCCTATTATCTATACCCCTTGTACATCGGGAGGAGCTACAGCTCCAGTTACCTTAGCCGGGAATATTGTTCTTGCTTTAGCTGAGGGGTTAACAGGTGTAGTAGTTTCTCAGCTGAAAAAGAAAGGTACTCCTGTAATTTTAGGCGGCGTAATAACAGTTATGGATATGAGGACAACGACTTTTTGCTATGGTGCACCTGAATTCTATCTTTTAAGTGCCGGATTAGCACAAGTTTGTCAGTTCTTAGGCATACCAGTGTTTGGAACCGCCGGATGTACTGATTCTAAAGTACTTGATGAGCAGGCAGCTATAGAGGCAAGTTTATCTATCATGATTGAATCTCTCAGTGGAGCTAACCTAATTCACGATGTTGGCTACATGGCCTCGGGAATGACTGGTTCTTTTGATATGCTGGTGATGTCCGATGAGATTATTGGTATGGTCAAAAGGATTATGAGAGGTATCAATATAGATGAAGAAAGCCTCTGTTTAGATGTTATTGATAAGGTAGGACCAGGAGGAAACTATCTTACCGAAGAGCATACTCTTGGACATTTTAAGACTGAGTATTGGAGACCGCAGCTCTTAGATAGAAGTGATTATCACACTTGGACAAGCAAGGGAAGTAAGAGTTTAGATCAAAAAGTTAATGAAAAAGTTAAGTCTATTTTGAAGGAACGTCAACTTAGACCTTTAGACAAACAAAAAGCAAATCAAATTGTGCAGTTAATAGCTAAAGAAGAAAGAGTTAGAAAGGTAAAATGGTAAGATTATGCCAGGACAAAACAATGAAAACCAATTCAACAGGCAAGAGAGTTTGAAATTTAAGGTTTTGTCGGAAGAACAGGTAAAGCAAGTTCACTATGCAACTTTGCATGTTTTATCCAGAACTGGGGTTAGGGTTCAGTGTAAGGAGGCCCTAGAGCTACTTAAAGATGCTGGATGTTATATAGAGAAAGAAGATCTGGTTAAATTTCCTCCTCATTTGGTTCAATGGGCAATAGATGCCTGTCCTGAACAAGTTCTCCTTTATGATCGATTGGGAAATCCAAGGTTGTCCCTAGGAGGATATAATACTTACTTTGGATTAGGACCTACTTTGCTTAACATAATAGATTCTCAAACAGGTGAACATCGAAGATTCCTTAAGGAAGATACCGCCAAAGCAGCTAAAATTGTCGATGCTCTAGCCAATATTGATTGGGTGATGGGCCTGGGAACAATTAGTGATTTATCTTATCAGTATTCTGATAGACATGAATTTGAAGCTATGCTCAGGAATACCGTCAAACCAATTGTCTTTTGGAGTTACACTGAGCAAGGACTGCGGGACATTATAGAAATGGCAGCTGCTGCTGCGGGAAGCCTGGAGAGATTAATTCAAAAGCCTTTTATAGTCTCATATTCTGAGCCCATTTCTCCTTTAACTCAAGATGAAGAAGCTGTGAAAAAGCTTCTTTTAGCTGCTCAGTATGGCATCCCTATAATTCATACTCCCTGTCCTCAAGGGGGAGCTACTGCGCCAGCAACCCTGGCTGGAGAAATAGTGCAAGCTAATGCTGAAAATCTAAGTTCACTGCTAATTGCTCAGTTAAAGAGAAAGGGTGTACCTTTCTTTATCGGAGGAGTCTTAAGTATAATGGATATGAGTACTGCTTCACTGGCCTACGGAGCTCCAGAGAAGGACCTTATCTTATCTGCTTATATGGATATTGCTCGCTACTATGATATACCAACCTGGGGGACAGCTGGATGTACCGATTCTAAGATTGTTGATGGACAAGCAGCTATAGAGGCTACTTTCTCTTGTTTATTTTCCTCTTTAAGCGGTGCTAATCTAGTCCACGATGTAGGATATATGGAATCAGGTAAGACAGGTTCTCTGGAAATGATAGTGATGGTTGATGAGATTATTGGATATATAAAGAGAATAATGAGAGGGATAAGGGTTGATGAGCAAACCCTGGCTGCCGAGGTGATAAACGATGTAGGCCCGGGAGGAAATTTCTTAACTCATGAGCATACCTTGAAACATTTTAAGGATGAAATATGGGAACCCACTTTGGTAGATCGGCAAATACATAATAAATGGGTAGATGATGGATCTAAGACAATGAGTGACAGGATAAGAGATAAGGTTAGACGTATTCTTCACAATCATGTTTCTCACCCATTGTCTGAAAAAGCAGAGAGAAAGATAAAAGAGATTATGGAGCGGTTAAAGTAAAAGAGGCTTTGACCCAGGTTAGGTAAAAGTAGGTCATTATCATGGTAAAGAGTTTTTTTGCATTTCTCGAGTGGAATTCTTGACCGATTCACTTCAAGAAAAAACGGACCGTACCTTTTGCCATGGAATATTTTGAAATTTTTTATATGCAGGAGGTTGTTCAGTTGACGGGAAGAGAGAAGATTGAAGGAGCATTTTCGAAGAATGGGACTTCTGAGATACCAGCAGTTATCTGCTACGAAGGTATTTTAGTTCGTGATCACTGGCAAGAGCTTGTCTCTGTTCCTTGGTGGCATCAAGAAGTACCGGACATTGAGTGCCAGACGCTATGGCGCCGTGAAGTTATTGAAAAAACAGGGCAGGATTGGTTTGTTCTTCCTCTCGGATATTCTGGGGAGGATAGAAAGAACATTTTTATTGAAGATCGCCCAAATGGAGTATTTAGGATTAACAGAAAAACCAGGAAAAAAGAACGACTCAGTGAGCCACAGATTGGAGGTTGGTCATTATTGAAAAAGGTCGAATCAATCCGGCCACATCATCCCCCAGAAACAGTGGAAGAAATTGATGATTTACTTCCCATCATTTCCCATTTCGATGCTAAGGAAATCCTCAGAGATGGTAGGGCTGATTTCGCTACTCGACTATTGAGGGAATTTGGCAACAATTTGTATCCAATATATCACGTAGGCTCACCACTCTGGAAATGTTATTCTTTATGGGGGTTTGAAGGAATGATGACTACGATAGGTACCAGACCTGACCTGGTAAAGCATGCCTGCCAACGATTTCTCTCTATAGACATTCGTGAAGTTCAAAAAGCTGCTACACTTGGTGCTGCAGGGATTTGGATAGAGGACTGTCTTACAGATATGATTAGTCCTAGAATGTTTGAATCACTTAATGTTCCGTACCTTAGGAAATTAGTGAAAGAGATTCATATAAATGGTTTAAAGAGTATTTACTATTTCTGTGGTAATCCAGCTGGAAAATGGGAACACCTTCTTTCTATTGGGGCAGATGCGCTTGCCCTGGAGGAAAGCAAGAAAGGTTTCGCGCTTGATATTGAGGATGTAGTAAGCAAAGTACAAGGTAGCTGTACGGTGCTAGGTAACTTAGATGCTATAGCTATCCTTCAAAATGGCACTGAGGAGCAACTACGGGCTGAAATATCAAGGCAAATAGAGGCGGGTCGACAAAATAGAGGTCGGTTCATTATGAGTCTTGGTAGTCCGGTTACTCCAGGTACGCCAGTTAAAAGAGTTCGTCTATATTGTGATTTGGTACATAAACTGGGAAGTATATAAGCAGGTTTTGATTCTCTTGTTATGTCTATAGCATTTTTTATGAACTCTTTTATCTATCTTTATCTTTGAGTGAAATCATTGCCTGAATTTGGGAAGGCCCCGAATTTTGACCTTACCTGCCTTATGGTATAGACTGAGAGAAAAAAGGAGAAGGACGATGTCACTGTCGTCTCGTGAAGTGGTGAATCGGGCCATCGAGTTTAGAAAACCAGATCGACTTCCTGTGCGGTTTGAAAAGCTTGGAATAAGTGATGTGTGCGCTCTACCAATAAATCAAATCCTTCCATGGGAACAGGAAGACGATCAGAATGTAGATGAATGGGGATGCATGTGGATTCGTAGCGGTACGACCAACATGGGTCAAGTAAAGGGACACCCATTGAAGAATTGGACAGCGATGAGGAGGTACAAATGGCCCACTCCTGATAACCCCACCCTCTATGAGAGAATTGAATATGATATTGAGAAATGCAATCACAGATACGTACTGACATCTATTTTCGGCCTGTTGTTCGAACGTATGCACTACCTTAGAGGGATGGAAAATGTCTTCTTAGACCTCCATTTAGAAAAAGAACTTATTGAAAAGGTGGCCGACAGGATCGTCGAATATGATCTTGGAGTCATACACAATCTTGCCGACAAATTTGCTGCGCATATACAGGGACTCTCTTTTACTGACGACTGGGGGACTGAGAAAGGCTTGCTTATTAATCCCGAGATGTGGAGAGAGTTTTTCAAGCCTCGGTATGCACGCATCTTCGAGGCGGTACATCAAGCTGGCTGGCACGTCTGGATGCATAGCTGTGGGAAGATAAACGAAATCATTCAGGATTTGATTGATATCGGACTCGATGTCATCAATCTTCAGCAGCCACGGGTCCTCGGAATAGAAGAGATTGGCAGGCGATTCAGTGGACATATTTGTTTTGAGTCTCTCTGCGATATACAACGCACTCTTCCTTTCGCAACAGAAACTGAAATCTATCAGGAGGTTCAGCTTCTCCTCCAGCATTGGGCCACACAGAAAGGTGGGTTCATTCTTTCCGACTATGGAGAAGGGAAAGCGATAGGAGTTCCGGATAAAAGGAGTGAATTAATGCTCGGGGTTTTTCAGCAAATAGATCCTTACAGAAATGATATAGGCGATAATTGAAAACATTGCCCTCTGGTATTGCTGTAACTTAACAAGTGGTACTATTGAGGGGGGAGGTCAGGAAAAAATGAATAAAGTAGAGTCCGCTGTAGTTTCCTTTAATAATGGATTTAATTGTTGCCAGGCTGTTCTCTTAGCTTATTGCCAGGAGTTTGGCCTGGATAGCCAGGTTGCCTCAAGGCTTTCCACTGGTTTTGGTGGCGGAATGGGGCGGATGGCAGGGGTATGTGGGGCAGTCACCGGGGCAT
>SDBT01016962.1_pt1 | contig 11519 bp, 20 predicted proteins | sample 2277101 | NCBI WGS metagenome assembly SDBT01 (sample SAMN10404973, study PRJNA504765) | marine sediment metagenome | isolation source: marine sediment core GS10_PC15, 103 cmbsf | place: Arctic Ocean: Southern Knipovich Ridge | collected 2010
GGGGCTGAATAAAAGAGTGCCTCTGTAAAATGGGGACGAACGTTGCGCATCATTCTGGACTGGCTACTAGATGGCGGGGGACGGGGGCTGCAAGTTCTTTCTGGGAGAATTCAAGTCAGCAACCCCGATAGCCAGGTACGCTCTGGATTAGCCAGAAAGGAGAAGAAAATGAGAAAGTTCTGGCATTACCTCCTAGTCTGTATAGGTCTCCGGCCTTGCTGTGACAAGCAAAACCTGAAGAGCGTCGTCAGTAACTACCAGTATTACGAGTCCGAGTGTACCAACTGCGGTCACATCTACCGGGACACCGGGTCCACAAACCAACTCTGATGCTGGAAATACAGGCCCGCAAGTTCGAAAGGTTGTTCAACAAGGTCTGCGAAATGCACACCACCTGGGACGACCTGAAGAAATTGCACGATGACCTCGAAGCCTTGGGGGACCGGGACCTTAGCTTCAGGGTCCACCTCGCTTTCGGTAAGGCGTTCGGCGAGGGCCGCATTGTGGTTCACAACGGAGACCAGATCATCCGTACCGGGAAATAGATCCCCGTAGCTCAGATGGACAGAGCGCTGCTCTCCTAAAGCAGACGTCACAGGTTCGAATCCTGTCGGGGATACCATAAAAGGACTAAGCGATGAAGCGACGAGTTATAAAAGTCGGGTATCGGCGCTACCGGGTTGAGTTACCTGGAGGAGATCGCTCGGAGTTCTCGTACCGTGAAAAGCCCCGTAAATGGGACTCCAATTTACTGTCCTTCGTCGATTTCGAGCCGAGTGAGTACCGGTTCTCCCTCTGGTGGGACGGGGCCTTCATGGAGTACTTGCCCCGGGAGCTAGATGTGCTCCTGTTCATCGTTCGGTTTGGCTACGGGGTCAGGGACCAGCATCTAGTTCCCTCCGAACTCCTAGCCGACCTGGGTTTAGTCTACCAATCCGGAAGTTGGCTGGACTCGTGGGGTTGCACCGGTGAGCGTGAAGTAGTCTTCCCCAAGGGTCCCATTAAGAGACCCCTCTTCCGCAACCTGCACCTCATGGGATATCCCCCAATAATTCCAGTAGTGCAGAAATCCAGGATAGTGAACCGTCCTTATGCCCCAAAAGTAAGAGCCGAGGTCAAAATCCCCAAATTGGACTTTGCCAAACTCGAAAAGCCCAGAAGACGTCGACGGTCAATCTCTTGGCTCTGGGCTGATCCCGTGGAAGCCTCTTATGGAAGTTGGCAGCATAGAGGGGGCTTTTACTGCTCGCAATCGGACGAGGAGTGCGTTTTTACTCTAGAAATTGGCGAAGAAGCGGAAAAAGCGCATCAAGCCCGAAAAAGATTGAGTTCCACCTTGCAAGAATAGGGGATTCCGCGTATAATTAAACTTAGGGGATTGAACTATGAATACCTTGGTATTGAACTTATTTGGGGGTCCGGGAACTGGGAAGTCTACAACAGCAGCTGGGATTTTCCACAAATTGAAGCTTTCGGGCGTAAATTGCGAAATGGCGCTTGAATATGCCAAAGATCGAGTTTGGGAAGGTTCGAGTCATATCCTGGCCAACCAAATTTACGTTTTCGGCAAGCAATTCCACCGTATGTGGAGATTGGACGGAAAAGTCGATATCATCATTACCGATGCGCCAATTCTGAACTCCATCTTGTACTACGCAGACGTAAACCCACATTTCGCGAAAATGGTTGCTTTTGAGCACAAAAGGCTCAATAACTTCAATGTCTTCCTGCAACGGGTAAAGCCCTTCAACCCCGCAGGACGGACGCAAGATTTAGCGGAAGCCAAGCAGCTAGACTGGGCAATTCGAGAAATCCTGGAAAACCTGGGGGAGGAGTATTTCACCACCCCGGCGGCCGAAACCAGCATTGACGAATTGGTCAATATGGCCTTGAGGCGGTTTAAGCAACTGGATGGAACTTAACCTTTATTCTCTGAGTGTAGCAGTCTCGTGCGCATGCTCGATATTCGCTTACTGGACCTTTGCCAAGAATACGGGACTCAAAGCTGCTTACCGGATAACCATTTTCAACGGGTTTCTGCTAACCTGGATTAATTGGGCACTTTCGGCACCTGGGCGGATACCCGAGATTAGCCTTTCTGGGGTAACCTGGACATCAGACGCTTCAGCCTCGAATTGGTTCACCGTGCTCTGTATTTGGTTAGTCATATCCGGGCTTAGAGGGTTGAAAAGACTCAGAGACGAGGCGATGTAGCTCAGCAGGCCAGAGCGCTGCCCTCATAAGGCAGAGGTCGGTGGTTCGAGACCACCCATCGCTACCAGGAGAAACCATGTCGAGAAAAATAAATCGCAAACAACTAGCTCTCCTAATGGAGAAATGCAAGGATATCCCGGTAGACGTAGACCCTGCCTGGGCTAAAGTTGGAAGAGAGTTTGGAGAATCGGTGTGGAAAGAGCTGCAGCCTCACTTGGCTGTCAGCGGCACAAGTTTCGCGGGGTAGAGAAGTGGGCATCTCACCAGGCTCATAACCTGGAGATCGGGGGTTCGAGTCCCTCTCCCGCTACAAGTCCTCAGATTGTCTGAGGCGAATCAACGTACCACAGGGTACAGCAAAAGTACCGTAAGGTACAGTTAAGGAGATAGGAAATTGGGTACTAAACTTTATGTCGGGAATCTTCCCTTCACTGCTACGGACGCCGAGCTGCGAGAGCTTTTCGGTGCCCATGGGGCGATCGCGTCAGCAAACGTGATCACCGATCGAGAGACGGGACGTTCCCGCGGGTTCGGCTTTGTGGATTTCGAAGAAGAGGGCGACGCAGAGACCGCACAGCAGGCTCTTAACGGGCATGAGCTGGGTGGTCGCGAGCTCCGCGTCAACGAGGCTCAGGAACGCACGCCCCGTCGAACTCAAAACCGCTACTAGCATCTTCCCCTAGACTTGGGGAACTTCGAAAAAAAAAACTGGCCCCTGGTGAAAACCGGGGGCCAGTTTTTCCGCTCTTATAGGAGGATCCATGGCCAAGCAGAAAAACTTTAGCCGTGGGCCCAACCTGGCCTATTACGAGGTAGGAATCCTCTATGGTAAGACTGCGGTCTTAAGACATCGGCCCAGTTATTCAAGGGGGCGTAAGTGCCAAGGAACTATTGTCATACCCTTTCGCGCTCGCGGAAACGGGGGCTTGAAACCCACCGCTCCTGGTAGGCCCCTATGTGAGAGCTGTGGGCTCTGGCTCGGCCGGAAAGCTTGGCGACAGATCTTGAGAAAGGTCAAGGAAGGTAAGCTGGAGCCGGGACTCACACTCATTGACAGCTCGGACAAGTCGATCTTTCCGAGCGCAAAAGACTCACGCTGCGAAGCCCAGGTCTATTGGGAAGTACACGAGGAAGACCGGGAGGTCGCAACAACCACCACGGCAGACGCGCCGCCGCAGCCGGTGCTCCAGTTCTCGGGCGAGGATGTCGAAATCCCGACGCCAGCTGAAGCAGTTAGAGACATGCAGCCATGGGCACGAGCTATATTGGGCAAGGAACAAAAACGTACTGGGAATAAACTCAGCCCCCAAAAGGGTTTCTTCTCAGAGAGCCTCTACTCCGGGCCGGCGGGGTTCATCGAGCCCAAAACTCAGGCAGCCCCGAAAACCGCTGCACAGTGGGACGTCGCGACGGACTTACTCAAGCGAATGTCGGATCGATGGGCGTCCGACGCGCCTCAACAGGAAGTGACCGCAGACAGCAACGGGGTTGAGGAATGGCGCAAGCAAGATTGCACACCTACTTGTCCGGTCTGCAAAAAGGTAGATCGTGACGAGAAGAAGAAGAAAAAAGAAGCACTGGACCAGTAGGTAGCTGTAATGAAGATCGACATCATCAGTGATATCCATCTCGACCACTTCAAGGACCTAGGACGTGACTTTGTACGTACCTGGATCCCTGAAGGGGAGATCTTGGTGTTAGCTGGTGACGTAGGAGACTTCCCCTGGTGGCAAACCCAATCACATCTGATCGACGAGATCTGCGATAAGTACCAGTATGTGCTGTACGTGGCTGGGAACCATGACTACTACGGCACCAGCCTGGAAGAAGGCGACATCTACTTTCGTGAAGTCGCGAGCCGGTGTTATAATTTCTGCTTCTTGGAGAGGGAAGCTCTAGAAATCGACGGCGTGATGTTCGCTGGGTGTTCCCTTTGGTTCAAGGAACATCCCTCAAACGTGATCTACGAAAGCGGGATGACTGACTTCGAGGAAATTCAGCTCTTTAAGCACCACGTGTACCAGAGGAACCAGGAATCTCAGGAGTTCTTGCGAGGTCTCCAAGACATAGATGTGGTAATCACCCATCACCAATTCTCGGCGCTCAGCATCCCTGAGGAGTACATCGACGATCCCCACAATAGGTTCTTCCTGTGTGCGATGGATGATATGATCCTGAATCTCCAGCCGAAGTTCGCTATTCATGGCCACACTCATGTCCCGTGTAGCTATGATCTCGGAAGCACCAGGGTAGTGTGTAACCCCAAGGGATACCCAAGAGAAAGTACCGGACCTTATCGGCCGGTAACCATTGAATTGTAAATGCACGAGTAACTCAATTGGCAGAGTGCCAGCCTTCCAAGCTGGATGTTGCGGGTTCGAGGCCCGTCTCGTGCTCCAAAACGATGTCTTCAGGTAGGACAGTCTTACCTGTAGCAAAACCAAACAGGAAAGGAAAGAGAAATGCGCAGATTTGCGGCAATCCTCATGACCATGGGCCTGCTGGCCCTTTCGACGCCTGCCTGGGCAGGTACGACCGAGTTCGTGAACGGCGCCAACGGTGTCCTCACGTGCGGCTTCGATGTCGTCCGCGGCGCCATCGAGGGCAAGCAGGTCGTAGACCTCGGTCCCGCCAACATCGTTACCGACCGGATTGGTGGAGCGGTGGACGGTGCTCGTGTCGCTGCGTTGCGACTCGGTACCGGTGTTTACGACATGCTGACGGCGCTGTTCACTGACCAAGTGGGCGGAGCGAAAAGCCCTCCGGCTTTCGTCAACGTCCTCAGCCTCGCTAGCGAATAGCCTCTCGGTTGCTCACCACAAGGGGCGGGGCTTCGGCTCCGCCCCTCTAGTGTTCATTCAAAGGAGAGATAGATGGCAGGAGCTAAGGGAGCCAAACTAGCCGCTCGGTCGGGTAGAGACACCCCCAGGGTGCATTATTGCCCCGAACACGGCCAGCAGTGTAAGGTGACTATGGTCATGCCCAGGCGTCGGATGAGGTATTACTGTCCCGAGGGCTGTGATCTCCCTAGGAGCCAGACGATTCTCAAGTAGTATAGGAGGAAGGTGAAACCAAGAAGAGCCTCTCTAATAACTCTGCTCGTGATTCTACTCAGCTGTCTAGGGGTCCAGAAGTGTCCCAAGTTGGAGACCTCCCCTCTGGACCGAGCTGTGATCGCCTGCTTAGATACGGCTTGGTCGATCACCACCATACTAGAGGTAGCTGGAGGGGTAGTCTTCAACGCCGAGGGCGAGCTAGTCTGTACCCAGGTAACTCTAGGTGGTACGAACACAGTCCGATTCGTCATCTACCCAGAATGGCTGGCTCACTATCACACCCACCCTATAGAGGTTCAGTCAAGCCTAGACGATAAGGAAAATGTCGAGGACAAAAAAGACAGTGGCCGGGGGCGACCTAGTTATATACGAACACCCTCAGGGACCGTCTGGGTTTACGAGTGCTTATTCTCGGAACGTGATGGAGTTGATTCCCGGGAATGTCAGGAACGGCTGGTTAGGTACAGCAATTAATCTTCCCCCAAACTTTCAGCGGGAGGCGAAAAAAAAGTTAGGCCTTAGGAGGACATATGATTGAAAGAATTGGAGGTGTAATCGGAATCGCGATGTTGGTCGCAGCTGTAGCCTTTGCAGGCTATCAGTACAAGGAAGTACATCTACCTGAATTTGAAGCGCTGAAGGTTACCGTAGAGTACCAGCAGTGCGTTGCACGTTGCATTGCAACTTGCAGAGCTAATGGAATTTCCGCAGACGTTTGCAACTGTAACAACTGTAACGTCTACAGGTAAAGCAGTCACTCACACGAGCCTCGTCGGTCCAGTCAGGAGTGGACGTCGCCCTGTCACGGCGAAGATCGCGGGTTCGAATCCCGCACGAGGCGCCAAACCATACGGAGTACCAGATGTCATCTACGCATTTCGACTACGTGATCGACGCTGATAGCCCCGAAGAAGCTACAGCCCTCGCCATGGAAAGGTACCTCAAGAAGAACCCGAAGGCCAAGCTCGAAAACCTTCACATAACCTGTGTTGAAGAGCCTGCGGAGAACTAGCATGAAGGTTGAGGCCAGCCAGACCACGCACACCAAGTTTACGCTTACTGACCGGGAACGCTCGGCTTTAGAAGCCTTTCTAGAGCAGCATGAGAATTGTGTGGACAGTGAGCTAACCTTTGAGCTAGAGCAGACTGGAATAGGAGTTGCCACTACCGTGTCTTGTCAATGTGGGAAAAGCAGGAACATCACCGACTATTCAACTTGGTAAGGAGAGTTATTATGCCTAAGAGAATCGGATACATTACAGTGGGCGAGTCAGCTGCTATTGCTATGGTTCTGGGAGAAAAGTCTTCCGACAGCCCTGGAGCGGCTCCTCCGAGCATCTACGACATTCGGGACCCGGATAAGAGAAGCGCAGCCTTTACGTTAGCTGATCTGGTCAAGTCCATAGACCGTCCCTAACATGCTCTTGTCGTCTAGTGGTCAAGGACGCCGCCCTCTCAAGGCGGAAATCGCGGGTCCGAATCCCGCCGAGAGCACCATTCTGGGAGAGCGGAACGTAGGGATCAAACCCGTAGACCGCTGGTTATACCTGCTCTCCCCCCTAATAGCTGGGCCCTTTGGGGCCCGGATGGAGAACGAATGAGCAATGGAGGCATCGACATGATAATCCTTATATAGCCCGGAAGACCTAATCCTCCGGGCTAAAGGAGGAGTATCATGTCCAAGATCAAGAAGGTTGTCCACAAGAAGGACAAGTGGTTCTACAGCTGTAGCCGAGCACCCGGCGATCTCAAGAAGGCCAAGGGATTCGAGGAGTGGTTCTACACCGGTCCCACGCTGGACTTCGGCCATCCCAACGACAGCAAGAAGGGAAAGAAGAGCTAGTGGTTTAGGGCATTGCTTCGAGCACCCGACGAAAGTTGGCATGTTACGAGCAACCCCTGGACACTACAACCTACCCTAGACTCCCACGCGCCGCTCGCGAGGATGAGTGGAAAGTCGAAGGTAGAATCACCGTAGCAGAGGAAGAGCTGCCCCTGATTACATTGATCCAACGCGCTGGGCGTGTGGGACATGTTGCCCGGTACCGAAAGGTCGGGTCTCATGCCTCTTACACGGAAAAGGCACTGGTACTTGTACCGGTATGGGGACGAACCTGCGTGGGCGCGCTGGGCCTAAACCAGCACAGGGATTCGACGGAATACTCGGGTGAGAAACCGAGCGGTGGTTCCCGGGCTTGCTCCCGTCGTCTACGGGTTAGGACACCTGGTTTTCACCCAGGAAAAGAGGGTTCGAGTCCCTTCGGGAGTACCAGAGGAGAAGAAAATGAAGTTACTTTGCAATCTGTTTGGACATTATATTCGTCGACACGTTCGTGGATGGTATGTATCACCCCGATATCATAGCATACATGTGGCGGATGAGGTCGTCGAAGAGCGTTTCTCTTGCCTCTGTAAGCAAGAAAACTCTGGTTGGAAAGAAGTCGACCGATCAGGAATCAACAGCCTCTCTATGTCTAGTGACCGATGGGCTCTTCTACGAAGAGATGGAAAGATTCGCTCATCCACCGCATGAAAACCTACGAGATAAAATACCACGTACTTAGGAAAATTTGTTGTGGTAGGAAGCCCAAATCCGAAACGATTCAAATTCAAGCCAGCAACCCAGATGAAGCCCGGCGCAAGCTGAGAGAGATTCATCCAGGAGCTAGGTTTGATCGCGTCCAAGAGGTAACTGCATGACTAAAAGGTGGCCGATCCTGTATGGTAAAGCCTCTACCGGCAAGGTGAAGGTCTGGACAATCCGAGCCGAGGAGACCAAAGACGGTACCGCCCTTACTATCACCGACTACTCTTATGAAGGCTCGGATCAGATCCAGTCCGCGGTTGTCAAGGTGGGCAAGGGCAAGAACATCGGCCGCTCCAACGAGACCACTCCCTACGAGCAGGCTTGTCTCGAAGCGGAGTCCAAGTGGAAGAAGCAGCAAGACAAGAAGTACGTCACCGACAAGAAGCTCCTGAACAAGAAATCTCTCCCGCTACCCATGCTGGCCCTCGACTATAAGCAGCGAGGTAAGGACATTACTTGGCCGGCTCTCGTGCAGCCCAAGCTGAATGGGATTCGCTGCTTAGCGCGTAAGGTAAGCCCCAACGTGATGGAGTATACATCGAGGGGAGGTAAGACCTTTACCACCCTGGATCACCTGACTGCGCATCTCCTACCGATCATGGAAGTAGGAGACATTCTGGACGGGGAGGTGTTCACCCAGAGACTTACCTTTCAGCAGATTGTTTCGGCCGTCAAGCGGCTGCAGGAAAACACGGCAGTGCTGGAGTACTGGGTCTACGATGTCGTCCGGGATGAGGACTTCTACGCTCGGGCGAAGCATGTGCAATCTCTTTTCGAGCGTCAAGGCCCCATCGTACAGGTCCCTACTCACATCGTCCCTAATGAAAAGCTGATGATCGAGATGCATCAGAGACTGGTAGGCGCAGGCTACGAAGGAACCATTATCCGTAACTACCTGGGAACCTATCGTGAATCCCATCGCTCTAAGAACCTCCAGAAGTACAAGGACTTCATCGAAGAAGAGTTTGAGATCATAGGAGGTAAGGATGGTGTTGGTAAAGAGGAGGGGGCTGTTACCTTTCTCTGCGTGACAGAGGAAGGCAAGGAATTCAAAGCGCGGTCGAGGGGGACTTACAAACAGAGGCGGGCCTGGCTCACGGACCTCCCCAATCTGGTCAGAAACAGAAAGAAACTAACTGTACGGTATTTCTCCCGAACGGATGAGAACATACCGTACCTCCCGGTTGGACTAGCCATCCGGGACTATGAATAAGGAGACTAAGTTATGAATATTCTCAAAGCATTTATGCTTACCGCCCTGTTCTTCCTAGTAGCTGGACCGGCCCAAGCTGTGGATCCCCTATGCGTAGGGGTTACCCAGGTGGCGCTGTTGGACTACTCGACTGGAACCGGGCGAATCTGCCTTTCCCAGGCGACTTCGAGCGGACCTCTACCTCCCACTAAGGTCGTGGAGTGCGCGATCACCTTTCACGACGGCGGTGGGGCCGTGATCGGAACTGAAAGCTTCATCGGGAATCCGGGAGACCTCTTTCCCTTCTCGGTTCCTCAGGATGGAACCGGAGACGTGGTTGGAGTTTGTACCGTGGATGGTCAGAGTTCATCGGCAGCGGCCGGAACTGTGGCTGTAATCTTCCCGGTCGACGCTGCCCCGGAAGCTCCTGTCTTTCTTCCGACCAGCTAATAGGGTATGTATAAGATTCCAATCTTGTGCTTAATCCTATCTGCAACTCTTATAATGTGTGCGAACGGGGGTGGCCGAGACATGAACAATGTCTTTCAACCACCGACAGCTCCCGGCGTAGACTGTTCGGAGATAGAGTACCAGTGGGAGGGTGAGTCTGGAATCGAGCACGAATTCCACCCGGGAATCGGGGGTTTTTGCGCTCGGATAGACCAACCACAGTTCCTAGACTCCCTCAGAGCCCGCTGTGTAAAGAGAAACGAAGCTGGAGAAGTAATCCAGTCCGGAAGCTGGGTGGATTCAGTCCCCGCCCGCAACCGAGGTCAATTCAGGAGGCTCTGCCGGAGACTCCAGTAGGACTGGGATGGGTGGCAGAGTGGCTAAATGCACCGGTTTGCTAAACCGGCAGTCCCGGGAGACGGGGCTCGTAGGTTCGAATCCTACCCCATCCGCCAATGAAAGGAAACTCATGGAACCTAGACTACTGAAGTCCGAGATAGATGACTCCGTGAACTTTGTGTGGGACTTGGATGAGAAGCAGGCCCTTGAAGGCCGTTACGTTCGACGGCACAAAGAGTACGTGGCCTGTTACATCTCCACCCAGACCGGGTGCTCCCAAGCTTGCCGTATGTGCCACTTGACCTTCAATGGTCAGAACCATCCCAGAGATGCCAAGTTCGAAGAAGTACTGGAGCAAGCCCGGACGGTGATGGATTACTATCTCACCCAACCCGCAGCTAAAACGGTTCATTACAACTTCATGGCACGAGGTGAACCCCTGTCTAGCCGAGTGGTCTTGGAAGACTCTCAAGAGCTTCTCCTTCACCTGGGCGAAATGGCTAAAGAGTGCGGGGTGGTACCGAGGTTCCTGATCTCGACCATCATGCCCGAGACGCTTCCCAAATCTCTGGTGGAACTATTTCCCACAGTCCATCCGGAGATCTATTATTCCCTTTACTCCATGCGTCCTGAGTTTCGGCGCAAGTGGCTGCCCCGGGCTATGGATCCGAACCGGGCTCTAGCTGTTCTAGCTGAGTGGCAGCACCACACCAAGAAGATCGTGCGGATCCACCACGCCCTCATCGAAGGTGAAAACGACGACAGCACGGACGAAGTGCTAAGAATAGTGAACGCTGTAGACAAGGTAGGACTGCGGGTTGACTTCACGTTAGTCACCTACAACCCTCCGAGCGAGAAGCATGGTCGGACGTCCACGGTCTACCAAGATTATGCCAAAACCCTGCGGGACTTCTTCCCAACCTCCAGGATCAAGCACATTCAGCGGGTCGGGTACGATGTAGCCGCATCTTGCGGCATGTTCGTAAACACATAGGAAGGAAGAAGAAATGGCAGAGGCTGCATCCTACGAAGAACTGCTTGAAGGGAACAGGAAGCAATACGCCAAGGCTTCATCCGGCGCAAGGCGGTATGACATCTGCATGGCTCTCAACATGACCAAGCTTTCTATAGAGCTGGAAAGGCTGGAAAGATTGGGGGTGGACAAGAGAGTTATCGCCAGGTGGAAAGACAGAGGGAGACACTTACTCCAAGACATCCTGGACGTATCCGATCCCCTAAAGACATAGGGTTATAGCTCAGTTGGCCAGAGCGCCTGCTCGACACGCAGGAGGTCGTGGGTTCAAGTCCCTCTAACCCTACCAAAAGGATTGCACAATGTCTGAACTGAAGAACGAAAGCGAACGCATTCGAGATGCAGTCAAGATGGTCATAAGGACTGTCTTCGACCCCGAGATCCCGGTAAACATCTACGACCTGGGCTTGGTTTACGGGATCGACGTTGATGAGGAAGGAGTGGTCGACCTGAGGTTAACCCTCACTTCCCCATCGTGTCCCGTCGCTGAGGAACTCCCTGCCGAAGTCGAGAGCAAAGTTCGAGGAGTCCCAGGTGTCTCCCGAGTCAATCTTGCACTCGTCTGGGATCCACCGTGGCACATGGGTCTGATGTCCGAAGCCGCAAAGCTTGACCTCAACCTGTAATGCCTACCTACGAATACAAGTG
>SDBT01016963.1_pt1 | contig 11518 bp, 9 predicted proteins | sample 2277101 | NCBI WGS metagenome assembly SDBT01 (sample SAMN10404973, study PRJNA504765) | marine sediment metagenome | isolation source: marine sediment core GS10_PC15, 103 cmbsf | place: Arctic Ocean: Southern Knipovich Ridge | collected 2010
AAACACCGACTGCTATCACACCTACTGGTAAGTGTGAACCACTGCAGCGGACAGAAGCCTGGTCCCATCGGAGGAACGATGTTCCAGTGAAGAGGGGCAAAGCTCGTGACACTTTGAAGAACCGAGGTTCTTCAGATGCTGGTGACAGCAGTCATGAGAAAGGTGAAACACAGGAGTCTCTTACATTTCACTCACAATTGTAAGATATGGGTTTTGAATAGATATTCCACACACAAAACTGTTGATTCAACAACAGGCATAAGGTAGTTTTACATGAATCATATTGTGGTCTGTAATGTCTAATGACTATGTTCTCCAATGTTCAATTGATCCTCGAAAAGGGAAACTGAGTGTGAAGGGGACTATCACAATTCCAGCGCCTCCAAAAAATGCGCTCTTCATCTTGAATCGTGGTCTAGGTTGGACAAAAACAATCAGACGAACTGCAATGGGGAACATAGCATTAGACGTATATCAGACTGACGAAATGGAAGTACCAAGACTCTATAACGGAAATTTGTGGGCTTTCCAAATTGATGAACCAGATTTAGATGAAATCGTGATTGAGATTGAATACAGCGGACAAATTCATCCTCCGGTTAAGGAATCAGAAATGCCAACCATGGGATACATAAAACAGGATTTTATCGAATTAGCATGCTACTCCGCATGGTATCCAGTTCCAGCTAATATGGAGACCCACTTATTCTTTGATGTGATTCTGAAAGGACCAAAGGATTGGACATGGAAATCAAATGGGATTCTTAAGAAATCTGAAAATTCATCAGAATGGCATTGGCAACAAAGATCTCTTGTAAATGACATCATAGTGGTTGGATTGCCTGAAAGAGATGCACACATCGATCCAGAAAGCCTGTTCTGGGGACCCAATGGAATGATAGGATCGCAGAAAGTGTTAGACACTGATGTACGTAGGTTGCGAACGTTGCTTGAGGACTGGTTAGGACCAAGGGTAACTGAAGAACCTATCAGGTTCATAATAACACCAAGGGAACTCGGAGGGGCATATACCCGGGCGGGTCTCATAGTAGTAGGAGGAGGGTATCCTACTGATGCCAAACTTCGACGCCAAGTTTTGCAGGCTATGAGTCATGAGATTTGTCATGATTGGTTTTGCAAAGCTAGTGTAAGGAATTATGATAATTGGGTGGATGAAGCTTTAGCGGAATATTGTTCGATAATTGTGACCGATGATTATCTCAAAGATGATTTCTTAGATTGGAGGGTAAAGACAACAAGAGAGAAACTTGAGAAACAAGGCCATGTTCCTTCAATCAGAAGTCTTACTCGGGACCAAGATGAGTCGTATGCCGCATATTATTTCCGAGGTTTTCTCTTACTAAATGAATTATCTGAAAAAATTGGCAGAGACCTCTTTCGGGATATTATTGGAGAATTTGCAAGGTTATCTGTGAAGAGTGATACGGTAACTTCAGATATGTTTCTCGATTTCATAGAGGAAAAGAGTGGTACCAAAATATATGAAGTAGCTGATCTCTGGTTAGACTTCGAAGGTACCGGAATTCCGTAGTTTTTCCAGAAATCATCATTGAAGAAGTCGAATACAGAACCATCGATATACCTGTAACATCATATGCGGGATGTAATCAATCAGCAATCTTCTGGATAACTTCTTTTGCTTCCTCATCTAATCCCGTCAGAATCATGAGTTTGCCAGAGGAGGGATCATGAACTCGAGCTCGATAGAAGGTCTTTGCACCTTCGGTATATGTAGACTTAACCTCAATGTAATCTTCAAGTGACACACCCTGAAAAGCCTCAAGAGGTATCTGCGTACGAAGTAATCCACCTCGTGCTTCAACGATTCGTACCGTTGTTAGATAATACATTGTCCTTCTAGAGTTGACAAGCTCAACAAAACTTAGTAAAAGCCCAATCAGAACGAAAAGGAGAAGTATATTTCCCACAACAGGTCCTATTGAGGCGTAAATCAGCAATAGAATCCAGGAAGAGCCCAATAAACAACAAGCTCCACCAAGCATCATCCTTGCAGCCATTCCAGCACACCGGCTTCAGACAATTTCCTCACCGGGATTAAGCCCTTTATCTGGAGGGGAAAACTCTTCGAACAAATCAAGACCTCACTAATTTGTGAATCGGACTTGGTCTTCGCTCCTATTATCTTTAATCTTTCTAGAAATAGATGGGGCCCGCGGGGGGAATCGATTCTGATAACGGTATAGCGTGATTTTCAGCATGTTTGAAGAAGCTCTTGAATCCCATATCGTGATTTGAGTTAGAGGTGATTATACTTTAGGTGCAAACCTTGTGATAGTGTACACGGTAGCAGGATGTGCTATTACAAAACAGTTGAGTAATATATGTGGGCGTATTCACACTATAACCGCACAAACACACAAACCTCAAATTGATAGTATTCCTAATTATACTCAATTTATTAGATGAGGATTAATCTCCTTGATTGGTTATTCGCCTAATCAAGCAAAGTATGAGGGAGGACATTAAGAGATTAATCTCCGTAGGGAGTTAAGGACAATGTTTCAAGATTCAAAGTCGAAGTATCTTCAGTTACAGGATAGTATGCAAGATGGTTTTGTTAGCAGTGACCTGAATGGCCAAATTCTTGAATTCAACAAAGCTTTCAAGGATATGATTGGATTCACTGATAATGAGGTGCGGAATTTCACCCGATTGGGCTTTCCATCTCGTAGATGGAAATCTCTGGTGAGCACAATCCTAGCTGAAGGTCATGCTGAACTACACATTGACGAATTCGAATGTAAGGATGGGACACCGCTCCCTGTCGTGTTTAAGATGCATCTTGTCAGTGACGAGAATGGCAGACCAATAGGTACTTGGATCATTGTACGCGATGTATCCTCTCAGAGGAAGGCTGAGGTCCAATTTCGTGCAATTTTCGAAAACACTACGCTTGGAATCGCACTCGTTGATTCTGATGGTATAATACTGGAAGCCAATCGAACACTTCAGGAATTCCTTGGATACAAGAAGAAGGAATTGCTTGGGCTTAATGTGTTTAATATTACACCTCCTGAGGACGAAGAAGTTGAGCGACAGCTGAGCGAAGATATCATGAGCGGCAAACGAAACTCCTACAGTATGGAGAAGAGATTCCTGAAAAAAGATGGGGCAATGAGATGGGGTCGACTTACAGTTTCAGTTACTCGGGATTCAACAGGAAACGTACTATTCATCATTGGAGTTGTCGAGGATATTACGAAGAAGAAACAGGCTGAAGAAGACCTATCTAAGCATACCCATAACCTGAATGAGCGCATCAAGGAACTCACTTGTCTCTACAGCATCTCCAAATTACTGAGTTCCGATCTACAAACAGATGAGGTTCTTCAACGACTTGTGAATCTGATACAGGTTGCGTGGCAGTATCCGGACATAACAGAAGTTAGAGCTGTGTATCAGAATCAGAAGTATCTGACAGATAATTTCAGAGAAACCCCATGGAAGCAATTAGCTAACATCACTGTTTCAGGCAAGAAGGTTGGTGTCCTCGAGGTACACTATCTTGAGGAAAAGCCAACGAAGGGAGAGGGTCCATTTCTAAAAGAAGAAAGATATCTCATCGACGCCCTTGCTGAGAATGTGGGAAGTTTCATCGAACACAAGATAGCTGAAGAAGCACTCCGAGAGAGTGAGGACGGTCTTGCAGAAGCACAAAGAATGGCCCATCTCGGAAACTGGGATTGGGACGTTGTGAAAAATGAGTTGTCTTGGTCTGATGAGACATACCGAATTTTTGGCTGTATTCCTCAGGAATTTGAATTAACATATGATGCATTCCTTGAGTTTATTCACCCAGATGACCGAGGACAAGTCATGAAAGCTGTTGACGAAGCACTATATGAAGACAAATCCTACAACATCGACTATTGTATTGTTCTGAAAGATGGTTCAAAGTGTATTGTTCATGAAACGGCTGAAGTCTTCTTCGATAACAAAGGCAAACCAATCCGAATGATTGGAACCGTCCAAGATATCACTGAGCGCAAAAAAGCTGAAGATGCTCTCAGTGAGAAAGAGGCAATTCTGCGGGCGACATTGGAATCCACCGATGATGGAATTCTAGTAGTTGACAATGATCAGAATGTGCTTCTAGCGAACTCTAGATTCGCTGAACTGTGGCAAATCCCTGAAGAGCTATTAGAAACCGCAAATGACAAGGTGCTCGTCGACTATGTTCAAGAACAGCTTGAAAATCCCAATGAGTTTCGAGAGCGTGTACAGACATTCTACAAATCATCTAGTGTTGCTCTTGATACGCTTCAATTTATAGATGGTCGGGTCTTCGAACGTTACACCAGTCCATTGATCCAAGAAGGAACAATAACCGGTCGTGCTTGGAGTTTTCGAGATGTCACAGTAAGTAAGAGAAGAGAACTCGCCTTGATTGAGTCAGAAAGCAAGTATAGGGCTCTTGCAGAAAAATCTCTTCAAGGAATTGCAATTATGCATGAAGGGCGAATAGTCTATGCTAATCAAGCGTACGCTGAGGTTTCAGGTGACACTGTTGAAGAGCTTATAGCAGAATCGCCCGAGGGTATTTGGAAGCGTATTCATCCCGAGGATTTGGAATGGCTGGTCACAGCATACGCTGGCTATCTTGAAGGTGATCAGACAGCTCCACGCGTTGAGTATCGAGTCATCCACAAGGACGGTTCAACACGATGGGTAGAATCATACGCAACGCCAATTGAATATAATGGAGGTCACGCCCTTCAGGTTGCTCAAATTGACATCACAGAACGCAAGAATGCTGTAATGGCGCTTCAAGATAGTGAAGGACGCTTGGCTAAGGCTCAGGAGATTGCACATATCGGCAATTGGGACTGGAACATCACAGAAGAGAAGTTATTTTGGTCAGATGAGATCTATCGCATCTTTGGGTTGAGTCCGCGAAAGTTTGAGGAAACATACGAGGCTTTCTTGAGCTTTGTCCATCCAGATGACAGAGAGTTGGTCCAGCAATCAGTGAACAATGCGCTTGAGAACGACATCTCATATAGTATTGATCACAGGATTGTGTTGAAGGATGGTTCTATGAAATTCGTTCACGAACAAGCATCGGTCTATCGTGATGAAGCTGGTCGCCCAGTACGAATGATTGGAACTGTTCAAGACATCACTGAACGAAAGACCGCAGAAGAGGCTCTTAAGGAGAGTGAGGCTCGGTTACGTGCTATCTTCGAACAGTCACCAATTGGAATTGAGTTCTTTGATAATGATGGATTTTTGGTAGATATGAACAAGGCTGCAAAAGATCAATTCGGAATACGGGATTTGGAAGACGTAATTGGGATATTCAATATCTTTAAGGATCCTAATGTACCAGATTGGGTCAACAAGATGTTTCGCTCTGGAGAAGTTGTGAGATATGAGGACTTGTTCTCTTTCGATCGCGTGAATGAAGAAAAGCAATACCAAACAGAAAAGAAAGGTTTCTTCCATGCTGACTTCACGCACTATCCTCTTCGCGCTGCTGACGGTTCCTCAATCGGTTCTGTTATGCATATCCTGGATATTACTGAAAGGAAAATGGCTGAGCAGAGGATTGTGGAAACGCGTGACAGCGCAGAATTCTTTGTAGATCTCATGAGTCATGATATCTCTAACATCCATCAGGCGGTTAGTGGCACAATGGAGCTTCTTCTTTACGATGAAAATGTACTTCCATCAACGAGAGAAATTGTCACCGAATCTGTTCGTCAAGTGAGCCGTGCTACACATCTCATAAATGATGTGAAGAAATTCATAAGCATTGAAACTAATCCATCAGAGCTTGTAGCTAAAGATCTCCGCGAAGTTCTTTCTGTAGCAAAAGAGCTGGTTCAAGAGAATATGCCGGAAAAACAGCTAGTGATTCACACAGACCTTGACTCGCCCAACCTCAACGCTTTCGCAGATGAGATGCTGAATGATGTCTTCTATAGCATTTTACATAATGCAATGAAACACGACCCAAAAGATGTTGTAGAAGTTGATGTGGTAGTGAGAAGTATGGCAGAAGATTCCTACCTGAAAATTAGCCTAATAGATCATGGTATGGGTATTTCGGATAAACTAAAGGAAAACCTCTTCCAAAGAATCGCGAAGAAAAAGGAAGGTTATTGGGGTACAGGAATAGGTCTGACGCTCACAAAACGGATAATTGATCACTATGGCGGTGAAATATGGGTAGAGGATAGGGTGCCCGGTGACCACACAAAGGGAGCATCAATTACGATGACTCTACCGATAGCGAAGTGATTGAAGGATGAATCTTATAGTGAAATGGGTGACTGTATGATGGAACTTAATCAAAAGGCAATTGAAACAAATATGCTATCTTCATCATGTTACTCCTACTCGCTCCACGTTATGAAATACACCCTAAACAGCAAGGAGATGCATTTCCTAGAATGGCATCATATTTGGGTAATAGACTAATAAGAAAATTATTGAAATGGGGCCCGAGGGGGGAATCGATCCCCCGTTACTGAAGCTACTCACCCATACTACAAGTTACCTATCATTGTTATTTTCGCAACAATACTTGGAGGTTTCGTGATATCACTGGGAAGAAGTAAGAAGCATGTTCGGGCTTGAACATACGAAGCTTTTCAGATAACGAATGCAATAACTCTTCATCTGGACACCCATCTAGAATCTTCTTTGTTTCTTGCTCAGACACAGGATCTAGCATCTGAGTCTTCGTGGCAACTTCACTGTTTGCAGGACATGATAATTGACATCTCATGCAACCCATAAGGGCATTATGTGAGCTTGAATTTAACCAGGTTGGAAATTCACCAGATACTTCATTGTATAATGAAAGGCATCTTTCCACGTTGATAACAAAATTATCCTCGGATATGCTTCCAGTAGGACAGTGCTTGAGACACACATTGCAGTTTGTACAGGAGTCCATCATCTCAGATTCTATCCAATTGTCTTCATCAAATGAAAAATCGGTGAAGAAAGCAAATAGTTTCAAGAAACTTCCCATTCCTTCAACATAACACAGATTGTTTCGACCATATTTCCCAAGTCCAGTTCGGACCGCAAGCCGCTTAAGAAGAACATGCATTCGAGCATTCTCAACTCGATATTGATTATCTCCGATAATCTTGCTCAAAATAGTATTTTTCAAATGATCTTCCGTAATTCCATCATCATAGTAATGTGGGACCATTATTTCATGAGTAGATCCTTGATGATGAAAATTCACAGTCATTAATGGAGTAAATACAGCCATCACTATGATAGACTTAGCTTCTGAGAATGATTCAGGCAGATAATGTTGTTGTTTCTGAATATAACTTCTAAAGACAGGATTACTGCTTATTTTCCCATCAGAATCTAGGGCGTCAAAATCAGCTTGCAATTCCCCTAAATGCTTGATTGACATTACTCGATATTTATAGAACGAGTCAGGAATCTCATTCCCTAAATCCATCTCCCAAATTCGTGATTTCATTTCACAATAAATACAGAATATCACTACTTTTCAATTACCGCATTAACGTAATCGTTAGAGTAGAAAAACAAAGTGAAATGGGGCCCGAGGGGGGATATTCGAATCTCGCGGAAATCGCGAAATTTATCGATCCCCCGTCAAGGGAGCCACAATCCCTTATGCTACCATTACACCACTCGGGCCATGGATATCGTGGCGTTTCTTCGCTCATAGATTTCGGCTTATTAGGTTATCCTTGAGTAACCATAGTACACGAGTGATTTTCACATCAACTGGATTTCCGTAAAGTTGGAATGACTTCCTTCGCAATTTTTTCGAATATCGGAATTTGTTCAGGTTTGAAGAAAGGATAGTAGAAAAGGAATTCACTAATCCCAATTGCCTGATATCGCTTGATAACGTCAATGAAATCTTCTTCTGATTCAAAGGCAGATTCAGCTTCGATACCCCAGACAAGCAAAGATCGTCTGAGTGATATTGGGTCACGCTTAATTTTTTCACAGTGTTTGTCGAGATACTCATTCTGTTCCTTTACATTTTTCATCATAATGTCAGGTGGGTCTCGAAAGTCTCCACCGATGGTGTTCCAAGTATCAGCATAGGTCGCAGCAATCTTTAGCATTGATTTTCCCATAGCACCAATTGTGATTGGAGGACGGGGTTGCTGTACCGGTGCGGGGAATATAGTTGTGTTTTCAAGTTTGTAGTATCTTCCATCGTAGCTCGTTACTCTTTCACGTAGACATTGATTAATAATCTCAATCTGTTCACGAAATCTTCCAACTCGTTCTGGAGGTGCCCAATCTTCTATTCCAGTCATAGCGTAAACTGGGTCTTCGGCTCCTGATGCTCCTGCACCCAACCCAAGATTCAGTCGACCACCGGATATATGGTCCAAAGTCATAGCTTGCCTAGCAAGCACGGCAGGATTACGCAGAGGTGCCGATGTAACTAAGGTTCCTATACGAATTCTTGATGTATGTGAAGCTAGTGCCGATAAGAGAGTCCATGACTCAAACCATGGTGCGGATGGATTCATGTAGTTCACAAAATGGTCTGCAAGCCAAACACTATCAAATCCAAGATTCTCTATCTGTTTCCAACGTTTCAATTCATCTTTCCAAGGTATATCCTGAAGTGTCAATACACCAAATCTCAAATCTTGTGTCATTATATTCCATCTAGTATTTCGAGTACTTCACTGTATAATAAAGAGTCACAATGAAAGGTCACTAGAAGTTACCACTAAGCAGTTTCAGAAACTAATAATAAAAAGAGAGAGGGCCGGGCACACGATTCTTGTAGGCTCCAATTCGCAGTAGGAGTCGGGTACGGAGGAAAGACAGTACCGCGATTAAGAATCGTATGCCCGTTTTTTTCTAATACTTCTTTGACAAGCATTAACGATCAAAGCGTATACTGGTTGAAGCAGCTCTTGCTCCACCGGTATGTCTTCTGCGCATTGACGTGAGATGCTTGTACTCCAGTTGACTTCGCTCACTGGTATCTTTTTGTCCACGTGCTCTTCGAATCATCATTGTTGTTCAAATACAAATAAGCAGATTTTGAATATCTATTAGTGGTTGAGTCTCCTTGCGGTTTTAGGAATCACAGATGAGAAAATTGGGACATTTCTGAAACCATTGCTTCGGTAAGAGGAATGATTCCCAGATGTCTTAGATTTCATCTACTCTGTTTAGAATCTCTGAAAGTTTTATTTCAGAGAGATAAGAGAACTTCCCACTTGAGAATGCCACCATTGTAGTACTTGACTTCACGAAATCAGTATCACGAAGTTCCATGGAGATTCGTTCAGCTTCTTGAAGGTCATCTACTACAAATTCTGCAATCATCATAGACTCAGTCGCAGACGCAAACGGAGACCAGAATGCTACTGGATATTTTTCATTCAGCCAATTCACAAGTTTCTCCAGAGATATGATTTTCTCATTCCACTCTATTCTGATGTGGATATTAACGAGCGAACCTGCAGCAAGATCAGGTCTACCTACAAAAGAAACCTTGTTATCCTCAGCAATCTCCCGTAACGCTCGACGAACGGTTTTTGCAGAGATTCCGGTCTTTTTTGCGATTTCAGATGTTTGCATTAGGGGGTTTGATCTCAAAACACGAAGAACCTTGAGATGCAGTTTGCTGAACTCACCTTTTGGTTTACTCTTTAGTGTGAGAACAACATAGAGATTAACATCCTGAACAACTTCTATATTTTGAAGAAAAGTACTGACTTCATGCAACATTTCTGTGCCAATGAACTCACCCCAAACAAGGTATGCTCCACCCTTCACAGTGGCTAGAGTACTAACATGTCCGATCATCGGATTTTGTCCCATGATTGATGCAAACTCAGAATGGTTTTCAGTTCCATCAGTCAAAACTATTGCTTGAAATGTTTCTGCATCAATCTCACTTGGATTAAATGCAATGAGAAACTGAGATACGACTCCTTTATCGATCAAGTTGTGAACTCGGTTCTTAACTGCGTTAGGGGTCAGCTTGACTTTCTGGGCTAAAGCCTCATAGCTGACTCTGCAATTCTCGTACACTTCCTGGATTATTGTCCGGTCGATAGCATCCATTGATTACCACAACTCGTTACATCTCATATACAATACATAGATGACTTTTCCGCTAAGGGCCATCGATTGAAAAATACAGCAATTATTTCTAATTGACTTCAACAGACACTAATTAATACAAGCAATGTAAGGAGAAAAGTGGTGCTACCACTATGAAATCTCTGGCAGATGGGATGAATAGAATCCTAAGTGAAGGCGCGCTTACTGTACTCAGGGAAACTAAGGTTCTCGAAAATAATGGGCAATCACAAAATTTGGCACACTACCTATTACATGAAGCAGGGGTTGCATGTCTTCCAGGAACTGCATTTGGTTTGGGAGGTGAAGGATACTTACGATTCTCATATACGACCTCTTTTGATGTGATATCAGAAGCAATTCCATTGGTTAAACAATCTATTGAGAGACTAAAGAAATGACAAGAGAGGTTCTTGTAACACCATACAATCGCAATTGGTCAGCTCAATACGAACAAGAGATCACCAAAATTAAGAATGTATTAGAGAATGAAATTGTATCGACTCACCATATCGGTAGCACATCTATTCCAGGTATGAGTGCGAAACCAATAATCGATATCCTCCTTGAAGTTAAAGACATCGCGAGGATCGATTGCTACAACAACGAAATGATGGTGCTTGGTTACGAACCCAGAGGAGAACTTGGAATACCCGGGCGGCGGTACTTCAGTAGAGATGAACCCAAGGATGTACGAACACATCATATCCATTCCTTTCAATCAGGCGATCTAGGTTTAGAGCGACACCTAGCTTTCAGAGACTACATGATAGCACATCCTGATGATGCTAAGATATACTCAGAACTGAAGATAGTTCTAGGAAGACGATTCCAGTGGGACGTAGATGGTTACATTGCAGGGAAGCATCTCTATGTAGAAAGAATGGAGAAGATTGCAATGGAATGGTATAGGTCATTGGAAACTTCCAGTGAGTGACGGACATTCCTGATGTGGCTATTAGAGTGGAGCTACTGTCCTGTGATTTTTAGAACCGCAATTTCATCTTCTAGGTTCGTGACCCTCTCATTCATCTCAAGTAGAGTATTGAGCAAGACCGAAACGAGATACCCGTAGTTAACAGCATACTTATTCTCTTTGCGATCAATAATATTAGCTTCATCAAGTCGTCTAGCAGCGTTAGTGATCGATTGCTTTGACACACTTCGTTTACTCATAAGCTCATCTACAGATTTTCGAACTTCACGGGGTTCAACCGGTTCACCCTTCAATTGACTGAGAAGACTATGAAGAACCATTAGACCGGCAGTCATTCTCGGATTCGTTAGTTTTGCAAAAGCCACATCAAGATCTAGTACCATAGGTCTCTCCTACACGCAGGTTCGTGTGATAAACGGTAAACGTTTGTTCTGTGAAAAAGCTTATGCTTATCCTCTTAGCCTCTTTTGA